>Ga0247727_10011132_pt1 | contig 15774 bp, 16 predicted proteins | sample WisWelCaveWW1625_FD_202498 | JGI IMG/M metagenome (GOLD analysis project Ga0247727, IMG submission 202498) | Biofilm microbial communities from Wishing Well Cave, Virginia, United States - WW16-25 | ecosystem: Environmental > Aquatic > Deep subsurface > Groundwater > Cave microbial mat | place...
ATGTAGATGCATGCCTTACCGCACGCATGTTTGCCGAGTTTGGCCATCAGTTCGTCATAGCCATCAAAGCCCGGCCAGATATAAAGCGTGATGTTCTGTTTGCGCGGGGAAAACGCGGTCAACATCCAATCGCCCTCACGCCCGCTGGCGTATTTGTAGTGATAACTGCCGAAACCGACAATGCTGGAACCCCACATTTTCGGCTCGGCGTTGGTGGCTTTCTGCATGATCTCCGCGATTGTCTGACAATCCTCGCGAACTTGTTCGTCTTTGATCGCGTTGAGAAAGTCATCAACGGAAGCGTCATTGAGTTTTGTTTTGAGTTCAGCCATTAGGTCCTCCAATTGTAAAAAATTCCCGTATACTCACTTCCGCGCTGCCGTAACCACCTCACGAATTGACTTGATCACGAGTTCCGGGTCCTCGATCTGAATGTGGTGGCCACTGCCAGTGGCGATAACCTGCTTCCCCTTGCTAGAGAGAGTCGCCAATGCGGCCTGATCCTTCTTTCGAGCGTCTTCGATAGCCTGTTCGTCCCGTCCGTATCCCGATTGGCCTGCTGTGAGAACGATGAGGGGGATGTCGCCCAGCGGGCGCTCCTTCTTCTTCTGGTCAGCGATCAACAAAGCAAACTCTTCAGCCTCGAACGGGTTCACGTGGGCGGCGTAATGTTTCACTTGCGAGAGCGCCCACGTGCGCATTCGCTGCGCTTCGACCGGCAGCTTGTCGCGCGGCGGATCGTTCGCGGTAGGGACAGACTGTCGCGCCGCCGCTTCGATCTGCGCTCTGGCGTCAGGCGGAATGTCGCTCTCGCGCAACGGACTCGATGTCTTCACTGGAGGCACAGGTCTCCCCGTCGCTGTTTCCGCAAAACGCACGAGCTTGCCATTGATAAATCTGAAGGGATTCAATTGGCCGCTATCGACCAGGACTATCCCGGCGACGTCTGCCGGGTATGTGGCGGCGTAGAGGAGCGCCAACGGGCCGCCGAAGGACTGTCCCACGAGCACATACGGTGGCCGCACTCCCGCCTTCTCGAGCAAGGTGCGCAGCTCGAATACCATTTGGCGCTTGGTGCGCGGGTGAGGCCCAAGCTCGCTCCACCCGTCGCCCGCGCGGTCGTATGAGCAGACACGCGCGAAACTGGCGACACCCGGCTGGACCAGAGCCCACTCCACCGAGAAATCGCCGGCGCCCGGTTCGAGGATAACGGTCGGCTGTGAAGCGCGGGCTTCACCTGTGCAATTGAGTTGCAGACGCCATCCGCCAATATCCACTAGCTTGCCGGGCGGAGGGAGAGGAGGCTGCGTGGACTGGCTCTGAGCCACAACAGTTGTGGCATGGAGTACAAGCAACGCTGGCAATATCACCCACGCCAGCGCCATCGAAGCTAAGCACATCAGAGGTTTCATTGGAACTCTCCTTTGGTTTCTTATGCTATCGCCGGACGGCGACGACGCGAAAACCGATGTGGTCCGATCGCCTCTCAGGCTCATACCGCAGGCGGAAAGCCGCCCGAAGGTATTTTCCGTCGTCGTTCCAGGCGCCGCCCCGGCGGACGCGGGAGAACGTGCCGTCCCGGTTCGCCGTTCCCTGGCGCGCTGACAGATCGGGATCGGCGCCGCCAAGCAATTGTGAATGGTACCAATCACGACACCACTCGAAGATGTTGCCGTGCATGTCGTGCAGGCCCCAAGCGTTGGCAGGGTAGACGCCGACCGGGGTAGCTCGTTTTAGTGACGGCCCTTCCTCGGCTCCGTTGTACGGCTTATTGCCCAGGAAGTTCGCCTGTTTGCTGCTCAGCTTGTCGCCGAACGAAGTGGCGGTCGTGCTTCCGGCCCGGCAGGCGTATTCCCACTGCGCCTCCGTCGGCAACCGGAACTCCCAATCGTTCGGCAATGCGCCCGACTTGTAGCCCTGCTCGGTCAGCTTCTTGCAGAACTCTTCGGCCTCAACATAGTTCACCTCGACGACCGGGAAGTCGTCCCCCTCGCCAGTTGGCTGCTTGCCCGGGAATTCGCCGACCACCTGCTTCCACTGGCCCTGCGTCACTTCGTACTTGCCCATCCAGAAGCCTTTGGTCAACCTGACTTCGACCTGCGTCTCGTCGGGGCGATGCTCAAGCTCATCCGGCGGACTGCCCATCAGGAAGCCGCCCGGCGGACACCAGCGGAGTTTGACACCGCCAACCTCGCGTTCATCGCCTACTTTTGCATCGAGGAAGGAGGAACTGCTGCTCTGCTGTCTGGCAGTGGACGACCCTGGATGTTCGGACCGGACAAGAACGCTTTTGCCGGCAGCGAGTGAAAAACATAGCGACGCGAACAGAAATGCTCGTTTCATAACCATATTGCTTTCTCAATGACGAGGAATTTGGTTGAGATCGAATCTTTCTGATCATGGAGCCGAAAGCTGAATGGGGTTAGTACCGCACGCAGTAACTACACCGCGAGTTTTCTCCGATACCACCGTGGACCGCCCGGACCTCAAGCCCGTCTATCACTTGCTGTCCAGCAGCCACGTTTACTGGGCCGCCGATGTAGTGTTTGTAGCAACTGTAGCCTCCGTTGCGGCGGATATTAGGTGACGTTTTTACTCTGGCATTTTGTCATCGTATGTTTTTGATTGATGTTCTATTTCGACCCAATGGAGCGTTAGCTCGATAAGTGTGATCAGATCGTTAATATCTTGGTTTACCCATTTCCGTAAATAGTGTGTTTCATCATTACCAAGCCACAACGCTCGTTTTGCTGCTGCCTGGATACGTGTATGTGAAATGAATTGTGACACAACATTGCCAGCAAACAGTTTCTCAATATCTCCATGTTTAGCAGGATCGGAAATAGATTTGGCGTAGTCCTTGATAAGAAACTCGAACGCCTTGCGATAACCCGGGCCGGCAATCTGCAATAGATTTCGTTCTTTTGCCTCCCTGGCCTCTTGGTAGATTGAGATAAAGTCAGGGGAAATGTCTTTGATGTGCTGCGAGATATTTTCAGGCGGGAGAATAGGCGGCTCAACTTTGGCGAGTGTCAACTGACTATTTATACCAACATCAAACCAAAGAATAAGGAAGCTATTGCATTCCACATTATTACATTTGAGAACAAGTTGAACTTGCTTTTTATTTTCTGCAAATGAAGACGCGACATGATTGAAAATGATAAGCCTTCCGCATACAGGGCAGTCATCAGGGACGTCCGCTTCTACAGAGACATTATGGCTTTGATTTATTTGGTAATTAAACTTGCGCTTCATAGTAATTTGTTAGCCGCCTGACAGCGAGGTTAGGCGGCTGGTTGCGAACATAGTTTTTCACAATTCATAGTTCATGTTCTTCCTAATTCTTTCTTGTGCCATTCTCTGTGCTTCTACTTTCATTGATATTTCGCTAGCTTCTTCTCCTCGTTCTTCATAGGATTTCTGAACCGTAGGAAGGTAATGCCAGCAGTATTCTCTGTAAACCTGCTTATAGAAATGATCGAATATTATTCGACTGAGAAACATCTTGATTATAAGAGCACCTATTGCGTAATAGATACCCCACGCGTACCATAGACCAGCAAGCCCAATTAAAATCAATATCCAATGCACGACGATAAATATGCTGTATTTGGTGCTGGTGTTAGCTATAGGAGGTTTGTTCCATGTATCAGCCAATCCAACCCGATCTGTAAACCCGCTAATAACGATTGCAATCACAAGTGTGGTAATTGAGAGTATTGAGATTAGCATCGCTGTATTCTCCATTATCGGAAACGTTTGATTGCTGGCTCATTCACAAGAAAGCAAAAATGAAAAGCAATCTTAGCGCAGAATGAACACCAAGCCCAAGAATCAGCGCGTAGAAAAAGGTTTTCAGCCAAATTGCTCGAAACCAGAACGGTTGGCACAATCAGTGTGTTGGCGTCACGTCGGGCGACACTCAACCACGAAGCGACCGGAGGGTTGTCGCCCGGCGGCGCACACCTCAAGTCCAGCCTCACGCGCTAGTTCGCGGAATTCCGCCAGGGTGTTTGTCTTGCCCCCAACCAACACCATTTCTATCGAAAGGCCTGCGGGCGCGTCGTCCGGGGAAACGCCGCCGCTGATCACGATGCGACCGGCGGGCCGCGCGGCCTCGGCGCAGCAGGTCAGAATCATCTTGGTTTCGCGGTCGGGCCAGTCGTTGAGCACCTTTGAGAGCACATAAAGGTCTGCGCCGGGGGGAAGCGGATCGAAGAAACTCTGCCCGATTGTTTTGACGCGCTCGGCCACGCCAGCAACCGTGAAAGTCTCGGCGGCGCGAGCTACCGTCTTCGGGAAATCAACCAACGTGCCCCGGATTTCTGGATGGGCGTGAAGAATCTCCGCCAGTAATGCTCCAGTGCCGCCGCCGACATCCACCACGGTTCGCACGGATCCCCAGTCGCCGTTGAGCAGGACTTCCGGGTCAGGCGTGCCGTGTCCTGCCGGTCCCATCAGCGCATCGAAGTCCGCCGCGATTTCCGGATGGGCGTCCAGGTCTTCCCAATATGGTCGCCCGAAAAGCTCTTCGTAGGCGGGCGCGCCTGTCCGCACGGCTTTGAGCAGCGTGCCCCAGGCGTAGGCCATCCGTCCTCCGAAGCTTTCTAAATCAAGACCGAGACGCAGCCCCGGATCGAGCAATTGGCGGGCAGCATCGTTGAGCGCGAAGCGTCCGGGCGCGGATTCCTCGAACACGCCTTTGCCCACCAAATGCCTGAGCACCCGCCCCAAATAATCCGCGTCGCAGCTCGCCGCCTCTGCAAGGCCGTTGATTTCGTCCGCGCCAGCGGCGATGTGGTCGGCGATTCGCAGCGTCGCCACCACGTGCACACACCAGGGAGTGCAGAGATCGCCCAACGCGCCGAGACTCGCGCTTCCCTGCTCTTGCATGCGATTCTCAACTTTGCCGTTCGCCCAGGCAGTAACACAGCCCGTCCGGCGCGACGACGAAAAAGACTTTCCAGGCGGTGTCGCCGTGTTGGTCAATGCGGAAGCCGGCCTCTTCTTTTTCCAAGCCATTCGACTTCAATTCCGCGAAGGCGGCTTCGGCGTTATCCACCTCGAAGAAACATCCGTCCTGGGTCGGGTCGCCCCCATTTTCGGCCAAGCCGATCTGAATGCCGTCTCTGCCGAGGACCGCGGACCGGTGCGGCGAATCTTTCCGCGATACGACCTGGAAGCCCATGATCGTTTCGTAAAAAGGAATGGCGGCTTCCACATTCTCCACCGGCAGGTTCATTTCGTCTTTTTGATACGGCCAGGCGGTTTTGAATACTGCTCTCATTTTGGTCTCCTTAGCTCTCGTGCTCTGAGTACTCCGTATCCTCAGGCACGTCCGTGTAACTCTCGAATTTGATGTCCCCTCCGTCGTTTTGTCTTCAAGTGATTCCGCTTGTGGAAGACACGCTCGCTACCGCTTGCGATTTTCGTTGGCGAACACGCCCCATTCATGTTTACTTTGCAAGCACTCCGGCCAACTCAAGCAGGCGCAGATCAAGCGGCTTTCTGTTAGCCACGACTTCTCCCACGACCGGGAACCCCATTTGCGCGAGCGCGTGCGATCCGGTCTGCGAGCCGTTGCCGCCGATCACAATCAAGCCATTGACGCCGCGCTGCTGAAGCTCGTCGAGCGCCTGCTCTCTCGCTGCTTCGTTTTTGAATTCCGGGCAGCGCGTGCTTCCGAGCATCGTGCCGCCGCGCTGGATGATACCGCCGACATCGCGCGCGCCCAAGGGTACGAGATCGCCGGCGATCAGTCCCGCAAAGCCGTGACGGACGCCGAAGACTTCCCAGCCGCGATCCAGCCCCGTGCGCACGACGGCCCGGAAAGATTTCGCGGCGCACATCAACATCACATCGAGGGGTTCGGCGAGACGAAGGTCATGAAGCGTTCGATGGGGTCGCTGGGAGCCGTTTATGGGCTGCGTTCGGGCGGCGAAGAATTCCCGATTGAAGCCTCGATCTCGCAGATGGAATCGAACGGGCAGAAGCTCTTCACCGTCATTCTGCGCGACATCACCGAACGTAAGCGAGCCGAGGAGCGACTGGTCGAGCAAGCCGCGTTGTTCAATCAGGCGCAGGACGCGATCCTGGTTCGCAGTCTGGACGACCGCATCTTCTTCTGGAACCAGGGCGCCGAGCGCATTTACGGCTGGACGGTGGAGGAAGCTGTCGGACGCGACGTGAAGGAGATGATCTACCGCAACGAATCGTCAGAGTTTGAACAGGCGACACGCGCCTGATCGGGAAGGGTGAATGGATCGGTGAGTTGCGCCAGGTCACAAAAGGCGGCAAGGAAGTCGTCCGGACCTCGCGGCGATCAACGCCGACCCGACGCAGTTGCATCAGGTGCTGATGAATCTGTGCGTCAACGCCCGCGACGCTATGCCGCAGGGCGGGACGCTGACCATCGCGGCGGAGAACATGATCTTTGATGACCACTACGCGCGGATGAATCCCGATCAGGGGATAGTGAGAAGTCACGGCGGGTTCATCAACGTCTACAGCGAACCCGGCGGAGGGACTCAGCTCAGGATTTACTTTCCGGCAATCGCTTCGGCGCAAACTGCGCAAGCCGGCGCGGACGCATCCAATCTGCCTGCCGGTCACGGCGAGACGATTCTGGTCGTGGATGACGAAGCGCCTGTCCGCGAGATCACCAGGACGGCGTTGGAGACCTTCGGCTACCGTGTGCTCGTGGCGCGCGAAGGGGCCGAAGCCGTCGAGCTTTACGTCGCACACCAGGACGAGGTCGCGGCGGTGCTGACCGATATGATGATGCCGCTGATGGACGGGCCGGCGGCGATCCGCGCTCTGCAGAACATCAACCCGCGGATCACGATCATCGCCAGCAGCGGACTCGCCGACGGCGAAAGAGCCGCCGCCGCCGAGTTGGGCGTCGCCGCTTTTTTGCCCAAACCCTACACCGCTGAAAGGCTGTTGAAGACGCTCGATTCAGCGCTCAGGGAGAAAGGCGATAAGGAGCCGGAGGCTGTAAACAGCGGGCGCGCTCACCGGTGACTGATCGGCCAGGCTCATGACTCTTCCGCCTATCGCGGCCAGAAAATCAGCATCAGCACGCCCGCCGCCATAGCAATTCCGAAGAGCAAGGCGACGCTGGCGAGCAACCGGCGATGGCCGAGAACCGCAATGGCCCCAGTCTTGAAGAGCAGGTTTGACAGCGCCGCCACGACGATCAGCTTCCAGCCTGCTGCGGCGTCGAGCCGCCCCGCATTGACCAGTTGCGAAGTGGAGAGCGTGATCGCGTCCACGTCCGTCAACCCCGATAAACCCGCGACCAGATACAAGCCTCGATTGCCGAACCTCTCTTTCGCGGCTGCCACGACAAAAAGAATCACCGCGTAGATCAGCCCGAACAGCAGCGCCGATTTCAGCTCGGAGGGATTATCCTGTTCAGGCATTTCGTTCTGCTCATTGCGATTCAGGAACCACAGCCCGAACGAAAGCGCCGCCATCACCATCATCATGATCGAAAGCGGAGGCCCGGCAACCGGCAGGAACGCCGGCGCGACCGTGGCGATCTCCAATAGCAGCCGCGCGAACACAACCGTGGACGCGATCATAATCACAATCGCCGCCGAGGTGATGCTTCCCGGCGCGCTGGCCGAACGGCGGGCGTGGCTGGCAGTCGTCGCGGTGCTGGAGATCACTCCGCCGAGAATTCCGCCGGTCACGATGCCTGCGCGCTGGCCGAAGAATTTGTAGACGATATAACCGCCGAGGCTGATGCCGACAATCAGCACGACCATCCACCAGATGTTGCGCGGGTTCAGAACCTGGTAAGGGCCGTAAGTCCGGTTGGGCAGCACGGGCAGGATCACCAGCGAGATCAGCGCAAACTGCATAACCGCCTTCAGGTCGTTTTCACCCAGCTTCGCCACGATGCCGTGCAGTTGTCCCTTGAAGTGCAACAGCACGGCGACGCCCCCGCCGATGGCGATGGCCGCTTCGCGGTGTCCGATGATCAGGTAAGCCCCGACGGCGAACATCAGCAGCAAAGCGACCTCAGTGGTCAGTCCGGGATCGGGCGTTACGCTCTTCGTCTCGATCGTCTTGCCGACGAAGATCATTGCGGCCAGCGATGCCAGTCCCATGGCCACGATCCAGCCGCCGAACGCCTGTGACAGCAATCCGCACATCAAGCCCAGGATCGTGACCAGCGGGAAGGTCCGCACGCCCGCCAGCGGCGAGGCCACGCTCTCCCGTTGCAGCCCGACCAGCAGCCCCAGACCGAGCGCAATCCCCAGTTGCTGAAAAAGAGAAGTCAGGTCCATAACCGCTCAATGCAGGCCACACCAAGTGAAGACCTCAGCCTTAGGTTTTCATCTGAATGCAGCGTCAATTGTTCCTGACGCTCCCCTCAGAAAATAGCCACGTAGTGACGAATTTATTCGTCACGTGACGAATAAATTCGTCACTACGTGGTGGCGCGTTTTCATCGTTATCAGAGCATTGCAACGCGACATGAAGGCTCCTCCGTCCGATAGGCGTAACGCAGAATCCGAATGCAGGCTTCGGCCACTGCCCACGTCAGCAGCACCGCCGCTGTTACCACTCCCAGCAACGGCCATCCGGGCGCGGCCAGACCCAGCAGGTTGCGTAGCGCGGGCGCGAGCACCGTCAGCAACTGCAACCCCGTGCCCAGGATCACGGCCAGATGCAGCGCCGGATTGAATTGCGGCGGTGTATCGCTGATGCTGCGCCGCGCCGGATAAGCATAGAACAACTGGCCGATGGAAGCATGCAGGAAGACCGCCGTTTGCGTTTCGAGCACGCTGAATCCGGCGCGCGGCAGCATCACCAGCAACGCGCCTCCGACGAGCGCCTTGAGGCATCCGGTCGCCACAATGAAGCGCAGCGAATCGCGGTCGAGCAGCGGCGAGCGCGGATCGCGCGGGCGCTCGCGCATCACGCCGGCATCGCGGTCAAGCCCCAGCGCCAGCGCCGGTGGGCCGTCAGTGATGATGTTGATCCACAGAAGCTGGACGGCAGTCAGCGGCAGCAGGATCGCGCCCGTCTCGTCGCGTAGCCCCAGCAGCACCGAGCCGAACGCGCCCATCACCACGATCAGCACCTCGGCCAGGTTGGTCGAGAAGAGAAAGCGGATGAACTTCTGGATGTTCTCGTAGATGTTGCGGCCTTCCTCGATGGCCGCAACGATGGTCGAGAAGTTGTCGTCCATCAGCACCAGGTCGGCCACTTCGCGCGAGACGTCGCTGCCGCGTTCGCCCATCGCCACGCCCACATCCGAGCGTTTGAGCGCCGGAGCGTCGTTCACTCCGTCGCCGGTCATCGCCGCGATCTCGCCGCTCGCTTTCAGCGCCTCGACCAGCCGCAGCTTGTGCTCGGGGGCGACGCGGGCGAAGACGTTCGTCTCTCTGACGGCGGCGCGCAACGCCTCCGCCGGCATCGTTTCCAGCTCAAGCCCGGTCAGCACGCGGCCCGGCGGAATGCCGACCTCACGCGCGACGGCCAGCGCGGTTGCCGGATGATCGCCCGTCACCATCAGCGTGTGGATGCCCGCCTCCTGCGCGCGGCGGATCGCTTCGGGGACTTCGGGGCGCGGCGGGTCCCACATCAACACCAGGCCGAGAAATTCGATCTCCTCGTCGCCTTCGCCTTCGCGCCACCCCAGCGCGAGCACGCGGAAACCTTCTCTGGCATAGCCGTCGGCCTTCTCTTCCCAGTTTCTGCGCCCTTCGGCGGAGAGTCGGCTGCGCGCGATCAGCACCTCCGGCGCGCCCTTGAGATAGCTCGTTAGCGCGCCGTTCTCGACGATTGTCGCGCGCATGAACTTGTACGAGCTGTCGAAGGGCAGGCTGCTGTGGCGCGGATGCTCGCGCTGCAAAAGATCAGGCTCGACGCCGCGCTGGTGCGCGTATTCGAGCAGCGCCAGCTCAAGCGGATCGCCCGCGCCGGACGATTCCTCCGCGTCGTTCGCCAGCGCCATTGCCCGCAGCGCCCGCTCAGCGTCAGGGCTGTCCAGGTCTTTCACGAACATGCGGTTTTCGGTCAACGTGCCGGTCTTATCCGTGGCGATCACCGTCACCGAACCGAGCGCTTCGACGGCGCTCAAGCGGCGCACGACGGCCTTTCTCTTCGCCATCCGCTCCACCCCCAGCGCCAGCGTCAACGTCAGCACCGCAGGCAAGCCTTCGGGCACAGCCGCGACGGCGAGCGCAACGGCAAAAAGGAAAACGTGGCTGATGCGCTCCAGCCCTTCGACCAGCAGGCCGCCGGCGGCTACCAACACGGCCAGCGCGAACACGCCGCGCGCAATCTGTCCGCCGAACTTTTCCAGTCTGCGTTCGAGCGGAGTCTGTTCGGCCTCGATGCCGCCGATCATCACCGCAATCCGCCCCATCGCGCTCTTCTGGCCGGTGCGGCTGACCTCGACGTAGCCTTTGCCGCGTACGAGCAGCGTCCCGCTGAAGGCTTCGTGGTCGCGCTCTTTCTCAACCGGGACGGATTCACCGGTCAGCACCGATTCATCCGCCATCACCCCTTCGGCCTCGATCAGTTTGCCGTCGGCGGGAATCCGGTCGCCGGCTTCGATCCGCACGACATCGCCGGGGACTAAATCCGCGCTCGGCAGATGAACGAGCTTGCCGTCGCGCATCACCCAGACCAGCGGCGCGGCCATCTCCTTCAGCCGGGCCAGCGCCGCTTCGGATTTGCTCTCCTGATAGACGCCGAGTCCGGCGTTGAGCAACAGGATGACGGCGATGGCGATGGATTCAACCGGCAGCCCCGCGGCTCCTTCGCTGACCCAGATGCCGGTGTCCACCAACAGCGCGAAGAGCAGGATGTAGATGAGCGGGCTTTGGAATTGCCGCGCGAACCGCCGCCACAGCGGGGTGGGAGGTTTTTCGGGCAGAGCGTTCGGCCCGTGTTGTTGCAGGCGACCTTGAGCTTCTGCATTCGATAGTCCGCGATGCGTCATTGATTCGTTTCCCCAGCCGGTGGTCTGGCGGGAGGCACACACAACACCGGAATGCGCGCAGCCCGCAAAACCTTCTCCGCCGTCGAGCCGAAAAGAATCTCTTCGATTCCGCCCTGATGCTGGCCGCGAATTCCCATCACGGTCAGGCTGAAATCCAGATCAACCGCGATGCGCAGAATCTCGGCGAACGGTTTGCCGATCACGACCATTGTCTCCAGGCGGATGTCCGACGCCGAGTGTTCCTGCGCAATCTTCTGCAACTGCTCTTCAGCTTTCCGCTGCATTTGCTTCGCCGCCGTTTCCGCGTCGCCGAAGCCTTCGGCGCTCAGCCGCGCCACGAATTCCGCATCAATCACGTGGAGCAGGTAGACTTCGCCGCCCGGGTCAACCAGCGCCAGAGCGTAATCGAGCGCCTCGAGCGAACCGGATGAAAAATCTATCGGCACAAGAATGTCTTCGATCTTCACAGCTCTTTCCTCAGAAAATAGCCACGTAGTGACGAATTTATTCGTCACGTGACGTGACGAATAAATTCGTCACTACGTGGTGTGCTTTCATCATTTCAGGGCGTCGCCACGCGACATGAAGGCTCCTCCGCAAATGTGGAACAGACTTTAGCCTGTTCGCATTCTGAACAGACTAAAGTCTGTTCCACATTTGCCTTGTTTCAGGGCGTCGCTCGCGTCATGAACGACTCCTCAGATGATTGCTGTGGCAATTCCCAGATAGATTGCCACGCTGAGCAAATCCTGCAAAACCGTGGCCACCGGGCCGCTGGCCATTGCGGGATCAACGCCCAGACGATCCAGAATCCAGGGCAACAGGCTCGCCACCAGCGTGGCGACAATCGAAGAGGAGAGGATGGTCAAAGCCACCACTGCCGCCACCCGGCCTCTACCGCCAAGCAGCCACAACCCTGCCCACGCGGCTGCGCCGATGGTCAGCCCGATCAACACCCCGACTGCGGCTTCGCGCCGGAGTTGCGCGAAGAGCGCAACCCGGCCGTAAACCATCCGCCGCACCAGGATCGTTTCGGTCTGCGTGCCGATGGCGTCGGCCATGTAAACGACCAGCGGCAGAAAGAACGCCAGCGTGACCTCGCGCTTCAGCGACTCCTCGAAAACACTCGCCACCCCGCCCGCCAGCATCCCCCCGAGCAATCCCAAAGCGAGCCAGGGAGTTCGCGCCCTGAACGCTTTGATCGTTTCGTGCGCTTCGGTCGGCGACGGATGCGCCGCGCCGACGCCCGCCCGGCGCAGGATTTCGTCAACGTGCTCTTCGTGCAGAAGCGCGAGCAGCCGGCCAATGGGGATTGCGCCGACGAGCTTGCGCTCGCCATCAACCACTGCCACGTCCGCGTCGTGACGTTCGACCGCCAGCACCGCAACGGTTTCGGCATTGTCGTCCGGGCGCACTTCGATGGGCGGATCGCCGCGCAGATCGTCCAGCATCGTTCCCGGCGCGGCAGCGACCAGTCGCTCGATTGGAACCTGGCCGGTCAGAACGGAAGCTTCGTCAATCAGGTATAGATGGCTCGCTTCTTCCGGCTTATGCTCACGCAGTCTTTCGAGCGCGACGCCGACGGTTTCGTCAGCTCGCGCTTTCGGCACAGAGGCGGTCATCAATTCAGTTGCAGTTCGCATCATGGCATTTAACTTTACGCTTCAGCCCTACGGGACTCCAGTAGCCACTCTCACATTCAACTGCCCGAGGTAACCTGCGCTTCTCTCTGAGCAATGAGTGTGCCTCGGTAAACAGCGGATTTGAGCGTGAGAGACGGATCGAACTGTGGAATCTTACCGTATGGTCAGCGGAAAACTACGCAACCGCCGGCTGGCTTCTTACCCTCCTGAACCTGATTCGCGCTGAAAACAGGCGCGTGACGATGGCCACGCGCAATGCTCCATCTGGCATCTGTTTTGCTCTGATTTCATGCGGCGAAAGCGGGCTCTTACAAGCGGCACATTGCGGGAGCGCCGCTCGCTACCGCTCGCGGTACCGATACGGACCAGCAGTTACAACCAAGGGAGGAACAACAATGAAAAGCGAAATACTCGATAAAGCCACAGATGTCACAGCAGCAGCGGCTCAGCTTGGAGCCGAAGTGGGACGCGTGAAGGAAGCGGTCGCTGAAGCGGTTGAAGACGGGATCAACTCGGCAAAACGCGCCGTCAAACAAGGCCGCCGCGCGGCGGAAGATTTGTTTGACGACGCCGAACATCGGGTCAAACAGCATCCGATGAGCGCGCTCGGCGTCTCTTTCGGAATCGGATTGGGATTGGGAGCCATGATCGGCATCCTTCTGGCCCGCAACGGACATTGCAGGTGAGATGAATCAGAGAAGGCGAGCGACAATCATCTTTCTCCTCGCGCTCAGCGCCGTGACCTTGTGGTTCTGCTACCTGATCGCAAGACCTTTCCTGAAGCCCGTCTTCTTTGCGGTAGTCCTGGCGATTGTCTTTCATCCGCTTCACGCCAGGCTGCACCGGTTAATCCGCAATGCGAATGCGGCGGCGCTGCTTTCAACCTTGTCCGCGCTCCTGACGATCACCGTTCCGGCGTTTCTGCTCGGCGCTGCGTTGAGGAGAGAGCTGACCGCCGTCTATCAATCGCTCAGCGCGAGCAATGCGCAGGACGGCGGATTCATCGCACGCGTGCTCCAACTGATCGAGAAGGCGCGGATGTGGTTGGGTCAGTACATTGACCTTTCCCAGGTTGATTTGCGCGCCGAGTTGCTAGACCGCCTGCAACAGTTGAGCGCCTTCCTTCTCTCGCAAGTCGCGGGTGTCGCCGGCGGCGTCACTTCATTCATGATCGCGGCGATCATCACCTTCTTCACGCTGTTTTACCTCTTCCGGGATGGCCGCGCGTTGTGGCGACGGCTGGCAGCGATTGTCCCGCTCAACCCGGCTCAGCTTGAAAAACTGACCACGGGAGTGAGCCGCACGATCACGGCCAGCATGTATGGCGGGCTGGCGGTGGCTATCGCTCAAGGTCTGCTTCTGGGATTGGCCTTCCGGGTTTTGGGCCTGCCATCGCCGGTGTTGTGGGGGATGACGACCGCGATCTTCTCGTTCGTGCCTATCATCGGTTCCGGAGCGGTATGGCTTCCCGCGGCGATCATTCTGTTGCTCAACGGTCATCCGGTGAAAGGATTGATCCTGCTCGGTTGGGGAGCGGGAGTGGTCGGGATGGCGGATAACGTCATCCGTCCGCTGGTGATCAGCGAGCAAATGCGCTTTCACCCGCTGTATGTTTTCTTTGCGCTGCTCGGAGGCGTGCAGGCGTTCGGAGTCATAGGGCTTTTCATCGGACCGGTGGCGCTGGCCCTGGCTCAGGCGTTGTTCAGTTTGATCAGGGAAGAAACACAGGCGCAGACAGACAGAACTGAGGAAGAGCGGGTGGTGGCAAATGTCTGACACAAGATCACTAATCTCCATGTCCCGCTTCGGATACACCACCAAGAGTCAGTCAGCCAGTCATCTCTGATTCACGGACGCATTACACTTCTTTTGCATCTATGCCCTGAGCCACCCAATATTCCCACGCGCTCAATAGACCGTGCCCAGACGCAAGAGCACACTCACGGCCTGGTTCGAATATTCGAAGGCGTCGCCTGAGTGTTCGCAGGATTACTTTTTACTGGATTTGATTGTAGATGTTTTGTCTTCTTCTTCAAATGCGCTCGATTGGTCAGGGGCGCACAGTTCATGTGGATTATCGGGCTGGAGAGATTCTTGGGTATCACCTGATTCGGTTGTCTCTGTACTCTGAGTTGACGAACTATCACTTTCGCTATACTCAACCGGCTCTGGACATTTGTTCGACCCGTTCGGCCCTTTAGCGGGTTTCTTCTTTCTTCTTCGCGATGACTCATTTGCCTGCGGTTCTGTCGGAGAACCGCAAAAGCTATATTGGCAGACTACTGAACATAGATACTGATAGCAACTCAGTGCGCGAAGCTGAAAATCCGGGTCGAGACATGCCATAATGATGGCAACTATTGCTGCGACCGTTTGCAACAGTTTCGCTATCTCGAAGCCTTTAGACTTCGACCGTTTGCCATTCCTAAATGCTTTGTCATACCTGTCGTAATAGTCATCCACAAACCACCTCCGTGGACAACGGCTTCAAAATCAAAAATGTAGGTGATAAGAAATCACGCTACGACCATCGCAGAAGCCTTGCTAGCGATAGTCAAAACAACTTCTCAAAGGAACAAAAAGCAGATTGTTAATGCGTTAAGAAGAATCGAAAGGGAAGAAGACCCATATAGGCTCTTGCCAAACCTATACCGAAATAATGGGCAACTCGGTCAGCCGCGTCTTCCAAACCTGACGCTCCGCCTGAATCTACGCTGGTTGGCCGATATATGAAACAACAATGCCTACAAGCACGGCAATTATGCCGTGCTTGTAGGCATTGTCAAGTAAAGCAGAAAAAAATCTTTATCCTTACTTTTGTAAATTGGTCAGATAATTTTACAATCTACCCACGGTTCGCCCATTTTTGCGAGTTTTTCTGATTTTTGGCTCCTTCGTGGCGTTCTCAAAGGACCAAAATATCTGCGCGAGTGGCAATCTGCCACAACATATCGTAGCTCGGCTTGTATAGTATCCCATATAAAGTGGCCAAATGGTCATGTTGCCGTCAGGCTATTATCAAGGAAACTCAGGGACACTGCCGAAAAATGGGTGGTGTCCCTCAATTTACGTGATGAACAATGTCCGGATCAGGGAAAATATCCGCCATTTTGTCGAGCTGATCGAGAAAATCTGCCGGCACGCGATAGCCCAGCAGTTCCG
>Ga0247727_10011133_pt1 | contig 15773 bp, 16 predicted proteins | sample WisWelCaveWW1625_FD_202498 | JGI IMG/M metagenome (GOLD analysis project Ga0247727, IMG submission 202498) | Biofilm microbial communities from Wishing Well Cave, Virginia, United States - WW16-25 | ecosystem: Environmental > Aquatic > Deep subsurface > Groundwater > Cave microbial mat | place...
TTTGCATTTTCAACCTCGCAAAAATTCTGGGCATTGTTTTAACTACAAAATAAGAATACAGACGCTGATTTGCAAGCGATTGTTAAAAATATTGCCGCGTCGGTAAGGTGGAAGATTGGCCGGCTCTCATGTTTGATTGGAGAGTCACCTTAAATTTTTTTGCATCATTGGCGCGATTTGCCTCAATCAGAAATAAGCTATGAAATGTCAACCAGCGGCTGCCATCATCAACGCCGAGGAATTAGCTGCGGTCGAAGTCGAGTACGCACATTGGCTCGCCATCCAGACCAATATTCCCGGCGTCGAAGCGCATGTCGAGCCTGATGCAGTGTGGCTCGTTCATTCCGGCGCGGTCTGGGGAAATTGCGCGATACAACTGCGTTTTACGCCAGAGACGGTGGCGTCGCGATTAAAAACCATCCTCGCGCGTTATCGCGGGACGCGACGCGGCGCCGGTTTCTGGGTCAGTCCACTCGCCACGCCGGCTGATCTGCCCGAGCGCTTGCGGCAGCACGGATTTCGCTGTCGAAAATATTTTCCGGCGATGTATTGCGACCTCGGCCATTTGCCGAAAAAAAAATTGCGCGTCGAGGGAATCACGGTTGAAACCGTGGACGATCATCATATCTTCACGCAACATGCGCATCCATATTTCGGGCCGATTACCACATCACTTCGTCGCTTCGAGTTAAAACGACTGGCAACGTTGAGCGCGTTGCATCCGAAAAAGATCTGGGATTTTGTGGCCATGCACGATGGAATTCCGGTGGGCGCGTGTACGCTTTTTATCAATCATCATCTCGCCGGATTTCACGATGTCGGCGTGCTCAAAACCTATCGTCGTCGCGGTATCGGCAGCGCGTTGATGAAACATGCCTGTCAATTTAGCCGTACGCAAGGTTGTATCGGCGCAGTTCTCATTTCATCCGGCGAGGGTTATGGCATGTACCGGCGTGTCGGGTTTCGTGAGGTTGGTCGAATCGGTTACTGGTATCGACAATTTCATTCGAATGAATAAATTTGCTGAGAGAACGTCATGTTAAAACTTTATCATGATCTGGCCGCGTGGTGGCCGCTGCTTTCTGCGCCGGCAGATTATAAAGAGGAAGCCGATTGTTTCCGACCACTCTTGTTCGAAGCGTGTGAGACGCCGCCGCGCACGCTGCTGGAATTGGGCAGCGGCGGCGGCAATAATGCTTCGCATCTCAAAGCGCATTTTCAAATGACGCTTGTCGATCTTTCGCCGGGCATGTTGGCGGTGAGCCGCGCGTTGAATCCGGAATGCGAGCACTTCGAAGGCGATATGCGCACCGTTCGTCTCGGTCGCGTGTTTGATGCCGTGTTCATTCACGATGCGATCATGTACATGGCTTCCGAACCGGATTTGCGCCGCGCGATGGAAACGGCGTTTGTGCATTGCCGCCCCGGCGGCGTCGCGCTTTTTGTGCCCGATCACGTTCGCGAAACCTTCACACCGGGAACGGATCACGGCGGCCACGACGACGACACTCGCGGCCTGCGCTATCTGGAATGGACGTACGATCCTGATCCCACGGACACGACCTACCTCGTCGATTTCGCCTATCTCTTACGCGAAGCCGATGGCACCGTACGAGTCGAACACGATCGTCATATCGACGGCTTGTTCGGCCGCGACGAGTGGCTACAACTACTACGTGAGGTGGGCTTCCAACCGAAAATTGTGTCCGATCCGTGGCGGCAGGATGTGTTTGTGGCGGTGAAGCTCTGAAGTAATGCGTAAAACGTAACCCGTAACGTTTACGCATTACGTTTTACGCGTTACCAATTCCCCCATCTTTATGGAGTTGCGAGCATATCCAACAGAAACGTATCTTTCTTTATGATTAGCCTGGCCATTATCGAAGACGACGAGGATATTCGCGCGGGTATCCAGAAATATCTCAACAAGCAACCCGGCTTTTCCTGCCGGTGCGCAGAAGAGTCGGTGGAAGATTATTTGTCGCAACAAACCGACGATAATTTTCCGGACGTGACCCTGATGGACATCGGCTTGCCGGGCATGTCGGGCATTGACGGGATCAGGCTGATCAAACAGCAACATCCCGACATTAACATCATCATGCTGACGATTTACCACGACTCGCACAAAATTTTTGAAGCGCTGCGGGCCGGGGCTTCGGGCTATTTGCTGAAGAACACGCCGTTGGCGGAAATCAAAGAAGCCATTGAGCAACTGCAAGCCGGCGGGGCGCCGATGTCGCCGCAAATCGCCCGCAAAGTGATCGAGCATTTCAATCCCCCCAACAAACCCGCCCCCGAATCACTGCTCACTGCAAAAGAAAAAGAAATCGTCGTCGGTCTCGTTGACGGCTTGAGCTACAAACTGATCGCCGACCGCATGAATATTTCCGTGGAGACGGTGCGCTTTCACATCAAGAATATCTACCAAAAACTTCACGTTCACTCCAAAGCCGAGGTGATCACCAAGTCACTGCGCGGGGAAATCTAATCGCATAGCGCAAAGAGCAGAGCGCTTGGCATAATACGAAATTTTCCTTTTAAATAAGGAAAGACCGTCATGAAAGAAATTCTCAAGACTATCATCAAAGATTGGCAACGCACTTTCCCGCGAGCGGGGGTGTGGGAAAGAAATTTACAGGTTCCTCTCGATTCGCAAAAAATCATTTCACTCATCGGGCCGCGCCGGTGCGGCAAAACGTATTACGTGTATCAATTGATTAATCGGCTTTTGGCGCGCGAGCCAAACGTTAAGATGATTTACCTGAATTTTGAAGACGAACGGCTCACCTTGACTTCCGCTCAATTGCACCTGATTTTAGAGGCGTATTACGAGCTTTATCCGGAAAATTACGGTCAGGAACTTTATTTGTTTTTCGACGAAATTCAAGAGATCGAAGGTTGGGAAAAATTCGTGCGGCGGATGTATGACACCGTGACGAAGAACATTTTTTTGACCGGCTCGTCCGCCAAAATATTGGGGAAAGAAATTGCCACGAGTTTGCGTGGACGAAATCTTGTTTATCATCTCTTCCCGCTTTCATTTGAAGAGTACTGCCGATTCCAAAATCTGGACGTGAGGGATGTTTATTCAACTCATGCACGGGCCGTTTTAAAAACGCAATTTGAGAAATACAATGGAAAGTTCATTTCTCTCGCGTTTTCATGCCCAACCGTCCGCGCGCAGCGAAGATGATTTATTATTTCAAATCCTTATAAGGCGAGGGAAACCAACGAATACGAAAAAGATAGATTTGTTCCAATAAGACGAGAGGTGCGAAGGAGTAAAGTTTTACAGGGTCATACTTGGCGTGAAGCCGTTTGGCAAAAGCGCGTGCGACAATCCTGGCCTCATGTTCGCGTAGGCATTCTATAATGCCATTAACCAACAACGAGTTCGCTGTGTTGATATATTCCGGAATTTTTTGTTCGCTTTTGTACGGACGTATAAGGTCGGCGCCCTTAATTTCGCCTGTGATACGGGTAGCTTTCCGAAAATCGTTCTCAAGCTCAGCCAACACTTTTGCAACTTGAATGATGCGTTTGGAATCCAAGAGCCAGCTACACAGAATAAAGACTGGAGCTTGGCCTTCCTTCGCTTGATAACAATCTTCGGTTCCGGATTCATCGAGCCATGAAAATATCATTGCTCCCTCTCTTTAAAAAAACGGGCGTCGGAGAAGTGCATCTCCTACGCCCGTCAGAGCATACTTTTGAGTACAATCCGTTCAGGCCACCCTGAACCGACGCTGCGAACAGCTTTGCACTCTCTTGATGTGGCGTCCTCCGAGGACCATAACGGCGGTATTTCACCTCCGTACCACATCAAATCCATTTTAAATATATGAAACGGATCATGAATTGTCAAGAGCTTTTTGTTAAAGTTTTTTTATGCAGTTGCCGCCTACATCATCATGGAGTTGATTGCTTTGCGAAATCGGCTTAACTTTGCTTTGCTGTTCTGTCGCATTTTGTAAAAGAGCTTGACTTGCGCAGCAGGATTTTGCAAATTTAAAAAGTTATCGCGCTTAAGCCAATCAAAAATACGGAAAATGCCATGAACCCAAAAGACTTTCAAATTCTCTACGACTACAACCGTTGGGCGAATGCGCGCGTACACGACGCTGTTGCAAAATTGACAGCAGAACAATATACGCGCGACCTGTCGAACAGCTTTCACTCCGTGCGCGACACGCTCACGCACATCCTCGCCGCGGAATGGATTTGGCTGAAGCGATGGCACGGCGAGTCGCCCAAAGCTTTGCTCGATCCGGCGGACTTTCCAAACCTCGCGGCGTTGCGGGCGAGGCGGACGGAAGTCGAGCGCGAGCAAACGGCATTCGTCAACAACTTGACGGACGTGTTGCTCAACGCCCCGATTTCTTATCTCAACCTCAAAGGCGAAACGTGGACGTACCCGCTGTGGCAGATGATGCAGCATCTCGTCAATCATTCCACGTATCATCGCGGACAAGTGACGACGATGTTGCGGCAACTCGGCGCGGCGCCGGCGGCCACTGATTTTCTTTTATTCTTTGATGAGAAAAAATCATGAATGAACAACAACTCTTTCGGTTGATTTTCAGCGCCCTCTTTCTCCTCACTTTTTCAATCTCAATATATTTTCGCCGCCAGGCGCGACAGGCCGGTGAGGTTATTCGCCGCGTCGAAGAAGGCCGCCACCTCCTGGCGTTGCGCGTTCTCTTCGCTGTTCCGGCACCGGCAGACTGGTGCCGCGGTTAAGCCTGCATCGCAAAAATTAGAAAGAAATTATGATGTCGAAGTCTTTTGGGCATTTTTGCGGCAGCGCCACCGCGCCGTTTTTACACCGCCACTCTCTGCCCCATTCTCTCCTGCGCCGCAAACTGCAACTGGTACAGCCGATAATAAATCCCTTCCAGCGTCAACAACTCTTCGTGTGTGCCCATCTCGCGAATCTGGCCTTTGTGCAAAACGATGATGCGATCGACGTGTTTGATCGTCGAGAGCCGATGCGCAATGATCAGCGAAGTGCGATGCTCCATCAGCCGCGCCAATGCTTCTTGAATGAGCAGTTCGGTTTCGGTATCGACACTCGAAGTCGCTTCGTCGAGAATGAGAATCGCCGGATCGTAAGCCAGCGCGCGGGCAAAGGCGAGCAGTTGCTTTTGCCCGACGGAAAGCGAGTTGCCGCGTTCGATCACCGGCTCCTGAAATTTTCCGGGCAGACGCTCGATGAAACGCAACGCATTCACATCCGCCGCGGCCTGCTGAATGCGCTCGGAGGAAATATTCGGGTTGCCGAGGCTGATATTCTCTTCAATCGTTCCCGCAAAGAGAAACACCTCCTGCAACACGAGACCGATTTGCTGGCGCAAATATCCCAGCGGCAGATTTTGAATATCGTGCCCGTCCAGCAAAATTTGCCCCTGCTGCGGCGTATAGAAATGGCAGAGCAGGCTGATGATCGTGGTTTTTCCCGAACCCGTCGCGCCGACGATGGCGATCTTCTCTCCCGCGTCGACTTTGAAAGAGACATTCTTCAACACCATTTCATCGTCGCGATAACCGAAAGTAATATTGCGAAACTCAATTGCACCGCGCGCGCGAACAGGTTGTCCGTTGTCAGTTGACAGTTGCCCGTTGCCATCTGTCAATTGCTCTTTGAAATTTGCAACATGGACACTCGCATACTTTTCATTTGCACCGTCTTCGTCTGCGCTCCCCCCTTCGCCCTTCACCCTTCGCCCTTCGCCCTCAGCCCTCTGCTCCTTCGGCTCATCCAGCAATTTGAAAATCCGTTCCGCGCTGGCCATGGCGGTTTGTAAGATGCCGTACTTCTCGGCCAGATCGCTGATCGGACGCCAGAAACGATCCATATATAAAATGAAAGCGACGAGCTCGCCGAAAGTCAATCCGCTCGCGGCTGTTTGACCACCCAGATTTTCAATCACCTTGCCGCCGCCGTACCAGATAATCAATGCCACCGACAGCGCGAAAATCCATTCCACCACCGGATAAAAAACGGCGTGATAAAAAATCGTCCGGCGATAGGCCTCGAGATGGTCGCGGTTACGCTCCTCGAATTGCGCATAATTTTTGCGTTCGCGATTGAAAAGCTGCACGATCGCCATGCCGGTGATGTTCTCCTGCAAAAACGCGTTGATCTTCGCCAGCCGCAGCCGTATTTGCCGCTCGGCGTCGCGTACCTTCAGCTTGAAAATTTGCGTCGCAATGAACAGCAGTGGCACGACGCTCAACGTCACGAGTGTGAGCGGCACATTCATGCTAAACAGCACGACGATGATACCGAGCAGCGCAAAAATATCGCCAAAGATGGCGACGAGGCCGGAAGCAAACATTTCATTCAGCGCCTGCACGTCGGAGGTCACGCGCGTCATCAATCGCCCGACCTGATTGCGGTCGAAAAAGCGCAACGGCAAATACTGCAGGTGCGAAAAAATTCCGAGGCGCAAATCGTACATGGTGCGCTGCCCGATCCAGGCCATTAAGTACATGCGCGCGTAATTGAACCCAAACTGGAGCAGCAAAACGCCGAGATAAAGCAGCGCGATCCGAGTCAGGCCGGCAAATTTCTCGTCAAGGGGTTTATCGCCTGTAATGTACTGATCAATCCCGACTTTCGTCAAATACGGGCCGGCGATATCGAGCACACTGGCGATAAACAGCAACAACACGGCCAGCGCCATGCGTTTCCAGTAGGGCCGCACATATTGCAACAGCCGTCGCATCAGCGCGGCGTCGTACGATTTGCTGAGCTTTTCTTCTTCGTGGATGTTCATGTATGTAAAGAGTAAAATCTTTGCCAGAAAAGCAATAAATTTCCACGCAAAATAAAAACCACGCCCAATTATCAGCGTGGTTTTTTAATCCGTGTGGAATCCTTTTGGTTTGCGACTCGTTTGTGTTGGGAATCTAAAGCGACCTGATGAGACCGAACCCACAATCAGACGAAAGTCTGTTATTCATACCGCAGCGCGTGCGATCTTTGACCGTCACGTACATAATGTTCGCCACTCCGACGCCGGCGATGATCAACGTCAACGCGCCGACCGTGCCGAGGAAAATTTGAATGCCGAGAAAAATTTTCCGCGACTCTTTTTCGTTTTCAACAAAATTCCAGTTCGGCAGCGCACGGGCGTCTTCCGGATCAAACTTGTGGCGGCGCGCGAGAACCGCGGTGAGCGCGATTTCGAGCGGGAAAACCGTGGCGTTGTCTTCTTTCCTGGCTTTCAATGAAATTTTGTCGTGCCGGTTTTCGGAGCCGCCTTTTTTGTTGCCGGTTTTGTTGAGGCGCGTTTGCCTTTGCTCGTTGGTTGCCGGCGCGTTTTTTTGACGGGTGGTTCAGCGTCAGCCATTTCACGCCCGCGCGTGAACTCTGGGAACGGCGAGACGTCGCCCTCGGAAGCCGGCTCCAGCACGCCACGGATGGCGCCGAAGCCCAACACCTGCCTGGCACGGTTGTAATATTTCAAGCGGTCCGCGAGGCCATTCAGCCCGCCATTGATCCGTCGCGTGATCGTCTCGAACATCTCGCTCCGGGTTCATCCGAAACGTTCTTCGGTCCACGGATCGCCGTGGTTGTGATAGCCGTAGTTTTCCCAGAAGCCGGGCTTGTCTTTCGGCATGAATTCAAGGCCGTTCAGCCATTTGGCGCTTTTCCACAGATACAATTTCGGCACCAACATACGTACCGGGCCGCCATGATCGGTAGGCAAAGATTTGCCGTCGTAATTGAAGGCAACCAACACATCATCTTCATACATTTCGTCGATCGGCAAATTCGTTGTATAACCGCCGTAGCAATGCTGCATCACGAATTTCGCTTCGGGCTTCGGCTGCGCGAGTTTGACAATTTCGTTGAACGGCACGCCTTCCCATTTCATGCCGAGCTGGCTCCATCGCGTCACGCAATGCAAATCACAAATAATTTCTTTACTCGGCAAAGCGCGAAATTCCTGCCAATTTAATTCAATGGGATTTTCCACCAAGCCCCAAACTTTCAAGCGCCAATTATCCAAATTAACATTCGGCGTCTCGCCGTAAGTCAAGACCGGAAATTTCGTCGCCAAATATTGTCCTGGCGGAACGCGGCCAAAGGGATCGTCGTCATTTTTTCGTGCTGGTTTAGCGTTGCGCAAACGCGCTACACGCGTAAATGGATTCCAATCTGCCATCATCTGTCGGCATACGAAGGCGTTGCCGATTTGTTTTTTCAATCGCTTAAATTGAAAAGAAATCGTCATGAGTTTGCGCCAACAAGTAGACCGTGACCGCATCAAACTTTTCCTGAAAAAGCTGGCGGATCGCTTTCATAAACCCGGCAAGATCTATCTCGTCGGCGGAACAACTCTCGTCTTCGAAGCGTTACGACAACAAACACTGGACATCGATGTAGTCCTTGAAGTTTCGCCCAAAGATCACGGCGAGTTTGTTCAAATAATTCGCTTTTCCGCTGAAACTTAAATCAACCCCTCGCGCGATTGCATGAACGCAATGATAAAGGTTGTAATGACCGCCAACCAAATCGCAACATAAAGCGGAACGAATTTCTGACGCCTTTCGAGCATGTCCGGAAATTGAATCGTCTTGCCGGCAAATTTGCCGCGCGGCTTGTTGGGAAAGAAAAACGTTTTGTAGGTTTCAATCGTGCCGATGGTGTAGCCCAGCGCGCCCATTGCGATGAAAACGTAATTCGTCGTGAAGCCGGCGAGCATGAGCGCAAACGTCAGCGCGATCAGCGGGCTGCGAAAAAATTTGAACGTTTCAAAGCCTTCGATCGGCGCATCTTTCCACGCGCCGCCGAAAGCCGAAATCCAGCCGCCGAAACTCCCAATTATGAAAACGACGGCAATAGCGGGAATTTGCAAATCGGCTCGTTGCAGACGATGAAGTCCGATCACCACGAGCGCGACACCAATCGCATAGGCGGCACCCAATACCCAGCGTTTCGCGCGGCTCTGCACAATTTTGCCCTGCACGTGAAATTGCATGGGAATAAAATACTTCGATTGATCTTCTTCGCGCAAAAAAGTTTTGTAAAACTCCAGGATGGCGCGCTCGATCACGTAAGTCACGCCGTACAACACGACGATATTGGCGGCGCGCGTAACGTCAAGCCTGGTGATCCATTCCACGACCACCGCGATAATTCCGGCCAGCGCGATGCTGCGAAAATATTTTCGATACGTGAAGCCTTCGTAGATCGCGTCTTTGTACATGCCCCAGGTGGAAGTATGCGCGCCGGCAGTAAGGCCAATGACGAGGGCGATGAGCAGATTCATGATGGATTCGGTTTCCTCCGGTTGGTGAAAGTATTTTTAAATGCCATTCCGCAGGAATCTTTTTCACGCCTGCATTTAGCTGAACGACTAAAAGGATTCTTTCAGAATGACAACATCGCAAGTTGTTTAATCGCCAATGGATTGATAAATCGCTTCGATTAACTGCAAATCTCTTTGCGCGACCTCCAAATTCATTTCAGACTCTTCGTCCGTTCGCAGCGCTCGAAAAAAATCCCGAAACATTCCTTTATATCCGGCAATATCGCCGAGTCCGGGAAAAATCAACTTTTTCCGGACGCCATTGACCAGAATAAAAATCCCGTTCGACTCAAATGTGATCACGCCTTGGCGGCCATAAATTTGAGAAAGATGCACGCCCTTCAGCAGCACCGGCACTTCCCATGAATACGATAATGTTCCCACCGCACCGTTTTCATACTCAATCGCGACGAGCATACTCTTTTCGGCGCCGTGACGCTTGCCCGGGCGCAGGCCACGTACGGATCTAATCGGCAAGCCCAAATTCGCGGCGAGATTGACCCAGTGAATGCCGCCTTCCAACAAAGCACCGCCGCCGGAAAATTGCGTATCATCCCGCCAGTTGCCGCTTTTTTGGAGCTTAATCGCATTGATCTGAACAAAAAGTATTTCGCCAATCACCTCGTTCATGATGAGTTCACGCAACCTGACGGCCAGCGGCTTATAAAAATAATTTTCCGCGATAAAAACGCGGCGCCCAGTCTCGTTTTGCGCCCTGCGAATTATCTCGAAATCCGCCGCATGCAAAAAAGGCGGCTTCTCGACGATAACATGTTTTCCCGCGGGCAGCGCCGACAGCGTCAATTCAAGATGCGAAACCGGCGGCGTTGCCACCAGCACGGCGTCGATTTTGGGATCGCTGATCGCCGCTTCGTATGACTCAAAATAGCCGCCGCCGTTAAATTCGTTATTGAAAGCAATTGCTTTGTGTCGATCGCGGCTGGCGTAAAAGCAGTTTACTTCCGGTTTAAAATTCCTGAGTGTTTTGCTGTGTAAGCGCGTTGCGAAACCGCAGCCTAAAAATGCAAGGTTGGTGGGCATAATTTAAAATGTAGCGCAACATTTATGTTGCGCTACCGCTTATTGGCAAGCTCTGGCTCAACATAAATGTTGAGCTACAAGATGCTCGCCGGCGCGCAAAGCATTCGCCGATATTGTCAGGCTCGGATTCAAGCCGGCCGAAGTCGGCATAAAGCTGCCATCGACGACGTACAAATTTTCGACGCCGCGAAACTGGCAAAACTCGTCGAGCGCCGAAGTGTTGGGATCTTTTCCCATGCGCACGGTGCCGACGGCGTGTGAGAACGTTTTAATCTGATGAACATAACAAAACACTGCGCCGGCTTTACGCAAAATTTGCCTCGCCTTTTTGATGAGCGCATTGCATGCCGCAACGTCACGCCTGGTGTAGTGATGCGTCACCGTGAGCTGCGGCAAACCGAAACGATCCGTGCGGCCTCGATCAATGGCAACATGATTATCGTATTCAGGTTGATCTTCCGCCATCACGAGCAAACCGGTGAGATGCTCAACCGCCGGGCTGAGCCATCGGCCCAACAGCTTCGGCAAATGTGTCTGCACGAGGCCGACCGGCGGCGTTTGCAATTGCTGCATGCTGCCGAGTTTGCCGACAGGATGTTTGATGCTCGGATGTCCAAAATAAAAATCATGAATGCCGAGTTGTTTGTGAAATTGCTTCGCCGGATTGGGCCGCCGCGGAAAAAATCCAAACACGATCGCGTTGCAATGTCGCATCAAATAACGCCCGACGGTCCGGCCGCCGGGATTGAGATTTTGCAAATCCGACGCCAGCAACAAATGCGGCGATCCCAGCGCGCCCGCCGCGAGAACAAATACTTTCGTCTGATAATTTTTTTTTTGCCTCGTGGCTTTATCGAAGCATTCCACCGTCGTCAATCGGCCCGCTTCATGCACGAGCCGTGTGACGACGGTGTTCGTTTTTAATTCAAGCCCGCCCGCGATGAGCGGCGGCAAAACGCAGGTCGCCAAATCGTTTTTTGCCTGTACGGCGCAGGCGAACGTGTCGCAAGTCGTGCAGGCAACGCACGGCTTCCGCCCGTGATTCACAGAATAATTAATCGCCAGCGGCAAACGAAACGGCCGCCATCCGAGCGCGGCCGCGGCGTTTCCGATCATTTGCGACGTGTGCGAAAGCGAATTGAGCGGTTGCGGATAAGGCGAGCTGTGAAAAGGCTCGGTAGGATCGGCCTGCGCTTCGCCGGCGACATGGAGAATTTTTTCGGCCTGTGTGTAATACGCTTCCAGATCGGCATATTGATACGGCCAGCACGCGTTCGAGTCGCCGGCGATTTCAGCAGCAAATTGAAAATCCGCTTCACGAAAACGCAACGAGACGCCGCCGTAAAACACCGACGGTCCGCCGACGCAATTGTAAGCACCCATGGTGTCTCTGTTGCCGCCGGCGAGAATGCGATACGGCGATTCCATCGAATAAAACGGCGTCAAATCAACCGAAGCATTTGCCGCCCAATTCTGCGGCCCGCGCAGCACCCAGTCACCGCGCTCCAACATCAACACTTTTTTTCCGGCGTTGACCAGCGCGTGCGCCGTCATCGCGCCGCCAAAACCGCTGCCGATAATGATTGCGTCGTACAAGGTGAGAGGTATTTCTGCGTTAGATTTTAATGTTTGGAATCGTCAGCTTTTCTTAAGATAATATGTTGCTGCAATCGCGCCGCCGATCACATAATCATCAATCACACCGTCCGCCACCATTTGATTGATGACTTGCAGGGTTTCTTTCATAGCCCGTAATGTAAGTAATCCTGCCTAAAATGTCAATCGTCTTTTCAAGACAGCCCCTTCGCCCGGCGAATAAACCACTCCGCCGCGAGCAGCAACGCAATCGCGAGAAAAAAAATCGGCGCGTCCCAGATTTCCTGTTCGGTTAATTTCGAATACGAGCTTTTGGAAACCGTGATGGCGTCCGGCAAATTCTCCGCGTCGCTGAGATGAAAATAGCGGCCGCCGGTCACTTCGGCGAGACGCTGCAGCAGCGGCGCCTGCAAATCCGCATGCATCAACTCGGCGTGCGAGGGTTCGACGAAGAATGCATTTTCCGCTTTGCCGAGAAAATGACCGGCTTGATCATGCGCCAACACTTCAATTTTGTACAAACCATCTTGCGACGGTTCGAAATGCGCGAGATAGTTGCCGGGCTGTCGTAAATCCGGACTCGCCGTAAGCGTGAGGGGTTCGCCATTCGGCGCAATGACGCGCAATTCGACGTTGGCATTTTCCTGCGTCGCAAAGCTGCTGTCCATCACACTCACCTGCATGGTCATCGCTTCCTGCGGCGCAAAACTCTCGCGCTCCAAACTGATGCGAACGGGATCGGGCGATTGCAAACTCAGCCAGCGCAGCAGTTGCCGCCAGAAACGTTCGTGCGTCATGTCGCGATGATCGAGATGCATTTGCCAGCGCCACGTCGTGCTCGTCGCCAGCACGCCGGTGCGGCCGTGGCCGAAGCGTTGCGTCGCCAGCAAAATGCGCGGCGCATCGGTCTGGTGCATCGGATGCACCGCTAAAATACTCGCGCCGGGTTTGGCTGGGCCAAGCGGATTGTATCCCTGCAACAACGGCAAGCTCTCCCAGCGCTGATTGTTGGTCACCGGATCGGGATCGAACTGCAACAACGGTGAAGCCAATCCCTCTGGCGTCGGCGTGAAACGAAATTCTTCCTGCAATTGCGGCGGAAAAGCGCGGCCATCGGCTTCCGGCAGCGGCGGCAGTTTCACGGGCAAAAGCTCGTCAATAACCGTGTTGCTGTAACCGCCCTGTGAAAGCGCGTGCATGCCGCCGAGCATCATAAAACCGCCGCCGCGCTCGGCCACAAAATCTCGAATCAATTTCAGTTGCGCTTGCGAAAAAAACGCCGCCGACATGCTGCCAATCACCACGGCCTGATAACCGAACAACTCTTCGCGTTTGGTGGGAAAGCCGTCGCGCAATTCATTCGCGTTGCGCAGGCCGAGGCGCAAATATTTTTCCGGGCCGGTTTTGAGCAACGCCGTCAGTTGCAAAGCCGGATCGCCGTCGAGGGCGCGAGAGAGAAATTTAAATTCCCACGGGTGCAATTCTTCCACATAAAGAATGCGGCCCGCGCGGTCGCGGCTGTCGATTAAAAAACTCGTTTCATTATTCGCCGTCACCGACTCGTTGCGAACCGCGGGCACGGCCACAGTGTATTTGGTGAAACCTTTGCGATCCGGCGCAAATTGAAAAGCGACGCGCGCGCCTCGCTCGTTAAGTGTCACGGTCCGGCGTTGCACGATGCGCTCGCCGTCGCGCAATTCCACGGACACGGTTTCACCGGCATGGCCGCGCGACTGAATCATTGCAGTGACTTCGACGCGGGTTTTCTCCAAAACCGAACGCGTGGCTTCAACTTTCGCCACCTGCAAATCATTGGCGATTTTCGCGCCGGCGCCGATGGTGAAAACCGGAACCTGCAAGCCGATGAGATCGCGGCTCACCTGCAAAGGATCGGCGCCCGTGGAAGCCACGCCGTCCGTGATCAAAACCACGCCCGCGAGCGCATCCTGCCGCGCCTGCTTGCCGGCAAATTCCAACGCCGCCGCGATATTCGTGCTCTGCCCTTTGCCGCGCAACTCTTTCACATTGGTCAGCGGCTCAACGGCAGCGCTGAAGCGGAATGATTCAACGCGGAAATTTTTTTGCAGTCGAGTCAGCCCCGCCTTTCCTTCATGAGCTTTTAAAGGAAGGGCGGGGTTTTCATTGGTTGCATCGCCGAGCCAACTCGTCACCTGCTGCAAGCGCGTCGCGCGTTGATTGCCCGAAGCACCGTCCTGAATTGACATGCTCTCGGAATCATCCACTAAAACCAGCACGCTGCTTTTTCGCGGCACGACGGTGGAAACGGATAACACCGGCTCCAATAAACAGAAGATCACAACGGCAATGGCAAACACGCGCAGGATGATCAACAGGACATGCCACAATGGGCGCACCGGTGTGGTGGTGCGGCGATAGAATAACAAAATGGCCGCCGTGATCATCGCCGCGAGTATCGCCAACGTGATCACCGCGGGCATCGCGCGAAAAACCCACTGGCCTTGCTCATAAACGATGGGGCTGTATTTGAAGAGGAAATCGAACATGAGTGAAAGATGTTTGTAGTGACGCCTTCAGGCGTTCATGCTCGGCTGCAAGTACGACGCCTACCCCGCTCCGCCTTTCCTTGTTTCATAAGGATGCGGGGCGGAGAAGGCGTAACTACGAGCCTTTTAAATTTTTTTAAGTAATGCCTTCCATCGCGCCCAACCTTCATCGCGCGCTTTTTTATTCGCCGCCTCGGCGTTCGGCTCTTCACCGGCGCGCATGAAACCATGTCCCGCGCCTTCGTAAGTCACCGGCTCGAAGCGTTTGCCCGCCTGCTTCATCAACTCCGCGGTTTTCGGAATGGTCGCGTTGACGCGCGCATCATTGCCGCCATAAAAACCGTAGACGGGACATTTGATTTTAGCGATATCGCTGCTGTCCGCGGCGCTGCCGTAAAATACGAATGCCGCTTTCAAATCAACGCGATAGGTGGCGAAACGAAACGACTGCCGCCCGCCCCAGCAAAATCCGGCCACCGCAACTTTTCCATTGGCCGCGGGCAACTTCGCCACGTAATCAGCGACCGCATTTAAATCCGCGTTCGCCTGCTCGGGCGTCACTTTGGAAATCGCTTCGCGCGCCGCATCGCCATCGGGAAAGTCGCTGGTCTTGCCGCCGTTTGGCGCCATGCCCGAAAGCAGATCAGGCGCAATCGCGATGTACCCGGCTTCCGCCAGTTGATCGGCCACGCTGCGCACCCAATCCGTCAAGCCGCGATTTTCGTGAATCACCACAATCGCCGTGGCTTTATCTTTGGCTTCCGGAAAAACCAAAAAACCATGCACGATGCGCTCGCCGTTTTTGACCGTCACCCATTCGTGATGGCGCGGCGATTTCTCCAAACGCTGTTTGGCAAAGTCTTGGGCGGATAACGTGGTGCAAGCCAATGCCAACAGGTTGGCAATGAGCAGCAGTGTTTTTTTCATGGCAATGAATTTGGTTTGATGAGGTAAATTTTTAGTGTATTGATTGTTCACCAGTAAATGTAAATCGGCCACCAATCGGCCGCGAATCCGCTACCAATCGGCCACCAATCCGCTATTAATCCGCTACCAATCCGCTACTAATCCGCTACTAATCAGTTAAAATAGACGCTCAAGCGTTCACCGATAGACCGTAATCGTCCATCTGTCGACTACAAATCGACTACAAGAGTTAAGTTGCCCCATCTAAGTTGGCATTGATTGCTAAAGTATAAACGGTAGCTTTTCCAAGTTTTTGTCGGATCAAAATATCTTGTCGTAACATTTTAGAGATGTCTCGTCTAGCGAGGGCGGAACTAATTTT
>Ga0247727_10011134_pt1 | contig 15773 bp, 8 predicted proteins | sample WisWelCaveWW1625_FD_202498 | JGI IMG/M metagenome (GOLD analysis project Ga0247727, IMG submission 202498) | Biofilm microbial communities from Wishing Well Cave, Virginia, United States - WW16-25 | ecosystem: Environmental > Aquatic > Deep subsurface > Groundwater > Cave microbial mat | place...
GGGTTTCGAGCAAGGTACTCATCGTCCATGAAATTCAAAAAGCAAAACCAAAAGCTGTGCACGATGTGATGGCACTTATTTTTGTGCACGATGTGTTGGCACTCATCACGTAATGCGTAAGTCATCAGCTTTTAGCTTTTACGTATCACGCATTACGTTTTTAGCAACCAGAATCAAGCAACCAGCATCGAGCATCTATCCATGCACTACTTTACATTTCAGAATGGCCGATTATTCTGCGAAGAGATTGACATCGACGCGCTGGCCACGCAACATGCAACGCCGTTTTATCTCTATAGCCGCCGGACTCTTCGAGAAAGTTATTTTGCCATCGAGACGGCCTTTGCCGGACATCCTCATACGATTTGTTATGCTTTGAAAGCAAACAGCAACGCGCATATTCTTCGCGAGCTGTCGGAATTGGGGGTGGGCGCGGATGTGGTTTCCGGCGGCGAGCTGTTGCACGCGAGGCGCGCCGGCATTCCGGCAGAGAAAATTGTCTTCGCCGGCGTCGGCAAGCGCGATGATGAGATCGTTTTCGCGCTCCGTGAAAAAATCCGCGGGCTGAATGTGGAGTCGGAAGCCGAGCTGGAAGTCATCGACGCTTTGGCGGCGAAGGAGGGATGCGTTGCGCCGGTGTCTTTGCGGATCAATCCGAACATCGACATCAACGGTCATCCGTATATTTCCACGGGTCGCAGCGCCGACAAGTTTGGCATCGAGCTTGAACGCGTTGATGTAATTCTGCAGCACTTGACCCGCCTCCGCCACCTGAGGCTTGTCGGGCTTCATGCGCATCTTGGATCGAGCATCAGAGAGTTATGGCCGTTCGAGAAATCTGCAAAAACTTTGGCGGATTTGGCCGAGAGGATTCGGCAAAATGGGATTGAATTAGCATATATCGATGTCGGCGGCGGCCTCGGCGTTCGTTATGAAGATGCGCTTCCGTTGCTGCAAGATACGAAACCCATGCGGGAGACGGCGCTCGATCCGGGCGAGGTCGCCAAGGCAATTTTTGCTGGCTTGGGGCACTTGCGTATTCCAATCATTTTTGAGCCAGGCCGCGCACTCGTTGCGTCGTGCGGCGTCCTGGTTGCGCGCGTGTTGTATGTCAAAGAAAACCGCGGGAAGAAATTTATCATCATTGATGCAGCGATGAATGATTTGATTCGCCCGAGTTTGTACGGCGCTTATCACCAAATCGCTCCGGTGATTCTTAAGCCCGACGCGTATGAAAAAGTCGATGTCGTAGGTCCGATCTGCGAGTCCGGCGATTTCTTGGCGCGCGATCGTGAGCTTCCCCCATTGCAACGCGGCGACGTTATCGTTATCATGACCGCCGGCGCGTACGGTTTTTCCTTCGCTTCAAATTATAACTCTCGCCCGCGACCGATGGAAATTCTGGTCGACGGCGATTCTGCTTCGGTGATTAATCCTCGACAACAGCTTGACAGTCTTTGGGAAAATTGATAGATTTGGCAGCGCTACCGTTTATTGACCAGGGAAGGGAAATTGATGAGAGGCCTCGTCCCAGCACTCGTGGTTGGACTCTTGTTCGTTATCGACACGCCTTTTGCACAAGACAAATTGCGCCAGCAAGTTGTTTCGTGTTCGTCCACTGATAGCACAACATTTTTTTTCACAAACAGAACCACCGCATTTTATTTTGGCATAGCCTGCGGCATGAACGCCAGCGCCATGCACGGCTTGAACGTGCTGACGCAGGAATATTTTGAAGATTATGTCTTACGGTTCGACGGCAACATCCTCGATCGCGGCAGCGCAGAGATTTTTATTTATCCCGACCGGATGACCCGCAAATACTCCCCGCAACAAATCACCGAAGAAGTCGCGCTTCTCGATTCTCTGAGTGTTCTTTCGATTACAGTCACGAGTGAGGTGCAAGGCAGCTTGGAGTTGATTCCGGGCTTTCCCGGCTCGCGACAGGCACAGGATTTTGAAGTTCGTTGGGAGAGAGAGTTTGGCTTGTTGCACGTCGGGCAGAAGACGCTGATGCAGAATGATCAAGCGGGCAAACCCACGGCATGGGCTGCGATCGCCACACGCCCGGCGGCGAGCTTCGTTCCTTTCGACGCTCGTCAGCGCGAGGCGTATTCAAAACTTTTTCAATTGCCGGCGTTCGTGCCTGGTTCCCTGTACGTTACATTGCAAGACGCTGCGGTGTTTTACGTTATCGTCGGCAGCGATACAAAAAAACTGATCACCGGCTTGCATTCAAGAAAGTGATCATGGAATTTGGATCGTGAGCGCAATCGACATAGTAGGACCGGTGTTTTGCTAATCGACGAAGCGCAGGAAATCTCTTTGTGGCGGAAGGAAAATGAAATAATGGTTTTGTCGGGCAAAATTTGAGGAGGACATATGTCTGATGATTTGCGGACGCGCCTTCGCGAACAATTTGGCCGTGCTCCAATCGAATATTCCATCAGCCCAAGCCACAGCGATCCAATCATGCTGCAACGCATGTCAACGATGTTGGAATTAACCTCGAGTGATTGTGCGCTGGATATTGCCACGGGCAGCGGACATACTGCCTTGCAACTTGCGCAGAATTTTTCACAAGTCGTTGCATTCGATGTCACGCCAGAGATGCTGCGAGAAACTCGCGCCAATGCTTTGGCCAAGGCCAAAGAACATGTCCGTCCGGTTCTTGGCGATGCCGTTTCGTTGCCATTTTCCGACGGCGCTTTCAATGTCGTTACGTGCCGAATTGCGCCTCATCACTTTCCTAATCTCGATGCGACCTTGAAAGAGACGGCGCGCGTCCTATGTCCGGGCGGCAAGTTTTATGTTCTCGATTGCTCCGCCCCAGACGATCCCGAAGCATTGGCGTTTATCGATGAAATCGAAAAACTGCGCGACCCTTCGCACGTCGCTTTGTACCCGCCGCAACGATGGCTGAAGTCGCTCGCTGCCGTTGCGCTCAAAGTCAAAAACATAAAACTGCTGCCGCGGCGCTACGATTTATTTTCATGGCTCGACCGCGCCCGCACCACCGAGCGCGCCCGTCATTTGATCTTTCGGAAAATTGCCCGCCGAGCCCCACGCGTCGCGGAATTCTTTCGCGCCGATCTTGACGGTCCACAACCATATTTGCAATCCTATTTTGTGGAAATCGTAGCGGTCAAGGAATGACCAGTGAGACGGCCATGCTATTGCCGCCAATCTCATCAAGCGACTTCCAAGGAATTTTTCTTCGGAGCGGTAGCCGCAATTCGTGTCTCATCTTTTGCCGTCTTCTTGCCTCTTTGCAAAACCTGATCGAGCAAACCGATTAGCAGATTGATTCCTCCCCAGCCGCCGATGAAACCAACCAACAGAGGTTGCACCAACACCAGCCACGCCTGTCCAAAGGCCGGGCGAAACTCGATGTAAATCGGCGACACCTCGTTCAGCAAATACAGCAAAAATGCCGCAACCATGCTGATGGCAATCTCGCGAACCGGCTCCACCCGGTGCTTCCATTTTTCTGACAGCAGAGGCACGTGAAAATTCACCGTCGATGTCGGTGTGGCCACCCGGCGTATCCAGCCGCCAAGAAAGCCGCCGAGCAAGATCACCAGCCACAACAACACCGGCAGCGCAACTTCTGCTTTCTTTGCCGAGGTCTTGTAATTGCATGTCTGTGCGGTCAATTTTACCTCGCCGCCGGAAAACCAGCGAATTTTGCCGAACGCTTGATCCTGGTCTTTGCGCAATACCAAAACGTCCCGTCGCCGCTCGTCGTCAATCCAGAACGACGCCCCCGGCGTTTCGATGTTGATCAAGATTTGTAAATCTTCTCGCTTCTTATTCTCCGGAGAGTAATAAGGGTAAATTTGCACCTCGGCCTCATAACGAAACTTATGCCACTTAAACTCGCCGGGATAAATTGTGATTCGCAGGGAATCGGGACAGACGAATTGGGTTGCGGCGGAATCCTCCTGCGCCATGACCAGCGGCGATACAAAACTCATCACCGCCATGCTGCCGATGAACATTAATCGTGGGACTCGCATAGGACGCTCTTTTCAGTACAGGTTGCCTAAAAGGTTGATTGCAACGATGCCTGCTAATATTCAAGACAAGAATAAGACATGAAAGTCCCGCTGCTCCGTAAATTGTTTTTCGTGTATGGTGAGAAAATCGGACATCGGGAGAGTTGTCTGTTAGATTGGGGGGCAGAAAAAAATAAAAAAACGCTTGACTTTGTCAAAGCGTTTCTTATTTTGTGCAGCACTGATTTGGGCAGGAGACGGGGATTCTCCAGGGCAATGAGTTCGAATCACAACACTTCCCTTTTTCTACCCGTTGTATTCTTGAGTAATTCGTAAAAGGTCAAAAATCGCTTGAAACGCTATTTTTTGCCTACACAAAAGTTGAAGTTATGCACGATTTTTAAGTGCATACAGCCGAGGTGGAGACTTTTTACGAGTTCCTCAATTCTTTCCAGCCTTACTTGACTTTTTAAGCATCTTCCAGCGCAGGGGAGAGTGTCGCTCATAAGCACTCTCATTCTCTTTTGAGAGTAGTTATTTATGGTGGCACATCTTTGTAAGAGTGAAATATTTTTTACTGGGTCGTGGGATATTTCTTTTTACACATTAATCACTCATTTATCTCAAAACGGGAGGGTTGTATGAGCATGGGAAACTTTTTTTCAGCGAAGCGATGGTTGGCGCTACTGGCTTTTGTTGTGCTGTGCTGCTGGGCACTTGGGGTGAATTCTCAGGAGTCTCGAAAAAAGACCCAAGGAGCAGCTAAACGGCCGGCAACCCAAGAAGCAGTAAAGCCGGCGGCTGAGATGTCAACCCAATCGACTAGCAGAACCTTAGAGCCGCAATCGGCAACTGCAGTAGGCCAAACTGAAAGCTGCACTGATTGCGCGCTGAGTAGTGCACAAAATACAATGCCGGCTACGGATTCTCAATCTGGGTTATTTCAACAAGGAAAATCAGCTCGCTTGAACACCACTGCGGCGAAAGTGGAAGCATTAGATGTTGAATCCTTGCCCAAAGGCAAAAAAGGAGAACCGGCCGCGACCGGGCTCACTCAACCACAGCCTGTCAAAATACAAATGCCTCAGGGTATCTTGCCGCTCCGTTCAACGGATAAGCAGCATGATAATGACGGCAAGAAAGAGAGTTCCAAGCCCAAGGATTCAGGCGTTATTTCTGATGTGAACTCTCCACAAGCGTGGCAAACAATATTTAGCGAGGGTTTTGAGGGGGCATTCCCGGGTGGCAATTGGGACATTAGCTATTCGAGCGACGCTCCTTATTTTTGGAAAGATGTCAGCCACCAAGCGCGAACAGGCAGTTGGAGCGGCTGGTGCGCCGGCGGAACGATTTCTCCCAACCCGGTGCTCAATCCGGCGACCGACAACTATGTTAACAACATGAATTCTTGGATGATCTATGGCCCTTTTGATCTATCCGACGCAACTGACGCGAAAGTAGATTTCTATTCTTGGTTGGATTCGGAAGTGGGCTTCGACTATTTGTGGTGGGCTGCATCGACAACTCTGAATGGCGATTACTATGGTTTTCGCATTAGCGGGAACTCCAATGGCTATCAATCTCAAAGCTTCGATCTGAAAAACGTGCCGACGCTCGGCGACCTAACCGGCCAATCTCAAGTCTTTGTTGCTTTCTTGTTTCAGACCGACGTGTCCGTAACCCATAGAGGCGCTTTTCTCGATGACATCGTTATTCAGAAATTCACTTCTGGTGTAGCGCCTACTCTTATTTCTCCAGTTGCTGGAGCAACGTTGGATAACGGACGCACTGATTTCTTGGATGATATAATATGGGATTTTGATTGGTCAAACGTAAGTGGGGCGACGCAGTATAATTTGTACGTGAAGCTTCCATCTGCGCAATTTGCAGTTATTGATTTGGGGGTTAGCAGCTCGTCGTTTCATTACGTAAGCAACGCATACATTGTTGAATCAAACCGATTTGGTTGGGAATGGAAGGTACGAGCGATGACCAGTGGAGTATGGGGTCCATGGTCAGAAACTCGAACTTTTAATGTAGAGCCTCCCAATACGGATCCGCCTCAGGGTGGCGGTGCCGAACTAGTGGCCGACCGCATGTACCTGCGCACCGGTCCAAATTCCGGATCGGAAGTGAATGATCCGACGACGGGCCAACAGTATTATATTCATTTCGACTGGCGCAACACGGGTTCCGTCGCTGCCAGTAATTTTCGTTTGGAGCTAAGACTCAATGGCGCTGTACAATGTTCAAATAACAGCCAGGATGCAGGCCCCAACTCGAGTAACACAACGTGGTGCACAGCGGCAGTGACGTGGCCGACGAGCGACAACTTCATTACTGGCGTGCTGGATGTGAACAACATTATCGCCGAGCCAAACGAGAGTAACAATACGAGTAGGCGGGATTATCCCAATGGAGTGCCACCGCTTACAGTTTTCTCACCGGCGGCTGGCGTGACATGGGAGGTGGGAACGCGCCAAACGGTAACATGGAATCCGACCGGGGCGACCGGCAATGTGAATATCAAGCTTTCTACGAATGGAGGTTCTTCTTATCCAATCACCTTAGCTTCAAACATTGCGAATGACGGCTCGAAAGGTGTTGATGTACCAGACAATCCATCACCAACTTGCCGCGTCAAGGTGGAGTTGGTGTCGAATACAAGTGTTTTCGGAGCCTCGGAGATTTTCACAATTCAGAGAGACGGGGCGACGATTACAGTGACTTCGCCACTAGCCGGGGCGATATGGCCCGTGGGAACGAGCCAGTCTGTGCTCTGGACGTCGAGCGGGGTGACGGGCAACGTGAATATCAAGCTGTCCACGAATGGAGGCGCCTCGTTTCTGATAGATTTGGCATTGAACACCGCGAATGATGGGAACCAGCCCGTAACAGTGCCGAACAATCCATCGAACACCTGCCGTGTCCGCGTCGAGTCGGTTTCCAATAGCAATGTGTTCGACGACAATCCTGGAAATTTCACAATTCAGCCCGTCGTCGAATGCCAACTTACTTGGCAAGCCAACTTGACAGTCCGAGATACCGGAAACAACACGGAGACCTTAACCTTCGGTCAGGCACCAAGCGCAACGAACGATTTGGATACCGGCTGCGGTGAAGCGGATCTGCCGCCGGTGCCACCGGCTGGTGTCTTCGATGCGCGTTTTGAATTGCCGGTTTCGCCGATAAAGGCATCGCTCAAAGACTACCGCAATGATAGCGAGCAAGCGATCGATTGGCGCGCTAGGTTTCAAGCCGGGACCTCCGGGGCAATTGTCTTTTCTTGGAACCCGGCAGATTTTCCGGCAGGAAGTTTCTTCCTAAAAGATGAGATCACTGGCACCTTGGTGAACGTGAACATGAACGCTCAGAACAGTTATACGTTAACCAACACTGCTATTACCTCATTGAAAATCGAGTATTCGAATCGGCCATGCCGGGATGTGAATGTCATTAGCAATTGGAATATTGTCTCAGTTCCCGTATTGGCGACGAGCATGAATGTCAGCAGTTTGTTTCCCACGGCAATTTCTTCTGCCTTTGCATTCAATAATGGCTATGTATCCACGACCACGCTACAAAACGGTGTGGGTTATTGGATAAAGTTTGCGAACGCTGGACCGATCCAAATTTGCGGCACGCAGGCCAGCTCCAGAGACATTCCGGTCAACTCGGGCTGGAATATCATCGGACCCTTGGGGTCGGATGTGCAAGTCTCGGCCATCACCAGCGTACCCGGTGGGATTGTTGTTTCCAGTTACTTTGGTTACAACAACGGCTATACCAGTGCCACGACATTGAACGTTGGAAAAGGCTATTGGGTGAAGGTCAGCCAAGCCGGCGTGTTGCATCTTCCGAGCACAAGCTCCCCGGCAAAAATGTGGGAAGATGACCTCCTTTCTTCCGTCCCGAGCCGGGAAGCAGATCCATCATGGCCAATGGTGGTTGTGCAGGACTGTGATGGCAATGTCGGGAAGCTCTATTTTTCACCCGAGTCCGAACTTGACGGCGCTTTTGAGCTCCCGCCTGTTCCGCCTGCGGGTATCTTCGATCTACGATTCAGCAACGATCGATATGTTGCCGTCATGCAGGATGGGAGCGTTGAGATTCTTCTGAATTCCGCAAAATATCCGATTAGGATGAGAGCACAAAATCTTGGCCCGAATGCTTCATTGCGGGTGAAGGACAATCTGAATGGGGGAGTATTAAATGAAACCGTGACCGACGGCAAAGAAATTATCATCACCACGGCGCTGAATAAAATTGTCGTGGAGAGTGGGCAGATGCCGCTGCGCTATGGTTTGAGCCAAAATCATCCGAATCCTTTTAACCCAACGACGATCGTCAAATTCTCACTGCCAGAAAAATCTTATGTCAAGCTGGCCGTGTACAACTTGTTGGGCGAGAAGGTGAGCGAGTTGGTGAATCGGGAAATGGATGCGGGCGATCACCAAGTCAGCGTCGATGCGCGGGGTTATTCAGCCGGCGTGTATTTTTACGTCTTCGAGGCCGGCAATTTCAAGGACGTGAAGAAGATGATGGTCGTCAAATAGTATTTGATGACTGGAATAAAAGTTTGTGGAATTTACTCCACAATGACTGTTCGATATGGTGCGGGTGGTTTCAAGCCGCCCGCACCGTCTTGATTTGATCGGATATCGGAAGTCGTGTTTGCTCGGAGAGTGAGAAAGCGTCCGGGGTTCGAGGTGGAAACATTTTGCTCATAATCATTGATCGCTCTTTGCTTCGGTGATGTTGTTGCTTCTTCATTATTACAGCGCTTTCTGCTTGAATGAAGAGGTTGTCATTTCGAGCGCAGCGAGAAATCTTTTGCTATAAAGATTCCTCGTCGCTTCGCTCCTCGGAATGACATCTTCACTCATTTAAAAACCGCTGTAAGAGGGCCGTTTTGAGGCGAGAAGGGTTTGTTGAGCATTGAGTTTTGGATCTTTCTTAGCGAGGAGGATGAGGACGTCGTGTGCAGACCCAAAAAATCAAGCATCATCATTGTTGGCTTGAGCGGCCTGTTGGCCGCGTACGGTTTTAGCGAATTAGCGGAAGCTCAGGATGATGAGAAACCATATTCAACTGCGACGGATTGGCATCAAGGCTATACCTTGATTGTGATGGACAATACAGATATAGCTTCCGCTAATCAGGCACGCGATTACGTGATCAGCCAAGGAGGTAAGATTGCCATTTTGGCGCCTCCTCACATCATGTTAGGCTGGATTTCTCCTGAACTTGATGAGCGGTTGATTGGCAAATTTGGCATCGAGCAGATTTCCCACAGCCCCGTTGATTTAGCCAGATTCAAATATCATGATAAGCAAACTTCGGCGTTGGTATCTTTCTTCAATTATGTCTCTTCCGGCACGATGATCCGGGAAAAAATGGGTTCGAGAATGGTCAAAGGCCAGCCTTTGATCGATGACGCACGGAAACCCCCGCCAATAAACTTTGAAGATTATCAAAAGAATCTAAAGATGTTTGGCGTTGCGCCATCGCTGGAGAATAGTGATAGCATGACGGGAACCGTCGCCGTTTGTCTTTTTTTTGTCGAAAGTGATGGCTCAATTGACCAAAACCGTTATACATGGAACTCTGCCGATGAGCAGATTACATACAATCGGGCCGTATCCGGACTTTCGTGGTGGTCCGATCAAGCGCCTCGTTATGGAAACAGCGTTAGCTTCACATTCTATTCTTTTTCCTCGACCGATCCGGTGAGCCAACAAGGCTATGAGCCTATTCGATACGCTTCAGATGAAGATTATCTTTGGATCAATCAGATAATGGCCAACCGTGGATTTGCTTCGGGCAACGCTCTTACGAGGGTCACGGCATTTAATACTTGGCTGAAAGAATCGGCAGACACTGATTGGTCCTATTCCGTTTTCATTGGTTACAATCCTTCCAATGCGCCAGATACTTTTACTGATGGATATTTTGCCTACGCGTATCTTGGCGGCCCTTATAGCCAAATGCTGTTTCGAAATGATGGCTGGAATGAAAGTGACTTTGGAAATATTCTAGCTCACGAAACTGGACACATCTTCTGGGCTTGTGATGAATACTATAGTCCGGGGTATGGAGGATGTGAATCCTGCGATCCATGCGCCACTGAAGGACCGCGTCCCAATGTCTTGAATGGAAATTGTGAGCATGAATCCTGCAACCCCAATCCGGGTCCTTGTATCATGCGAAGTAATTCCGATGCGTTGTGTACTTACACGCCGCTACAAATCGGTTGGTCGAGTCCTTTGTCGTCGATCATGGTGACTTCACCTGCCTCTGGCGCGAGCTGGGAAGTGTCAAGCTCGCAAACCATTTCGTGGACTTCGACGGGAGTGACGGGAGAGGTCAACATCAAGCTCTCCACGAATGGCGGGGCATCTTTTCCAGTGAGATTGGCCTCTAGTACTACAAATGACGGATCGAAATCGATAACCGTTCCCAATAATCCCTCGACAACGTGCCGGATTCGCGTCGAGTCGGTTTCTGATCCGAGCGTGTTCGGTGATAATCCGGGTAATTTTACGATTCAACAATCCAACAATTGTCTACTCACCTGGCAAGCGGGAATGACGGTGCGCGATGTGGCGAATAATTCGGCGAATCTTTCATTTGGGCAAGGCAGCGATGCCACAGAATGCCTGGACACAGCCTGCGATGAAACGGAGCTTCCCCCTTCTCCGCCGACGGGCGTATTCGATGCGCGATTTGAGCTACCTTGTTCGCCAGCAGTAGCTTCGTTAAAAGATTACAGAAATGATGAGTTGCAAACCGTAAGCTGGCGAATGAAATTCCAGAGCAGTGTTTCCGGGGGCATGACTCTTTCGTGGAACCTTGCAGAGTTTCCTCCGGGCAGCTTTTTCCTCAAAGACGAAATTACCGGCACGCTTGTGAACGTGAACATGAAAAGCCAGAGCAGCTACACGTTGACCACCGCCGGGATTACCTCTTTGAAGATCGACTATTCACAAGAAGAGTGCCGCGCGGTCAGCGTCACTAGCAACTGGAACATCGTCTCGGTTCCGGTGCGGGCGGCTGATATGGAAGCAAGCAGCTTATTCCCGGGTGCGGTGTCGCCGGCCTTTGGCTTCAATAATGGTTACGTCGCCGCGACCATTCTCCAACCCGGAGTAGGGTATTGGATTCGGTTTGCCAGTTCGAATACGTTTACGATCTGTGGGCCGGTGGTCACACCGAAGGAGGTTCCTGTCAATGCTGGATGGAACGTGATAGGTCCATTCGATTCGGACATAGCGGTATCGTCGATTGCCAGTGTACCAGATGGAATTGTTGTTTCCGGCTATTTTGGCTACAACAACGGCTATGTCAGCGACACGGCATTGAACGTTGGAAAGGGATATTGGGTGAGGGTGAGCCAGGGCGGTTTCCTGCGCATTCCTGAAGGGAGCGTTTCAGCGACGAAGCTCATTGGCGCGCCGTTGCCAGTTTCTCCAGAAGTGAAGGATTCGTGGCCCAGAATTTTGATCGAAGACAGCGCTGGACATGTTGGGACGCTCTATTTGTCGCCCGCGTCTGAAATTAACGGTGCATTCGAGCTTCCGCCTATTCCTCCGGTCGGTGTTTTCGATGTGCGATTCAGCGGTGATCGATATGTTGTTAGCAAGGAAGAGCGACAATATGAAATCCAATTAAATTCCGCGAAGTATCCGGCTCGTCTAAGAAGTCAAGGTCTCGAAGCCGGTCGCGTGTTACGGGTGAAGGACGTTTTGAATGGAAAAGTGCTGGATGAAAGGTTGATCGAAGGGCGGGATATCGTCATCTCGACGCCACTGGACAGGATTTTTCTTGAAGCAGAGCAGTTACCGGTACGCTATGAGTTAAGCCAAAACTACCCAAACCCGTTTAATCCGACGACGGTTGTCAAGTTTTCCATTCCTGAAAAGGTGCGAGTCAGACTTGACGTGTTCAACCTCTTGGGTGAAAAAGTAATGGAAGTTTTGAACCAGGAGATGGAAGCGGGTGAGCATCAAGTGCATTTGGACGCCCGAAATTATTCCGCCGGAATATATTTTTATGTCATCGAGGCCGGAAACTTCAAGGATGTGAAAAAGATCATGGTGATTAAATAGTATGAGTATTTGTAAAAAGCCCGAAACCGTCCGGGTCGTGACATATTAACGGACTCCTCATCGTATCAAATGGCTGTAATGATGATTTTCCAAGGTGAAGAATTCGGTCACCTCTTTCAATCCGCCAACCAAATATAGAGAGGGAATCTATGAAAAAACTTCTTCTGTTCTTATTGGCGCTGACGTGTGAAATAGCGCTCGCTCAGGCGCCGGTTGTTGACATTTCCATCTCCGTCACCGACAACGCTGGAGGAACACAAATGTTGAGCTTCGGGCTAGATCCCTCCGCTACGGATGATATTGATGGGACACTCGGCGAAGCTGAGTTGCCGCCATTTCCACCCTCGGGTGTTTTTGATGCGAGGTTAGTTGGGGATGATATCTCATTACCACAACTTGGTCAGGGTACATTAAAAGATTACCGGGCCGGAGATGCCAACTTCAACGGCACGAATACGCACGAGATCAAGTATCAGCCCGGGAACGGCACGACCATCACGATAAGTTGGCAATTGCCAAGCGGCGTAAGCGGATTGCTGCAAGACTTGTTTGGAGGAGTGCTCGTCAATCAGCCGATGAACGGAGGCGGCAATTATACGGTGGCGAACCCGAGCGCCATCAACAAACTGAAAATGATCATCACCTACATTGGAACACCGTTGGAAAGCCTGACCCTCACCGCGCCGAATGGCGGAGAGGTGTGGCAGGCGGGCAGCGTTCAAAGTATCACTTGGGAAGCAAGTGAGATTCCAAATGTGGCCATTGACTACAGCACCAATAACGGCACCAGTTGGATTGTAGTCACCGCAAGCACACCCGCCGCGCCGGGAAGTTTCAGTTGGACGGTCCCGAATACCGCATCGACGGAGGCAAAAGTAAGGGTTCGCGATGCCAGCGATGGCGTTCCCAGCGACGAGAGCGCTCTGGTTTTCACCATTATTGAAGTAACGAGCGCGGAGGTTGATATTCCCATCACCGTTACGGATAATGCCGGGGGAACGCAAATGTTGAGCTTTGGGCTGGATCCTTCCGCAACGGACGGGATCGATGTAACGTTAGACGAAGCTGAGTTGCCGCCATTTCCACCCTCGGGTGTCTTTGATGCAAGGTTTGTTGGGGATGACATTTCATTACCGCAACTCGGTCAAGGTACCTATAAAGATTACCGCGCCGGTGACGCAAGTTTCAACGGCGCAAAAACACACGAGATCAAGTTTCAGCCCGGCAACGGGACAACCATAACGATAAACTGGCAATTGCCCAACGACGTAAGCGGATTGCTGCAAGACCTGTTCGGTGGAGTGCTCGTCAATCAGTCGATGAGTGGAGATGGTAATTATACGTTGACAAACCCGGGCGCCATCAGCAAACTGAAAATGATCATCACCTACGCGACGACACTAACCCTTACCGCACCGAATGGCGGAGAAGTGTGGCAGGCGGACAGCGTTCAGAGCATCACTTGGGAGTCAAGTGGAATTACCAACGTTGCGATCGACTATAGCATTGATAACGGGGCCAATTGGGGTGCGGTAACTCCCAGCACACCCGCCGTATCCGGAAATTTCAGTTGGACAGTTCCCAATACCGCATCGACTCAGGCTAAGGTAAGGGTACAAGATGCTAGCGATGGTGTCCCCAGCGACGAAAGCGATCTGGTTTTTACCATCGACATAGTAAACGCGATTGAGCCGAGACAGCAGGATATCCCGGCGGAGTATAGTCTTGAGCAAAATTATCCGAACCCCTTCAATCCCGAAACCACCATCGAATTTTCTTTGCCTGCGCCAAGCCATGTCAAAATTCAAATCTACAACATGCTCGGCCAGCGGATACGGTCGCTTCTGGATCGACATTTGGAAGCCGGATCCATGGCCGTCTCTTGGGATGGAAAGAATGATGATGGTGATCAAGCAGCCTCGGGCGTTTATCTTTATCGGATTGAAGCAAGTAGCTTCACGGCGACGCGGAAGCTTTTGCTGATGCGTTAGCCAAGCAGCGTTTATCTTCAAGGCTTCGCAGAAAAAGAAAAAGCCCCGAACTCAAAAGAGTTCGCCGGGCTTTTTCTTTTGTAATGATGCTTGGCTGTGGTCAAATTTTTTCCCAATAATTTTTAGAACCCCGACTTTGCATTATAAAGCCGCAAGCTTGCCAATGACCGCATCTTAGTAATTTTTTCATCCTTCAAAAACCCCACGCACGATCCTTCCAATAAATCCAACGGTATGGATGTTGCTAATAAAGTGTTCGTTTTTTGTGACAGTCGTTGCCTTAATAGCATGTAAGGCTTTTGGGGGTACGATTGTGGAATCCATCCTCAGGCCAATTACAATTCGGGATGAAAAAATCGTCATCGGAGAATGCCCGTGAGACACTTCAGATTTCTTTGTGCTCTAATTGCAAGGTCGCTGCTCGTCGTTGGGTTGTTGTTGCCAAGTTTCGCTTCGGCGCATGGGCCGCTGCACGAGCACATTCAACGGCTCACAAAAGAGATTGAACAATTCCCGGATAGCGCGGACTTGTATCTCCAGCGCGGCGAGTTGCATCGCCATCATCAGAATTGGAAGTCGGCGTTGGCTGATTATACGATCGCCGAAAGCCTTGCTCCAAGCTTGGCGATGGTGGACTTGTGCCGCGGAAAACTTTTTCTCGATGCCGGAGATCCGAAACAGGCAAAAGCCGTGCTCGACTGTTTTCTTGCAAAAGCGCCGAACGATGCGGAAGGATTGTTGACACGCGGACGGGCGCTGGTGCAGCTTGGTTTGCATTCGCCGGCAGCAGATGATTTCACGCGCGCCATCCAAAACCTGGAGATGCCGCAACCGGAATTTTACTACGAGCGCTCGCAAGCGCTTGTCGCCGCCGGTCGATTGATCGAGGCCTTGCACGGCATCGATGAGGGCATAGCGCGGCTCGGCGAAATCGTCACGTTGCAGGTATATGCCATCGATTTGGAAATCAAATTGCAATGCTACGACGCGGCGTTGGCGCGTGTGGAAAAAGTTGCCTCACAATCGCCGCGCAAGGAAAAATGGCTTGCCCGCCGCGGTGAAATTTTACAGATGGCCGGCCGTGATGAAGAGGCGCGCCAGGCTTTTCAAGCCGCGCTACGCGAAATTGAATCACTTTCGTCGCGGCATCGAAACACGAAAGCGGTTATCGATTTGGAAAAGCGTGTGCGTGCGGCGATAGGATCATGAATTTTGCACCGGGAGAGTTTATGTCTTGGATGGGATCGGCATGTGAACGAATACATGCAAGATTGGCGATTTCAAACACCAGCACAGAGAGTACGCTGTCGGGAATTACAACACAGAAATGATTCCATCAACGCAAGGAGGGAGCACAATGGGCTGTCGCAGAAGAGTTATTTTTTGGACAGCAATCGCCTCGATGTTCTTTTTTGGAGAAGTGTCCTATTCGCAAACCGTGAACCGCGGACCCTATCTGCAGTCGGGGGCGCCAACCAGCATCGTCGTCAGGTGGCGCACCACGCAGGCGACGGATAGCCGTGTGCGTTTCGGCACAACGCAAGATAATTTAATTTTGACGACGGAGGATCCAACCTCGACCACCGAACACATCGTCAAGCTCACTGGCCTTTCTCCGGATACAAAATATTTTTATTCTGTAGGCACTTCTTCAACGACACTGGCCGGCGGCGATA
>Ga0247727_10011135_pt1 | contig 15773 bp, 15 predicted proteins | sample WisWelCaveWW1625_FD_202498 | JGI IMG/M metagenome (GOLD analysis project Ga0247727, IMG submission 202498) | Biofilm microbial communities from Wishing Well Cave, Virginia, United States - WW16-25 | ecosystem: Environmental > Aquatic > Deep subsurface > Groundwater > Cave microbial mat | place...
AAGTCGCCCCGCACCTGGTCGGAGGTGGGCACGGTGCCGGTGAAGGCGAGGTTACGGCTGATGTTGAGGTTCTCGAAGCCGAAGGTCCAGAACGACCGGTTCCTGCCGTCGTAGACCTTGGGAATCCAGACCGGCCCGGTGGTGGTGACCCCACTCCGCTGGTGTCCCCAGCTCGGGATCTGCGCCTGCCTCTGTTCCGGGGTGAGGACGGTGGCCGGATCGGCCAAAAAGCGATTCGTGAACCAGGGAACCCCGCGCCACCGGGACTCGTGCCAATACGCCGATCCGTGAAGGGTGTTGGTGCCCGAGCGCATGCTGACGTTGGTGAGCGCTCCGACGGCGCCGATGCTGGCGTCGTAGGTCACGGTGTGGATCTTGAACTCCTGCACCAGGTCCTGGGGCGGGGAGAAGACGGCGCTGCGGTTGGTCATGTTGGGGGAGCCGTCGACGGTCACCTCGCTCGAGTTGGCGCGGGTGCCGTTGACGATGATGCCGGTGGCGGCCCCGTTGTCCATGGGGTTGCCGGCCGAGCGGCCGCCGCTGGCGATCACCCCCGGGGTCAGGCGCGCCAGGTAAAACGGATTGCCGCCGACCACCGGGAGTTCCGCCACCCGCCGCTCGTCCATCACCATGCCGATCGAGGCGGTCGAGGATTCGAGCAGCGGAGTTTCGCCGGTGACGGTGACCGACTCGGCCACGTCGCCGATCTCGAGGGTGAAGTCGAGCGTCAATCGGTCGCTCACCCGCAGCTCGATCGCGTCGCGAACGGCGCGCTTGAAACCCGGCATCTCGACGGTGACGCGGTAGACGCTGGGCAGCAGGTAGGGGATCTCGAAGTTGCCGCTCTCGTTGGTGGCCGAAGAGACGGTGGTGTTGGTGGAGGTGTTGGTGGCGCGGACGGTGGCGCCGGCGACGATGGCGCCGGTCGGGTCGGTGGCGCGGCCGATCAGGGTTGCGCGCGACTCCTGCGCCAGGCACGCACAGGTTGTGTAAAGGAACCCCAGGGAGAAAACCACTTTCCTCATAAGCCCCCCTGCCGCAAGTATACACCCTTGGCCGCGAATCAAACTCGTACCTTCGGCTATCCCGCGGCCTGCTCCTTCTGAAGGGCTTGGTGCAAGAGCATCTTGATATAGGACTGGTAAGGCAGGCCCTTGCGTTCGGCGAGTTGCTGGGCCGCCTCCAGGTCGCGGATCGGGATGCGCATCGTCACGATCCGCGTTTGGCCCGGCCGCCGCTGAACGGCGCCCTGCTTCAGCGCCTGCCTCAATAGCCGCGTGGCAACCTGCGGGTGGGCGTCCCACCACTCCGCCTCTTGCTTCTCGCTTCGAAACTTCGGAATGGCAATCTTCTTCTCAGACATCACCATCTCCCTGTGTGATACATCCGCTGCTGGGCGCGGGTCATCCGGTAGGCTGTGACTACCCGGATCCTTCCCTTCCTCCGGCCGAGAGCGACCGCTCTTCTTCCGGGTAATCCTGCTTACCCACGATCATCGGATCGTTCGCGAAAACCTGTTCCACTTCCGCGGTTGTCACCCCGTGCCTGGCGATGTGTCGGATGTTGGCCGCGTCCCAGGGCCCGCACTGGCCCCTACTGGCAACCATGGTCGGAGCCGGGTTTGGGGGTGGGTTCATTCGCGGCTATCGGTCCAGCAGGCGGCGGAGCACGCGGCGCAGGTCCTGGCCGTATTCCGGGTCAGCCAGCGCGAACTCGAGGAAGGTTTCGAAATAACTGCGGAAGTTGCCGATGTCGTAGCGGCGCTCGCCGGGCTCGAGCTTCACGCCGACCACGCGCTTGCCCATGTCGACCAGCAGCTTGATGGCGTCGGTCAACTGGATCTCGCCGCGGCGGTCGGGACCAAGCTTGCGGATCATGTCGAAGATGATCGGAGAAAAGACGTAGCGGCCGGCGATGGCCAGGTTGCTGGGGGCGTGGCCGGCAGCGGGCTTCTCGACAAGGTCCTTGATGCGGAATGCCTCGCCGGGGCCGCCGGAGGGGGGCGACTCCGGGGCCACGATGCCGTAGAGCGAGGTCATCTCGGGAGCCACCTCCTCGACCGCGATGACGCAACTGGCGCGCTCGCTTTCGTATACTTCGGCGATGCGGCGGCTGACCGAGGAGCGGCCGTTGAGGCCGATGATGGAGTCGCCCAGGGCCACCAGGAAGGATTCCTCGCCGGCGAAGTTTTCCCCGCACAGTATGGCGTCGCCCAGGCCGCGCTGCAACGGCTGGCGGGTGTAGAAGTAATGCACCGCCAGCTGCTCGAAGCCGAGTTCGCTCAGCAGTCCGTTCTTCTGGGTCTGGTTGAGGGCCCGGACCAGCTCCGGGTCGTGGTCAAAGTGGTTTTCGATGGAGGTCTTGCCGCGTCCGGTGACGAACAGGATGCGCTCGATGCCGGCCGCCACCAGCTCCTCCACCACGTACTGCACGATGGGCTTTTTGGCCACCGGCAGCATTTCTTTGGGTTGCGACTTGGTGGCCGGCAGCAGGCGGGTCCCAAGACCGGCGACCGGGACGATGGCGCTTTGGATCAGGTGACGTTCTCCGGAAAACCCACTATCGTATCATTTGTGGGCTTTGGACCCTGGAAGAAAGGCTGGGGGCGCGCGACCCCGTTCCGAGCCGCGCCCCCGTGCCGAGCCGCGACCGTCAGGGAGCGGTCCGGACCTGGCGCCCCCGATCGCAGCGACCACCGCTCCCTGACGGTCGCGGCTCCGAAGGTGTGGCCAGGCTTCACAAGCGGCCCACTACGGGGAGCGCGATGAGGTTCGAAACCCTGGCGGCCGACGCGGGGCTGCGACTGGACCAGTTTTTGGCGCGACGGATCGGCGACGCCAGCCGGGCGCGGATCCAGGCGTGGATCAAGGGCGGGCGGGTGAAGCTCGACGGCTCACCGGCGCGGGCGTCGGCGCGGCTGCGGGGCGGCGAGCAGGTGGATGTCGAACCCGGGCCGGCGGCGCCGCTCGAGGACGCTTTTCCGGAAGCGATTCCGCTCGACATCCTCTATGAAGACGAAGATCTTGTGGCCGTCAGCAAGCCGGCCGGCATGACGGTGCACGCCGGGGCGGGGCGGCGCGAGGGGACCCTGGTCAACGCCCTGCTCGGCCGCTTCGAGCGGCTGTCGAAGGTGGGGGGCGAGATGCGGCCGGGGATCGTGCACCGGCTCGACCGGCTCACCAGCGGCGTGCTGCTGGCGGCCAAGACCGACGCGGCGCATCGGGAGCTGGCGCGGCAGTTCGCCGCACGGACGGTGCGAAAAACCTATGTAGCGCTAGTGCAGGGGAAGTTTCCGGCCGGGCCCGGCCGCTGGACCCGCCTGGAGATGCCGATCCGGCGGGACCGGCGGCATCGCGTGAAGATGACCGCCCGCGCGCGGCAGGGGCGTTCGGCGCTCACCGAGTTCCGGGTGATCGAACAAGGGTCCGGGCGGGCGCTGCTCGAGGTCCGCATCTCGACCGGGCGGACGCACCAGATCCGAGTGCATTTGTCCGCCATCGGGCATCCGGTGGTGGGCGATGCCCTGTACGGGGCGCGAGCCGAGCCGGGGCTGGGCCGGCATTTCCTCCACGCCCGGGAGATCTCCTTCGAGCATCCCTCGACCGGGGAGCGGCTGACGATTGTCGCTCCTTTGCCTCCGGAACTGGAGGCGTTTCGAAGTGCTATAATGGGGCCGAAGCAATCTTCATGAAGGCAGCATTCGTTTTCCTGCTCTGCCTGGCGCCGCTCGACGCACAGGCGCCCAAGCGGCCAGCCCCGGGGCTGGCTGTCACCGGACCCGACGCCAAGATTGTCGTCGAGGTGCCGCGCGTCCCGCTGCTGTTCACGGTCAGCGACAAGAAGGGCCGTTTCGTCACCGACCTGGAGCAGAAGGAGTTCAAGATCCTCGACAACAGGAAGCCGCAGTCGATCCTGGCGTTCAACCGGGAGAGCAACCTGCCGCTTCGGATCGGCATCCTCATCGACACCAGCAACAGCGTGCGCGACCGGATTCGGTTCGAGCAGGAGGCGGCCATCGAGTTCATCAAGAGCGTGCTGCGGGAGGAGAACGACAAGGCGTTCCTGGTGAGCTTCGACACCGCGGCCGAGCTGGTGGTCGACTTCACGCACGATCTGGAGAAGCTGTCCAAGGGGGTGCGCAGCTTGCGCGCCGGAGGCGGAACCGCCTTCTACGATGCCATCTTCTACGCCTGCCGGGACAAGCTGCCCGAGGATTCCCCGCCCGAGCAGTTCCGGCGCGCGCTGGTGATCCTGGGCGACGGCGACGACAACCAGAGCCGGGTGAGCCGGGAGCAAGCGCTCGAGATGGCCCACAAGGCCGAAGCGGTGGTGTTCACCATCTCGACCAACCGCAGCGGGGCCCAGATGGGCGGCGACGCGGTCCTGAAGCGTTTCTCGGAGCAGACCGGAGGCGTGAGCCTGCAGCCGTTTCAGGTGCAGGACCTGGGCCAGTCGTTCGAGAACATCGCCAACGAGCTGCGCCATCAATATTTCTTGCTGTACGCCCCGAGTCCGTTCCTGGCCGACGGGCGCTTCCACGAAGTGGAAATCCGGACCTTAGCCAAAGACCTGCGGGTGAGGGCTCGTAAGGGCTACTACGCGCCGACGCGGTAGCCCGGGCCGCCCCGGCACAAAAATCTATTTCGCTTTTTGTTCGCCTGTGATAGAATCAGTCTCCGCAGGCAAAAGGAGCAGCATATGGACGAACGGGAACGGGCTCGGGCGCTGGACCTGGCGCTGGGGCAGATCGAGAAGCAGTTCGGAAAGGGATCTATCTTGCGCCTTGGCTCGAAGGACGCGATTGTGCCGGTGGCCGTCATCCCCACCGGGTCGATATCGCTCGACTGGGCGCTGGGGGTGGGAGGATTCCCCCGGGGCCGGGTGGTTGAGATCTACGGGCCGGAGGCGTCCGGCAAGACGACGCTGGCGCTCGAGACGATCGCGCAGGCGCAGAAGGCTGGCGGCCTGGCGGCATTCATCGACGCCGAGCATGCGCTCGATCCGATCTACGCCCGGAAGTTGGGCGTGGACGTGGACAACCTGCTGCTCTCGCAGCCCGACTACGGGGAGCAGGCGCTCGAGATCGCCGAGACGCTGGTGCGGTCCGGGGCCATCGACGTGCTGGTGATTGACTCGGTGGCGGCGCTGGTGCCCAAAGCCGAGCTCGACGGCGAGATGGGCGACAGCCACATGGGCCTTCAGGCGCGGCTGATGTCGCAGGCGCTGCGCAAGATCACCGGCATCGTGTCCAAGAGCCAGACCTGCCTGATCTTCATCAACCAGATCCGGGAGAAGATCGGGGTGCTTTTTGGGAATCCGGAGACGACCACCGGGGGCCGGGCCCTGAAGTTCTACGCCTCGGTGCGGGCCGACATCCGGCGCACCAACGCCATCAAGGACGGCGAGGAGGTGGTGGGGAGCCGCACCAAGGTGAAGGTCGTGAAGAACAAGGTGGCGGCGCCTTTCCGGGCGGCGGAGTTCGACATCATGTACGGGGAAGGGATCTCGCGGGAGGGCGACCTGGTCGACCTGGGGGCCGAGCACAGCATCGTCGAGAAGAGCGGCTCCTGGTACAGCTACAAGGGCGAGCGGATCGGGCAAGGCCGCGAGAACGCCAAGCAGTTCCTGAAGGACAACCCGGACGTGCGGGCGGACCTGGACACCGAGCTGCGGCGGATACTGGGGCTGCTGCCGGCGGTGTCGAACGGGATCCCGGCGGAGGCGGGAGCGGCGAAAGCGGCTGCTGCGGCCAAGGCGGGGGCGCGGTAAGGACCTCTCGGGGACCAGGAAATAGCAGCTTCGCCAGTAGTGGTAAGAGTGTTCCCGTTGGGGACCCAGGTGTTTCCACCCTGGCGATGCGGGCCGCGCCGGGATAGTCTCGAGGGATGAGACTCCTCTGCCTGCTGCTTGTTGCCTCGGCCTCGCTTTCGGCGAACAGTTGGGATTCGTCATCGGCTGCTCTGCTGCCACCAGACGCGGGAATGATGATGGGGATCGAGTGGCGTAAACTGCTCGATTCAGCCAGCGGTTCGCTGGTTCAGAAGCAGCTCGACCACCCCGCGCTGGCGGCCATCCCGGGCCTGTCGGTGCTGGGCAAGCTCCTGCGGGAAGACGTGGACTCGCTCATTCTGGCGTCGCGGACGCCGGCGGTGAAGCAGCCCGGCCGCCAGTCCCCGATGCTGGTGGTGGTGAAGGGCCGCTTTGATCCCCGGGCGGTCCGGAGCTGGCTGCGCGGCAAAGGCGAGATCTACCGCAACGTGGAGGTGCTGGCGCCGGCTGGCTCGCAGTCGCCCACGGCGCGGATGGCGCTGCTCGACCCATCGACGCTGCTGTTCGGCGACCGCCGGGAGGTGCTGGCGGCGCTCGATCGGCGGGCCGTTCCTTCCAAAGGACGCGCCGGCCCGCTGGCCCAGCGCGCCACCGAGCTGGCGGCCCGCTACGACTTCTGGATGGCGGCCAACGCGCCGACCACCGGCTTTCCAGCCGGCGCACAGGGACCGGAGGCGCAGATGTTGTCCCAGGTGCGGAGCTTCGACATGGGGATGTCGTTTTCAAGCGGCGTCGATATCGAGGCCAGTTTGCAGGCGCGCTCGCCCGAGGCGGCCCGAGAGCTGGCGACGGCGGTGCAAAGCCTGATCGCGATGTCGTCGCTTGAGAAGGGGGCCAGCCCGGAGGCCGCCGAAATCCTGCGCAAGATGCAGGTGAAAGAAACGGCCTCGGGCGTGAGCATCGCCCTGTCGTTGACCGAGGCTGAGGTGGCCCGCAGCCTGGAACGAGCGCAGGCCCCCACAACGGTGAAATCGCAGCCGGCGCCGCCGCCGCCGCAAGGCCCCAGAAAGATCCGCATCATTGGAATGGAAGGCGGGCCGGTGGAGATTCCCGCCGGTTCGCCGGACTAAGTCCGTGACCGCCTGGTTTCATTCCTTGGCGACGGCCCGAAAGGGCGATGCAGGCGGCCTGCCGAGAGGCGCGCGCGGCCGGCCCGAACGTCCCATCTATACCTAACGGGGAGTACCGGGACGGAGCGGCTCCCGGAGGCCATCCGGCAGAACTTTCCTTTTACCTCCGTCATCAGGGAAAGGCCGCCGCCTACATTCGGGATCTGGAAGAGAAATGGGAGGAGCTGGAGAGTAGCGCCCAACCCGCCAACGCGGAGCTTCAACATCGGCTCGACGAAGCGCGCAAGCGCCTGCTGGCAAGACAGGCGTGAAAATCAGAACGAACCATCCCGGCGATCTGCGCCGGCCTCGCGCCCAACGCCATACGAACGCCGAGCTCGGAGGTGCGCCGGCTGACCGTGCAGGCCATGGCGCCGTACGCCCGATCAGCGCCAGTCCCGCTCCCAGCGCGCCGAACGCGGCTGCCAATGGCCAGCAGGCGGCCCTGCTGGATCTAGTTGCCGAAGATGGCCGCATAATATGATCAGCCTTGGTGGCGGATGATCTCAGATTCGAGTGGGACGAGGCCAATGTCGGCCACATCGCCCGCCTCAGGTGACTCCCGAAGAAGCGGAACAGGTGCTCCGCAACGATCCGTTCGACCTCAGCTACGAAACAGCCGGCACTGAGGAGCGCTGGGCCGTGATCGGCCACACGGACAATGTTCGCGTTTTGCTGGTTGTCTGGACGCTTCGCGGCGACGATGTGGTGCGGGTCGTGACGGCTCGCGAGGCGTCCAACAGAGCCAGCCTGGTATATCTGCGTCAAAAGGGGTTTGGAATATGAAGAAAGTAGTGGTTCCGAAGTTTACGGCCGAAAAAGAGGAAGCCAAGTGGTGGGACGACCGCATGGATATGGTCGAGAAGAACTTGATCGAGGCCATCAAGACCGGCACGGCGAAGCGAGGTGGTCCGAAGCGAGTCATCCAGGAGCGGCGCGCCTCCAGGGATATCACGATTCGCGTTCCAGTCGCGGACATCGAGCGGGCACAGGCCCAGGCCGCCAAGAAGGGCCTCGGCTATCAGACCTACATGAAAATGCTCCTCAAGGAAGCTCTCGACCGCCAGGGTCGCAAGGCAGGATGACGTCTTCCTTCTCGACCGGGTACCACGTCATGCCGCGGGTCATGTTGTCGTCGATCCCGTGTTCGAAATGCGACCGAATCTCGTCATCCAGATCGGACATCGTATGCTCCCCTCACTCCGCCCGCAGAGCGACCGCCGGATCCACGCGGGCCGCCCGCCACGCCGGCACGAGCGCCGCCGCGAGCGAGACCCCCAGCATCACCAGCGCCACCGCCGCGATGGCCCACGGGTCCAAGGGCTTCACCTGGTAGAGGCGCGCCGCCACCAACCGGCTGGCCAGGACACCGAGCGGTATGCCGATGACGAGCCCGAGGGCGGCCAGGGCGCCGGTTTCCCGAAGCACCATCCGGGCGATTTGCGCGGGCCTCGCGCCCAGCGCCATGCGCACGCCGAGCTCCGCCGTGCGCCGGCTGACCGTGTAAGCCATAGCGCCGTACAGACCGATTAGCGCCAGCGCCGCACCCAACCCGCCGAACACGGCCGCCAGAATGGCCAGCAGGCGGTCCTGACGGATCATGCCGCTGAAGGTCGTCTCGTACTCGATGGCCGTGAACTCCGCCTGGATCTCCGGACGGCCGGCGAACCCGCGCAGCGCCGCCACCAGCGCGGCAGGCGTGACGCCCGGCCGCCGCCGGACGACGGCACTGTAGTAATAATGTTCATCAGGGACTTGTAGCAGCGGAATGTACATCTGCTCCCTGCTGGTCTGGCGATTCTGGCGAACCTCGGGGGTAAGCTGGCGAAGGTGCGTGTTGCCCACCACGCCTGCGATCCGCAACTGCTGCGTCCAGGCCCACTCCTGCTTGTCACCCGCGCTGATCGCCTCCCCTGTCACATCCAGCCGGCCGAAGTACCGCCGCGCCAGCGACTCGCTCACAATGGCTACCCGCGGCGCGCCCACCGTGTCGTGCCCGTCGAAATCCCGCCCGGCCAGCAACGGGATACCCAGCGTCTCGAAGAATCCCGGTGAGACCGCGTCGTAGTATGCGGTGGTGTCCTCCCCGGGGGCCGGGGCATAGCCCGGAACCTTGAGCTGGTCGTAATAGGTAACACCGCCCATCGGGGCATACCAGGCCAGGGAGGCTGCCTTCACCTGCGGCAGGGCGCGCATCTCGTCCAGAAAGGCGCCCATGTTGGCGCGGGGAATGCGTCCGTTCCATTTGGCAACCACCAGCCCTTCGCGGCCGAAACCGTAGTCGGCTCGGACCAGCTCTTGCAGGCTGCGCGCAAACAAGGCCGCGCCCAGAATCAGCACCAGGGAAGCGGCCAGTTGCAAGGCCATGGCGGACTTGACCCAACGCGCCCCACGCCCGCCGGTCGAGCCGCGCCAGCCTTCTTTCCAGTTCGCCGCCCGCGCCGCCCGCCACCCCGGCAACACCCCGAACACCAGCGCCGTCATCACGGTCACGACAAGGCTTGCCGCCAGAACCCGCCCGTCCAGCCTGAACTCGAAGAAGGAGCGCCCACCCGGCAGGAACGCCAACAGGCCCTCCGTGATCCACGCGCTCAGCAACAACCCGGCCAGCCCTCCGGCGACGGCCAACAGCGCGCTCTCGGTGAACCATTGCCGGATGATCCGGCCTGTGGAGGCTCCGGCCGCCGCGCGAATGCTCATCTCCCGCCGGCGCGCGTCGGCGCGCAGCAGTTGCAGGCTCGCCAGGTTGGCGCAGGCGGCGGCCAGCACCACCCCGGAAAGGCCCAGCAGGATCCACAGCCCGTAGCCGAACTGGTTGCGCAGAGTCGAGACGCCGGTGCTGCCGGGGAGGAGGGTGAACTTCTTATGGACATCGTCGAATTGGAGCATGCGATCCGTCAGCACCGGTTCGATCTGTTCGGCCGAGACCCCCGGTCTCAGCCGCGCCATAAGGAGAAGCACGTTGTTCGCATCTGTGGTCAACAGACGGCCCCTCCTCCGCGGCTCCGCCCGCAGCCAGGCGTGGAACGGAAGGAAGATCTCAGGCAGCCTCCCTACCTGGACGCCGTGGAAAACCGGCGGCAGAACTCCGACCACGGTAAACAGGCCACGGTCCCAGCGGAATCGCTGCCCCAGCACCGCAGGGTTCGCTTGGAACTCGCGCTCCCACACCGTGTAGCTGATTACCGCCGCCTCCCCGCCCGGCGGGGAATCATCGTTGCTGTCCAGCAGCCGCCCGATCACGGGCTGCACGCCCAGGGTGGGGAAATAGTCGCCGGTCACCAGCACGATGTCGTGGTTTCGCTTCTCGCCGCTCCATTCCACTTCTACCCCGAGCCCCCTCGACCCGGCGACGCCCTCGAACAGATCCATCTCGCGGATTCTCCGGTAGATCGGGTAGGAGAACATCCAACCTTCCGCGCGGTCATAGCGGTGCGAGGTCACATGCACCAGCCGCTCGGGCTCGCGCACCGGGAGCGTCCGCAGCATCAGCCGGTCCACCAGGCTGAACAATGCCGTGTTCCCGCCGATGCCGAGCGCCAGCGACGCCACCGCGATCGCCGTGAAGCCCCAGCTCTTGCGCATCATGCGCAGCGCGTAGCGCAGATCCTGGCGCAGGCCATCCAGCCACGCCCCGGGACGCAGCCGCCAGACGGCCTCTTTCACCCGCGTCCGGTTGCCGAACTTGCGGTACGCCGCGGCCTCGGCCTGGGCCCGCGTCATGCCGCGGGCCACGTTGTCGTCGATCTCGTGTTCGAGATGCGATCGAATCTCGTCATCCAGATCGGACATGGCTGTCTGCTCCTACTCCGCCCGCAGCGCGACCGCCGGATCGACCCGGGCCGCCCGCCACGCCGGCAACAGCGCCGCCGCCAGCGATACCACCAGCATCACCAGCGCCACCGCCGCGATGGCGATCGGGTCCAAGGGCTGCACCTGGTACAGACGCGCCGCCACCAGCCTGCTTGCCAGAGCCCCCAGCGGCACGCCGATGACGAGCCCGAGCGCGGCCAGCGCGCCAGTTTCGCGAACCACCATCCGGGCGATTTGCGCGGGCCTCGCGCCCAACGCCATACGCACGCCGAGCTCCGCCGTGCGCCGGCTGACCGTGCAGGCCATAGCGCCGTACAGACCGATCAGAGCCAGCCCGGCCCCCAATGCGCCGAACACGGCCGCCAGGATCGCCAGCAGGCGGTCCTGTTGGATCACACTGGCGAACTTGGTGGCATACTCGGACACCGCCAGTTTCTCCCCGATTTCCGGACGGCCTTCCAGGCCGCGGATGGCGGCCATCAGCGCCGCGGGCGTCACACCCGGTTGCGGCCGAGCGATCACCGTCGAGTAGGATCCCGCTGAGGGGTGATACACCAGATCCACCGCCGCCTCGCGAACATCATGCACGCGCGTGTTTCCGACGACTCCCACGATCGGGACGTCCCTATTCTGCTCCCCCCAGGTAATCTTCTCTCCGGTGGCATCCACGCGGCCGAAGTAGTGCCGCGCCAGCGATTCGCTGACGATCGCAACTTTGGGGCCGGACAGATCGCGATCGTCGAAGTCCCGGCCGGCCAGGATCGGAATACCCATTAGTGCCATGTACCCGGAGGTGGCCGGCCGGTGATGGAACGTGGTCGTCTCACCGGGGGCGGGCACATAGCCCGGCGTCTGGAGGACGCCAAAGCTGCCCCCGAACAGCGGCGCCTTTCCCGCCGCCGCCGCATGGACCTGGGGCAGGCTGCGAACCTGCTCCAGCAAGGCCAGAGTGCGCTGGGAAGGGGGATCCGGGTTCTTGGCCAGATTTGCGATCACCAGTCCCTCGCGATCGAAGCCGCAGTCGGCGGTGACCAGGTTTTGGAGGCTGCGGCCGAACAGCGCCGCGCCCAGTATCAGCACCAGGGACGCCGCCAGTTGCAGCGCCATCGCCGCCTTGACCCAACGGGCGGAGTGCGCTCCCACCGAGCCGCGGCCGGCGTCCTTCCAGTTGGCCTCCCGCGCCGCCCGCCAGCCGGGCAGCACGCCGAAGAACAGGGCCGTCGATACGGTGACCGCCAGGCTCACCAGCAGCACGCGGCCATCGAACGCAAAGTGATAAGAGGCGCGCTGGGCCTCGGGCAGGAACAGCAGCAGGCCGCTGGTGATCCAGTCGCCGGCGAGCAACCCGGCCAGCCCGCCGGCCGCCGACAGCAACAGGCTCTCGGTGAACCACTGCCGGACGATGCGGCCGGGGGTCGCTCCGGCCGCCGCGCGGATGCTCATCTCGCGCCGGCGCGCGCCGGCTCGAAGCAGTTGCAGGCTCGCCAGGTTGGCGCAGGCGGCCGCTAATACCACCCCGGAGAGTCCCAGCAGTATCCACAGGCCGTAGCCGAACTGGCTTTGCAGCCGGGAAAATCCGGCGTTGCCGGGAGCAAGAGTGAGCTTCTGCGTAAAGCCGTCCAGTTGGGGCCTTCCATGCTGCGCCAGCTTGGGCCAGCGTTCCTGCAAGACCGAGGCGACCTGCTCCGGCGTGACGCCCGGCTTCAGCCGTGCCATCAGGGTGAGCAAATTGGGGGAGGCTGTGTCTTTCAGCTTGTCCGTGGTTCTCACCACCGCCAGGCCGTGCACGGCAAAGAAGATCTCCGGCGTCAGGTCCACTTCGAGGCCATGGAAGGCCGGCGGCAGCACTCCCACCACCGTAAACAGTCCGCGGCCGCAGCGAAACCGCTGTCCTAGCACCGACGGCTTCAACTGGTACTCGCGCTCCCACACTGCGTAGCTGATCACGGCCGCGTCGCCGCCCAGCGGCGAATCATCCTTGGTGTCGAGAAGCCGCCCGATCACCGGCTGCACGCCCAGGGTGGGGAAATAGTCGCCGGTCACCAGCACGATGTCGTGGCTTCGCTTCTCGCCGCTCCATTCCACTTGACAAAACTGGTTGCTCCAGCCGGGCAGGCCATCGAAGAACTCGAGCGTCCGCAGAACTTCATAGTCGGGGTAGGAAAACCACTGGCCCCCCGTGCCAAAGCGGCGCGTGGCGATGAGTTGGACCAGCCGCTCGGGCTCGCGCACCGGGAGCGTCCGCAGCATCAGCCGGTCCACCAGGCTGAACAGCGCCGTGTTGCCGCCGATGCCCAGCGCCAGCGACGCCACCGCGATCGCCGTGAAGCCCCAGCTCTTGCGCATCATGCGCAGCGCGTAGCGCAGATCCTGGCGCAGGCCATCCAGCCACGCCCCGGGACGCAGCCGCCAGACGTCCTCCTTTACCCGCGTTCGGTTGCCGAACTTGCGGTACGCGGCCGCCTCGGCCTCGGCCCGCGTCATGCCGCGGGCCACGTTGTCGTCGATCTCGTGTTCGAGATGCGACCGAATCTCGTCATCCAAGTCGGACATCATCTTCTTCTCCTACTCCGCCCGCAGCGCCTCCGCCGGACCACCCGCCGCCCCCCTTCCTGGTACCGCAGTGTTACAATCGAGGTATGGTCAGCGCCGTCGAGATCGGGAGTCTGATCGATCGCGACCCAGCGATACGAGGGGGACGGCCCAAGATAGCCGGAACGGGAGTGACCGTGATGCGTGTCGCGGCCTGGTACAAGAGGGGCCTCACTCCCGAAGAGATTGCGACACAGTACGGGCATCTCAGCCTCGCTCAGGTTCATGCGGCCCTCGCGTACTATCACGCCAATACAGAGGAGATCGAAGCAGACTTGACCGAGGAAGAAGCGTTCGCCGCAAAGGTAGATCGAGAGTCCGGGCCTCCATCTCCACGATGAGCCGAATCCGGCTGTACTTGGACAAGGATGCCATGCAACATGGACTCGTCACAGCCTTGCGCGCACGGCGCGTGGACGTTTTGACCGCCTTGGAGTGCGGGATGGTCAACAAGTGCGACGAAGACCACCTACGCCACGCCAGCGGAGACGCCCCAGCAGCGTTACTCCGTCGGCGAACAACTGCACGGGCTGTTACAACTCTTGAACCGGAAGTCGGCAGTCGAAATGCAATCCCGGCTGGAGTACCTTTCCGCCTGGGGGCGTTGATGGTGACGACCGGCTGCATTGGCGGTTGCCTCATTATCACTACTCCGCCCGCAGCGCCTTCGCCGGATCGACACGGGCCGCCCGCCACGCCGGAACCAGCGCCGCCGCGAGCGATACCACCAGCATCACCAGCGCCACCCCCGCGATGGCCGACGGGTCGAAGGGCTGCACCTGGTGGAGGCGCGCCGCCACCAGCCGGCTGGCCAGGGCCCCCAGGGGCACGCCGATGACGAGCCCGAGTGCCGCCAGCGCGGCGGTTTCGCGCACCACCATCCGGGCGATTTGCGCGGGCCTCGCGCCCAACGCCATCCGCACGCCGAGCTCGGCCGTGCGCCGGCTGACCGTGTAGGCCATGGCGCCGTACAGCCCGATCAGCGCCAGCGCCGCGCCCAGCCCGCCGAACACGGCCGCCAGAATGGCCAGCAGGCGGTCCTGCTGCATCGCGCTGTCGAAGATTCCGGCATGCCGCTTTATATACACGCTCTGTTTGAACTCCGGGCGGCTGGCGAGCGTGCCGAGTGCCGCCATGAACGCGAGGACCGTCACGCCCGGCTGCGGCCTCGCGATCACAATCGAAGGTCCGGAAACGGCCGATACACAACATCCTGATCCTGCAGCGCCGCGCGAAGATCCTTCGCGGGGGTGTTGCCGACGACCCCCACAATCCGAACCTCCTTGCGCCCGGTCCCCGCCCCCCACCCGGACCCGATCCTTTCCCCGGTGACATCCAGCCGGCCGAAGTAGCGCCGTGCCAGTGATTCGCTGACAATCGCCACGTTGGCAGACGGGTCGTGATCGTCGAAGTCGCGGCCGGCCAGGATCGGGATGCCCATCAGCGCGAAGTACCCGGGCGACACATCGCCGTACCAGAAGAACGTGGTCCTCTCACCGGGAGCGGGCACGTAGCCCGGTGCGTGGAGGGCGCCGCCACCCCGATGTCCGCCCAGTGGACTCGCATCCGCCAGCGCCGCCGCCCTCACCTGGGGCAGGCTGCGAACCTGCTCGAGCAGAGCCACGTGGCGCTGGAAGTGCCCCTCCTCAGATTCGCGAATGCTGCTCGACCCGCTCCAACCGACCGTCACCAGGCCCTGGCGATCGAAGCCGTAGTCGGCGGTGACCAGGTTTTGCAGGCTGCGCCCAAACAGCGCCGCGCCCAGAATCAGCACCAGGGACGCCGCCAGTTGCAGCGCCATCGCCGCCTTGACCCAACGGGCGGAGTGCGTCCCCACCGAGCCACGGCCGGCATGCCTCCAGTTGGCCTCCCGCGCCGCCCGCCAGCCAGGCAGCACGCCGAAGATCAGGGCCGTCGCCACGGTGACCACCAGGCTCACCACCAGCACCCGGCCGTCGAGGGCAAACTCGTAGAAGGCGCGCTGGCGGAAGGGTAGGAACAGCAGCAGGCCGCTCGTGATCCATTGGCTGGCGATCAACCCGGCCAACCCGCCCGCCACGGACAGCAACAGGCTCTCGGCGCGCGTCGCCGCGCAGCAGTTGCAGGCTCGCCAGGTTGGCGCAGGCGGCGGCCAGCACAACCCCGGAGAGTCCCAGCAGGATCCACAGGCCGTAGCCGAACTGGCTTTGCAGCCGGGAGAATCCAGCGTAGCCAGGGGTGAGGATGAGCTTGGACGTAAAGCCGCCCGGCGCGGGCCTTCCATGCTGCGCCAGCTTGGGCCAGCGTTCCCGCAAGACCGAGGCGACCTGCTCCGGCGCGACACCCGGTTTCAGCAGGGCCATCAGCGTGAGCAGGTTGGGGGAGCCCGTGTCTTGCAGCTTCTCCTTGTCCCCTATCAGAGGCAGGCTGTGCGTGGCAAGGAAGATCTCC
>Ga0247727_10011136_pt1 | contig 15772 bp, 18 predicted proteins | sample WisWelCaveWW1625_FD_202498 | JGI IMG/M metagenome (GOLD analysis project Ga0247727, IMG submission 202498) | Biofilm microbial communities from Wishing Well Cave, Virginia, United States - WW16-25 | ecosystem: Environmental > Aquatic > Deep subsurface > Groundwater > Cave microbial mat | place...
CCGACGGCACCCGCGGTCCAAATGGCGAACTCATTCACGATGACTTTATCCTCGCCGATTCCCTAACCGCCAAACTCGATCAACTCGAATGGCATATCCACTTTGAGTCCGTCATCATTCCTGGCCGTGACCCGTTGGAAGAAATGGATCACTATTTCTAATCTGCGATCCAATTCCGCGGTCGTAAATTCAAATTCATAAAGAAAATCGAAAGGAAGCTATCCAATGACAATTAAAAATCCTCAGATCGATCGGAAACGTGACTATGATCCCACTACTGGTAAAAAACGAGAGCGCGGCGCCCAGCCCGGCAACAACAACGCCCTCAAGCATGGTTTTTATGCCATCAAACCTGAAGTACTTTCCCGTCTCAGCACCGAATTAAAGGGGGAGGGTTTCGATGAAATAGACCTTTTGCGGAGTCTGATAGACGAGACTGCCTCAAACTTTTATGCAACCGTTCATCCGACGCTTGAGCAATGCCAGACTACTTTGCGTGGTGTCAGTCAGGCCATGGATACTATGAAAGGCATTTACTTGATGCAAAAGGTCCTCTACAACAACCAGACCACCATCGAACAAGCCCTCGAAGAACTCAATTACCTTCCCCCGCAGGAAGATTGAACCTTTTACCTCCGCTGTCCACGGTCTATCGTCCATCGTCCTTCACCCTCATTCGTTCCTCCTTCGTTCCTCAGGAACAAATCCTTGAACCTTAATAACTAAATAGCTTCGCATCCCCGCCATGCCTATCCTGAGCCTGTCGAAGGGCTGGATCGGGCGTTTAAGGGAGAATTAATGGGTTAGCGCTGCGCGGTCAGTGGTCCCCTGCGGGGATGATATATGGGTTGACGGAGGATGGGTCAAGATTGTGGAGAGAGCGTAATCGTGAGCCGCCAGGATTCGCAAAGTCCCATACAATGGGAAACCCACGATCTCGGCAGTAAAGAAATGATTCTTATCCAAACAAAAAAATCCCTCCGTAGAGGAGAGATTCTTTCTGGCGGTCCCGACGGGTGACGGGGTATAGGCACATAGTCGCCGGGACCGTTAGCTTTTGGGCGCTTCGTCTCCGCTAACGCTCCGTGCTCTGCACCTTCGGTCAGCACGATATCAGGGGGATAGTAGAAGTAGATCGCTCCACGTAAGGTATTTCCTTCACGAACAACGTCCACGTGGTCTATGATGGCTCGCAAAAGCGTGCGGCGAGTGGGCAGATCTGATTTGTCGTAGATGGCTTGGAAGTTACCAGCGAATGCTTTCAGAATTTCCACAGGTATTTCAGGCACCGGCTGTTCAGCATTTGCATCGAGGAAGGAGAGCTTGGAAAGGATATCTGTTTCCTGAAGTTCAAGCTCATGCAGGCGTTCGATGAGGGATTTCGATGTACCTAAATCTGCCAGGCTGTCGGTGACGTTCTTGATCTGTTTCTTGACCTTGGATAATTCGGTCGTGATTTCTTTTCGAGCGGATGCCAGTTGCTCGATACGACCGCCTTGCGTTTCTTTCAAGTCTTGAAAGACCGCCGTGATGTAATCGGGTTGAAGAATTTTTTCGGAGAGCGCTTTCACAACTGCATTTTCGAAGATCTCACGCGGGATGCGATGCTTTACGCAGTCACGGTTGCGGTAGGCGCGAGTGCAGAAGTAGGAGTCGTAGTAGTGGCCGCTTTTTTGTTTGGACGAGTGACCATAGAGGGGAGAGCCGCAGAGCAGATGTTTTGCCAAGCCGCTCAGCAGGAAACGTGAATTGGCGCGCCGTGGATGATCCACTCCTTGTGAAGAAGTGTGTTTGCTTCGGGCATAATAATGTTGAACCCCCTGCACCTGTTCCCATAACTCAGGCGGGACCATGGCTTTGCAGTAATCTTCCTTGATGTAATCGCCGAAGCGAAGCAGACCTTTATAGATGGGGTTCGAGAAGAATGTACTGTATGAATTGATCCCGCCAAGCAGTTTGGTTTGTTTGTGGATCTCGCCGAGGGAGACGCGTGCGGCTCGCAACTGGAAAGCCTGGAGGATGCGTTTGGCAAATGCAGGATCGGGACGCCAGCGATGGGCGATGTGGGGCGTACCATCCCGACGGGTCCCGATTTGATGCGGCACTCTCTTAAATCCTGTGGGGGTTCCACCTGGCACGCATCCATGCAATTCGACCAGGTCGCGCAATCCGCGTTTGACATCGATGGAGAGATCGATCAGGTATTGTTCATCTTTGAAATCAATGGCGGCTTCGAAGAGGCGGCCCATTGGACCTTCAGGGACGTTATCGGTGATCGAGTGAAAGATGTAACCCAGCGTGCGGATCTCCGCACGCATGAATTGGGCATTGTCGACTGATCGAGCGAAACGATTGTACTTCCAGACGATGACGCCTTTTTCGGAACAACCGCGCCTGAATTCGTGCATCATGTTTTGGAGCTCCGCGCGTCCGACCGTGGAGGAGCCTTTGCGGGCTTCATCTTTGAAGAAGCGCGAGAGAACTATGCCATTTTCCTGGCACCATTTGCGAAGCGCGTTTTCTTGTTGTGCTACTGAGAGATCTTGTTCTTCACCGCCTGAGTCGCGCCCATAGCCGAACACGTGGTCGCCGGTGGAGAATGGGACTTGGGTCATGGTGTGCCATCACACGCAAGCCCATTTGTTGGATGACCATCCAGATTATGAATATCTCCAGCACCTATCGAAATACAATAATCCATGCAAGCTTGTGCCTTTGAGTCGTCTCCTCCAAAGTCTCCGCAATTTAGTGTATTGCCTGAGCATGAGCACACGGCACCTGATGAAGCGGGCTGTGTTGGCATAATGAAGATGAATGTATTCGTTGCGACTGGACCATCCGCTGACGTAGAAATCGTGATCGGAGTTGGAATCACCGGCTGGGTGAGAGTGGGCAGATTCGTGGAGGTGACATTCGCAGTGGGGGAGCTGGCGAGTTGCGTTTGTGCAATCGCCGCATTGGATGTTTGAGCGATGATTATGGATATATCCACGATGGGTGGTGTAGGCGGTTCAGGGGGATTGCCGATCTTGGCAAAGACAAGCGCCCAACAGACAAACCCGATAACGCATATCAAGACCAAGCCAACACTACCGTAGAGGCAATTCGTGATGAACAAGTTTTGTTTCGCCCTGACAGAACGCATCTTGCCCTCACCCCTTCCCTCTCCCATCGGGAGAGGGGGAAACCCAATGTGCGGGGAAGCGACGATCAAACAATCTCGATGAAAGCACGCGGGCGCGAATGGCTCCGATGACCTGAATGATGTTCGGCAACGACCACCACATGGCGCGAATAAAGATGGAGGCGCGCTGCCATCCATTCATATATTGCCAAGCCCTATTTATTTGCTGAAGTCTTTCGTTGCTTCGGTATTTTTGAAAGTTTGTTGGCTTCATATCGCTCCGCATCTTTGGCGAGTTTGCGCTGGTGATCACTGGAAAGATTCTCAAATATCTTGTTGATCTTTTGCAGATAGGGGTTGGGTCGGGGGAGACCAAGTGCATCATAGATTTCCGCGCCCAAATAAGAAGCTAATTTTCCAGCATTATCCCTGTCAGGTAAATGATCCCCATTTAGCCACATAGTGAAGGCGGCGCGACTAACTCCAATCAGTTTAGCAAATTCAGCCTGGGATTTTCTTTGCCCAATTTCTATTTGCCATTCTAAAAACTTTCGTTCGAGCAAAATGCTGAATGGGTGTCGTGTCACTTTTAAGATTATATCTGTAACCTTTTAGGCTGGTCAACTACTTGACAAATTCTGGTAACTAGGTGTAATATGGTCAAGCAGTTGACAAAAGTTCAGTATGTAACCAAAAGCATCATTTTGTGTCATGGAGAAGGATACCCAATGAACGACCAGATTATAGAAATCGCCCTGAAAGAGATGGAAGACCTGAAAATGAAGGATCGCAAATTTCAGGAATTTTTGAACGATAAATTATCTGCGGAAAGCGACACCTATATCCGCAGTCACGCGACGATCATCAACATGCGCGTGCATGGAAAAGCGCCGAACACTGATTTGCTGGAGGACATGCTTTGTGTCTATCCAGCTGGTGATCGGCGCTTTCGTTTTGCCCTGAATATGCTGGCGGCGAAGAGTCCACACGTTTGGGGGTTTGGCGGCTTGGTGTGGACGATGAAGAACCATATGAAGTTGGTGAAAGCAGAATAAGTAAAGGGACAGGCGGGCAAGCCTGTCCCTTCGGAGATGAGAGACCCCGGCTAGAGGTCTTTTCGTTTCTCAGTATACCGTGAAAGGCGATGAGTGAACTGTGAATTCGAAATATGCGATGTCCCACTACCCAAAGAACGAGAAGCAGAATGGAACGCGGCAATCCATCTTATTGCAGAGCTGTTCTATGCAGAATTCATGAAAGAAGTTCAAAATGGCGACTGTGAAAAATCCCCGCAAGAAGAAACTGGATGCGATTTGCACGAAGATTGCGATGTTCATGATGGTGGAAACATTCACCGATGAACAGGAAGCTCAAAAGCATTTGCTTGCCGCGTTCCGTTCACTTGAAGAAGCAGCGAAAATCCTGGTTGCGAATGACGAGAAGAAAACAGATGAACAAAAGACAGCTTGAAGAATTGGTCAATTCACTGGCATGGAACGATGGCTATGGATGCTATACGCGTGCCGGGTTTGAAAAACTCATCTGGCCCACGATCGCAGAGACCGCCAGGTGGATCATTTTTTTCGACATTGGCAATATGCACGACCTGAACGAAATCCACGGACATTCCGGCGATGAATTCATTATTTGCGTGACCGACGATCCTGCACGCGAGCCTTCGAACCCGCTCCAACTCTGTGAGCGGCTCCAGGTGATCTTTAGTGAGAACGGAGTCCCTGCCACGTTTGCGATCGTACCGGTTCACTCGAAGAGCCTGATCGAGAATGTTGATCCTGCCGTGCGCCTGGTAGAGGAAGCCAAAGCACAAAACCGCCGCGGCAGAATCTACTTCGAGACGAAATAGTCTGATCCAATTTTTAGTCCCGCATCCCTGGCACTTATCCAGGGCGGGGAAAGGATGAACCATGAAAGATCAGAAGAACTTTGACGTTTTGAATGATGTAATCCCGGAAGGCATCATGAATATTGTGCAAGAGCAAGATGCGCTTCGCGCCAAAAGGGAGGAAGAAAAGATAGAAGCCGAACAAAAATCGGAGCTACAGCGAAAATCTGAATATGACGAAACGTTATTAGCATTTCTGGATTTCATCCGCCCTCAATTACCGAATGGCTGGAGTCGCTGGATTAGCACCCCAACATACGCTGAAAACTACAACCTGCTCATTGTGCAAATCCCTGGTCTGGCTCCCATTGCGATGAAATGGGAAAACAAAAACGATGTTCCGAAGTTGAACGGCATCGGCGTACCCGCTGCCTGGGAAAGCTCCCAATGGGATGAAATTGACTGGCATTGGAATTATGGCGAGTCCTGGAAGATCAAAGGCGGTGAAGTCCAGTCATTGCTTGCTGAGCAATACGAAGAAGCGCTTTGGAAAGCGGCTCTCGAAGCTGAAAGAATGAAGGAGTTAATTGCAAAGAGAGAGGAGAGAATCACAGAAAGTAACTCTCAGTTTATTGCCAAGCAAGAACAGGCAAATCAAGAAGACCTTATGCTCTTCAATTTAATCAAAGATGATGAGATTGCAGTGCTCTTGATAAAGGCATTCCTTGCAATCCGCCAGGAGCGGAGCATGTTCGAGTCACAGGTCAATGATGCAAATGAAACCATGTACTCCATTGAAAATCGGTGGTTAGAAAAAGCGGCAGAACTTCGCCGCCAGGCGGACAATGCAGAGCGCCGCGCCTCCGAAGAAAAATATCGTTTGGAAAGTGACCTGAGCGACGCGGAAGAGAAGTTGAAGAAAGCAAAGAGAGCGTGGTGAGCGATGAACATCCAAGACCGAATAGCAGACTTGTTTTTACCGTTGTTGGATATCGTCCTTGATATTTTGACACTCGGCGAATGGAGTTGGGTTCGCGGTTCCGTGGTGCCGAATATCAAAGACCAAGGCGGTGAATGATGACAACGACGCTAGATCATTCTGATCCGCACAAGACCCTGCGTCGGGCACTGCCCTACACCTTTCAAATCCTATTGAATGGGAAGATTCAAATTAGAAAATTAGATGGTCAATACCTGCTCGTCACACGTGCGCAGATCGAAAACCAACTCAAACGTGACGATCTCGATGTCCATCGCCGCAGGATGTACGAAGCGGCTCTGGAAGAATGCAACAAGGCGGTGGTGTGATGACAAGAAAAGCGTTGAATGCATTTCACCCGAATAAATTGGCCAGAGGTAGATCTCGCATATTTGAAGTGCGAAATCCAATCAGTGGCTTCGGAGAACATCATTATTTTTATCGTGACAAGGATGGCGAATTGTTCAGTGTCGTTTGCAAGGGAATGAATGAAGCGATCCGTCTGCGAGATGAATGGAAGAAGAAAAAAACAGGATGTAAATAATGGCGAAGCAGAAATTCATTGAGCATAAGTTCAACAACGCCAGCCTCAAATTAATCGAGATCTCGAATGACATTTTGAACGAATATCGTTCAATGGGTTATCGCCTAAGTTTGCGCCAGTTGTATTACCAGCTGGTGGCACGAGACTATATCGAGAATTCGGTCAAGTCCTATAAACGGATTGGCAACCTGGTCAGTGATGCTAGGCTTGCAGGTCTTTTGGATTGGAGCATGATTGAGGACCGCGGCCGCGAGACTGTTATTCCCAACGCCTGGACCTCACCAGCGGAGATCGTGCGAGCTGCGGCATCGCAGTTTCGTGTTGATCGTTGGAAGGGACAACCCTGCCACGTGGAAGTGATGGTTGAGAAGGATGCATTAAGCGGCATTCTTGAGCCCGTATGCAGAGACCTGCATGTGCGATTTACTGCAAATAAGGGCTACAGCTCATCATCAGCAATGTACGAAGCGGGAAAGCGAATTGCGTATGCGATGAAGCATTCGGGAAGAAAGGTCCATATCTTTTACCTTGGTGATCACGATCCAAGCGGGATTGATATGACACGTGATATTCGAGAGCGCCTGGGCTTATTTGCTGAAAGCAAGAAAATCAAAGTCCATCGCCTGGCGCTGAATTATGACCAGGTCGAACAATGGGCACCACCCGAGAACCCTGCGAAAGAGACTGACAGTCGTTATCAAGCTTATGCAGAAGAGTTCGGAGAATCATCCTGGGAACTTGATGCAGTTGAGCCACGTACCCTGGCGGATATTGTCCGTGAGGGCATTGAAGAGCTGATTGATCAGGATCAGTGGAGTAACGTAATGGAGGGAGAGAAGGAAATGCGACAAGATCTCGAGAAGTTTGCTGATGAATATGAAAACCGAGAGGATAGTGAGTGATGCAAACACATACTCCGATTCAATTCAGTATTTCAACAGATTGGCAATCCACCTTCGAAACCTATCTTCGCCAGGACTATCGCCGCATTTCACCCATGCACCGCAACCCAAGCGAAAAAACGGTCAAGGCGGCATGTCAGCATGTGCGAGTGTTCTCCTTATGGTGGGAAGCCAAATTCAAAGAGCCATTCAGCCCCGAGAAGGTCACCAACTTCGACCTGCACGCCTATCGTCACCATTCACTCGACGAGGCACGTGTCGCTCCAAATACCTGGAATTCCCGCTTGTGGGCCCTGCGCATCTTTACGATGTGGATCCACGCCACCCTGGGCGAATCATACGCAGATCTCGCTGATGGCGTCGAACCCAAAGAGCAACAAGGCATCCGCGCCAATCGATATCGCAGTCTCACCGATCAGGAATATGGCTACCTGGTGCACAGGCTCGAGCGCCGCACACGTGAAGCAGTCACTGAATTCGAATACCACACTGCGGTCCGTGACCAGGCTATGGTTGCAATCATGCTGTGGGGTGGTCTCCGTGTTGAAGAAGCCAGCCTGGTTGATCTCAGCGACATCACGATCAATGAACGCAGTGGCAATGTCCGTGTGCGGAATGGCAAAGGAAGCAAGGAACGTGTGGTCCCGCTGAACCTATCCGCTCGACGCGCTCTTGCCTTATGGCTGGATGTGCGTCCGCCTAGTGATTCCATCGCTTTATTCACAGGCAAACAATCCGAACGCATTGGTATACGCCAGATGCAACACATCGTATCTGACCTGGGTGCTGAGTCGCGCATCCCTGGCTTAAGTCCGCACTGGCTGCGCTATCACTTCGCCAAGATGCTCGAGCGTGCAGATACCGCCATCGAGAAGATCCGTGACCTGCTTGGCCACGAGTCCATTGAAACCACACGCCGCTACCTCCGCTCATCCTTTGAAGAGTTGCAGTCCGCAGTGGAACGCATGTGATTATTCTCAACTGACCGCCAAGAATGTCAACTGAGATTATCAAGTGAGAATGTCAGGTCATTTGCAGGTCGCTGCCCACGTCGATGTGCGGGCACATCACTTATGAAATCAGTAGAAGAAAGAATCCCAATGTTCACCTTATTCACTACGTTTTGTGGCACGGGTGAGCGAGCACACAGAAAAGCGGGACCGTATCGGAGAAGGGGGATTATGCGACACAAAGCGATTGATCTGGCTGGTTACTAGCGGCTAATAACGGTCATAAGGGCAGAGGGATGTGTCGCATAAGGTGGTGGGGTAGGGGGCGGGGGGGTGCTCGGGGATGTTGTTCTTGTTTTGGCTGGGCTTGGGTGTCGGGCAAGCTCAGATAGTTAGGAAAATTCTGTAAAAACGCTGGAAAAAAGGTTCATCATGGATGACTTTGTTGTTGACTTGAAGAAGCGAATACGAATAGAAGATGTGATCAATGAGACCGTTTCATTAGAACGTACGCGCGGACGCGGTTACACACGCGGCTCTCAAAAGGGAGTTGGTGAACATGGTTTGGTGGTGAACCTTGACCAACAACTTTATATCTGGAATGGCAACATTGATTATGGCGCTGGCGATGTCATCAAGTGGGTGATGATACGGGATCGCGTTGATTTCAAGCGAGCGGTTGAAACGCTGGCGCGTAAGGCAGGGATGGAACTGCCCAAGTGGAGTGATGAACAACAAGCACGTTTTGCAACGGTGCGTGCGCGCGAGGAAATATTGGAAGTGGCACAACGGATTTTTGCCGAGTGGCTTTGGAAGGACGAAAAGGCTTTGGCTTATGTACGCGGTCGCGGCTGGTCTGATGAAACGATCAAAAGGGCTGGACTTGGCTTCACGGGTTGGGGAACGAAGGGCGAATATGAACAGATGAAGAACGCGATCGCTACTGCTGGTGATCTTCATTCGGTGGCGGCGGTTGCGATTTTGGGCTTGAAGGGCGGTGTGAAAGTGTGGGCAGAGAAGCGTGGCATCACGTTGAAACCCAAGTGGGAAGATGGCGATTACATCCCTTCAATGCTGGCGTGGGGAGAGAAGGTCGGGTTGATCTATCCGTGTATTTATTTTGGGCGGACCAATTATCTATACCGAAGGCATTTGGTTTTGGCTCTTGGTCCTTCGTCTGCGCTCGCGAAAAATGCTCGCTCCGCTCAGGACGAAATGATATTGATCGGGTCGGATGAGCCGAAGAGTTACAACCTGCCGGTGGAGCTGGTGGGGAACAGGCAATTATTTTTCAATCATGTGTACTCGCCGAATGCGGAGCGCGTGATCTTCGTTGAGGGACCCGGGGATGCTGTGACGCTGGGTCAGTGGGGGTTGGATGCGGTGTCGATTGCAGGAACAGCCTGGGGTGATCATGAAGCGGCTTTACGTCAATTGAAAGATGCGAAGTCGGGGGACCGTCCGGCGCATGAAGCGTTGTATGTGGCGTTGGATTCGGACAAGGCGGGGATGGATGCCATGCGAGGGAAGTATGGGGAGTTCCCGTTGGTGGAGATCCTGGGTGCGATGTGCCGATTGGTGTGTTGGGATGCGAAGGATGCGAACGACTGGCTGCAAGAAATGATCGCCAATAACAAAAGCCATGAAGAGCAAACGGAAAAGGTTTTTGAGCGAGTGGGTGATGCAAAGCCATTGGCAATCGAGGTGGCGAAGTGGGCCGGTTCGCAGACCGATGACCATGCCAAGACCAAGGCATTGAAGCGAGCCTTCGAAGTGATCGCGCAGATGGGTGATGAGAATGTGGTGATGCAATATGCGGCTGATTTTTTGAGCGCGTTCAAGCCATTGGGTGATCGGGTGAAGGGCATCCGTGAGTTTTCGCGTTTGTTGAAAACGGCCATGGGGAAGGGTGATGATGAGAAAAAGGAAGATGTGGTTTATACGTTCGGCGGTCGAATAGGGGATTGGGTGCTGGAATATTGTTACGACCGTGAGAATAAAAAGGTGAAGTTCGCTTATCGTGACCCAAACGGAAAGGTGGATGAAGCGGATGATCTATTGATCGAGGGCATTCGTTATAAACCGCATTCCCCCACGGATAAGATGATCCAACGTGGGGCAGTGTTGTTCTCTTCAGGACTGGCACGCAAGGCAGACGGAACAATCGACCGAATGTCGACCAGTGATTTGACGAAGACCATTGCCTTCAAAATGCGCCAGAATTATTTGTTCCCGGATGTGAAGTGGGCATATCTGGCTGCGTACTGGGTGATGGGGACCTGGATCTATGACAACTTTGATGAGCTGGTGTATTTACGGATGGTGGGGGATGCTGGCGCCGGTAAGAGCGCATTGCTGTCGCTGCTTTGGCACACCACTTATCGAGCAATCAAGATGAGCGGTGCGGATTCTGAACCGACTTTCTTTCGAACCGTTGACGATTTTCGAGGAACAATATTTTTCGAAGAGGCTGATCTGCCAGAAGAAAGCGGGGCAGATAACCCGGTCGTGAAATTCATCAACCTGGGTGCGATGCGCGGAAATTTTATCTATCGTATGGAGGAATATATCAAGCCAGATGGAACCAAAGGCTGGCGACCCACACCCTTCGAAACATTCTGCCCGAAAGCATTTGCGATGCGCGGCGATTTCATGGATAACGCAGTGGCAAGCCGTGCGATCTCGATCAAGTTGACTGGGGCTGAGACTTCAACCTTGAAAGAAAACGGGATCAGTTTGCGATTATCGCACAAGACGTTGAAGGAGTTGGAACACATCCGCAATTTATGCCTGGTGTGGAGGTTATTCGAATACAGTTTACAGGAACGGGAACTGGATTGGGATCTGGTGGATGTGGAGATCCCGGCTCGGTTCAACCAGGTGACGATCCCGATGAAGAGTTTGGCAGTGAATATTGACGGGACGCGGGATGAAAAATTTTTGACCCAGGTGACAATGCTGCTGCGTGAGCACTATCAGGAAATTGTGGGCGATAACTCGACCACGTGGGAGGCTCGGGTGGCAGAAGCGGCGTGGAAGATGTACGTGTATACGGACCTGCACCCGCGGTTGGACATCCGCGTGGATGGAAGTATCTTCATGAAGATCGGGGATGTGACGGCCTTAGCGAACAATATTGCGGATGAGATGAATGAGCAGGGTGCGGACCTGCGAATCAAGAAGGATGAAGCGGAGGTTGAGGGGGGGAATAGTCCACGCAAGGGCAAGAAAAGTTATGACCTGGGCGCACAGAAAGTCGGGAAGATCATCCGAGATACGTTCCAGCTACATACTCCACCGCGTAAGGGGAATGGGGTGTATTTCGAATGGGATGAGGCGAAGATGTTTGCGATTGGGAAGAAGTATGGAGCGCTGCCATCGGAGGAGCAGATCGCCACAGCGCGGCAGGCTTTGGCGGCGATACGGGCAAAACTGACGAAGCCGAATCAACTGAGTTTGGCGGTGAACAAGTGAACAGGAATCAGGGCTGGGGAGTACAAAACATTTTGTTTTGTAGAGGTGTGGCGATTTCGTGCTCACCTGTTCATTTTGATGGTTTTTGGACAGTTTTGAGCAGTTTTTGGCTATTTTCGGTCATTTACTTCATTATTTACTTCCTTCTATCTAATGAAGAAGTGAATATATATGAAGAATATGATGACAGTATGCGTCAATTTGCCCTGTGGAGAGTGAACAAGTGAGGAGGATTTTTTTGGCATGTTCATTCGTGTTCACTACGGGCGACAACTTCGCATAGATTTATATGAATAGGTGATTGATGGATGCGCATTGGATCGAAGACGGTCAAGACCAAAACTTTACTCCTTCTCCTACTGCTTATGAAACTTCTTTGGCAGTGCGGCAGTTCTGCAAGCTGGTGAGAGGGGAGCGGAGCGTGCAGAAACCGAGTCATGGCTTTCGCGTGGAGGAGTTGAGGACAGATGAGCGATATTGCTTGATTTGCTTTGGAGTGCGGTGGTTTGATGTGATTTATGGGTGTCAGGGGTCAGGTGTCAGGGGTCAGGTGTCGGTGTGCCGTTGTTGCGGAGCGATGGAGGCGAGATGAGTTTTCGAGAGGTTGAGTTGAGGGAGAACCGGCGAGCGTTGCGGCAGAGGCGGGTGGTTTTTTGGTTTGCGGCGATGACCATTGGGTGTTTGTGTGTTTATTTTGGATTGTTCATTGGTTGGAAGGTTTACGGAGGCTGATATGGATCGAACAGGAATTGGTTACATCATTCTGGCTGCGGTCCTGGTGTTTGGATTATTCGCGTATAGCAATTGGGATCAGACGAACGCGGAGGCCGCAAAGACTCAGGTGGAGATCCGCATGGACCGGCAACCGGAGGCGGTGCGGGAGACCGAGGAATTGGGCTTGACTGTTTTATCAAAGGTGATCGCGGGTGTGATCGTCTCGCTGGTGATCGCCGGTGGGATCTTCGCGTATCAGCAGGCACGGATCCGCGAGTTGATCAATGGTGGCGCTGAGCGATTCTGGCAGAGACGAACACTTCCGCAAGTGCGCCAGGCGAACGCGAAGAAGCCGAGTGTACAAGACATGATTTTGATGATGTTGTTGCGGTCCCGCAATGACAAGAGCCGTTGAAAGAGGTCAACATGAAAATGAAACGAATATTCAAACCCATATCTTTCTTACTCCTGCTTCTTGTGATCTCTGGATGTGTAAGTAATGCACCACTTGGAGCCCCTACGTCAACGCCAGAGCCATTGAACCCCGCGATTGATTTCTTTGTGGAAGTGCAGAGGGCGGAATCTACCGCGAAGGCAATCGAGGCGACGCAGATATGGATTTGGGGTCAGTTGACGGCGACCGCGCAGGTGAAGGAGGAGAATGCCACACAGCAAGCGGCGGTTGCAACGCAACAGGCGTACAACATGCAGACGACCGCGACGCATGATGCGTTTATTGCGAACCAATTTGCGACGCAGAGATCCTTCGAGGTGACGTCCACTGCACAGGCGATCGGGACAGCTACGGCGTTCCCGCAAACCGCGACTGCGCAATCGGTGCATCAGACGCAGACGCAACAAGCCTGGCAGACGACCGCGACGATGGATGCGGCGTATGGCGCCGCGCAAGCCACGGCGGCGGCGGGGAATGCAGAGAGCGTGGCGCTTTCGGTGGAGCGCGACCGCGCGACGAACATGACCAAGGCATGGCTGCCGTGGATGGCGTTCGCGGTGGCGATGGCATTGATCACAGTGATGGGAATACGTTATTCGCGTGTGAGAGTCGTGCAGAAGGATGCGTTTGGGGCAACACAAACTTTGATATTGGATGGGACTGTGCTCGATATGGATAGTTCGACTTCGATGCGAAGGCTGAAAGATGGAAGCGTTGATTGGCAACAAGGTAGTGAGATAATGACCGAACGTAAACAAAAGGTTGATCTGGTGCGCGCTTTGCCTGTGGGAAAGCAGGATATACCGCCGATCATTATGGAAGGTCCGCGGCAGACGCCACGAATCGAAGTCCTGGAGGAAGGAAACATGAACCGCATGTTGCTGGATGAGATCGAAGATCAGATCATCGAGGAGGAATGATGACAACGATTTACGATAAAGCCAAGGTGATCGCGGGCGCCGTTGATCACGTGATGGTGGATGAGTTGAAACTGCAGGCGCCCACGAAGTATCAACTGGTGAAGGATGGCAATTTCATCCTGATGCTGGCTGTGATGGATGCGCAGAACCTGCGCGGGTCGATCCATAAATATATTACGGAGAATGTACTGCATCAATTGAGCACAGCAGTGGGAGGTTTGCCGGTGGTGTTGAGCAATCACAGCGGGTTGCGATATGCGGTGTCGTTGACGGGGAGACCGCGGTTGCCGAAGGTTGCTCCATTCCCCGGGCACGGCCGAGTAATGCCCCTACATGATGGATTTGGATTAGGAGTCAGTTTGCGAGGAGAAGTGAATTTGCACCCGGCGAAGATGGTGAATATGCTTATTGCCGGATCACAAGAGAGTGGGAAGAGCATGGTGCTACGGTTGATCGCTCACGCGACGCGAATGCAGGGCGCGAAGCTTTATCTTGTGGACCCTGTGGCGCATACGTTCAACCCGGATGTGTGGAACGATTTGGCGGAACAACCAGTGGCAGGAACGCGGTCAGAGTTGATCACGATCCTTGAACGGTTGCAGGTTGAGGTAGAGACAAGAACCGTTTTGTTTCGCAAGGCGGCGCTGAAAGGTCTGCCGCCGGAAGACTTGAATGCGTACAATCTGATCGCTGATCCGCTTCCCCGAATCTATCTCTTTGGTGATGAGATGAATACATTCCTGGGTGATCGCATCGTACAGGACCGTATCGCGGACCTTGCGCGGGTGGGGCGCAAATGGGGAGTGCACGTCATTCTTGCTGGGCATAACTGGCGGAGTGAGGATATCCCGCGCGGGCTTTCGGCAATGTTCCCGACGCGTTTATGCCTGCACGTGGCTGATGATACGAGCGGGAATGTGACGTTGAATTCTCCGAAGTGGGGAAAGCAGGCGTTGAAGTTCCGCAATCCCGGGCGAGCGATCCTGCTCGCACATGGAAAGTATCAGAAGGTGCAGTTGTATTATGTGTCGCCTGAGCAGGAACGAGAGTGGTTGAGTGACGCTTCGACTGCGACTTCATCTCCGCTCAGTGTGGATGAAACTACGATCGTGATGCGCGCCATCAACGAGGCGGACGGAAAGATGACCGGCGAGCTGTTGATGGGGTGGGGGTTGAGCGATACGCAGGCACGCAATTTGGCTGAGCGATATGAGTCTCGCGGTTGGTTGGAGAAGGATCCCAAGCGGGGCAATGCGCGGTTCTTGACGCCGAAATTGAAAGATTTGCTCCCAAACCAACAAACCGCTCAAACCGCACCGAAGCCGTCACAAAGCCCACAAAGCGGGCAACAAACCCAACAAACCGCGAGTTTTGCGGGTGCATAAAATAATCAAAAGGAGAAAAGCGATGAGTAAGATAATCTACTTAGGTGAAGATTTGGGGATGGGGGCGAACAAGTTGTACGGGTCGCAGGGTGGTGTGCAGGTGTTGAGCATGGTGTCGTCGAATGGGACAAGGCATCTTTCGGAGAACCTGCTTGGGGCACGTTCGAAGCGCAGACCGATGGAGATATCCAGCGAGATGGGGTCGTTTTACGTCGGGGAGAATGCACACGATTATGGAAGTCCGATGGAGAACCAGGACTTCGACCGATTGACCGGCACGTCGGAGATCCACGCGTTGTTCTATGCGGCGTTGACGAAGTATCAGCTTGAATATGGTCCGTTTGGGAAGAACCCGCTTTCGTTGATGGTAGGACTGCCGCTGCAGATGCTGACGGGTCCATCTGCGAAGGAATATAAAGCCGCGGTGAAAAAGTGGATGGTCCGTCAACATACCTGGAGGGCGGATGGCGTTGATTATACTGC
>Ga0247727_10011137_pt1 | contig 15771 bp, 14 predicted proteins | sample WisWelCaveWW1625_FD_202498 | JGI IMG/M metagenome (GOLD analysis project Ga0247727, IMG submission 202498) | Biofilm microbial communities from Wishing Well Cave, Virginia, United States - WW16-25 | ecosystem: Environmental > Aquatic > Deep subsurface > Groundwater > Cave microbial mat | place...
ACAGATTATGACCCTACGCGATGAACTCGGACACAAAGCTATCAAAGAACGAACTGTAAAAACAACCAAGAAATCTTATGCCCTTAGGTAATCGAATTTACAGGAAAATTGGGACTTGACCAAACGAAAACTCAAAGAACAATTTGATTCTTTAAATCCTTTTGAACTCAGGGATGCTATGGAAATCAAAATCGATAAAATCCTTAAAATCGTGTCAAAAACTTCATGACCCAGGTAACATTATTTTTGAAGCATCGCTTTTTCAAAAATTCCCCACAGGGTAACATTTATTTATGAAGTAACTGGGGGGGGCTTAGCTGTACCTCAAAAACCTTTGCCAGTAGCTTATGTCCAACTTTTTAAACTTTTTCGCAATCTCATTGCGTATGGGTATATATGAACCATTTCATTTAACTACTTTCTCTTTTGAGGCAATATTTTGTATAGCCACAATCAATCCCATGATTACCCACATTAGACTTCCCAATTGAACAGAATAAAAAAATGTATCAAAAAAACTATGAATCAGAAAACTTCCAAACCCAATGACAGTTCCAAAGAATACTGCCTTCCAAAGAGGATCTTTTATCTCTAGAAAATTTTTGTAGGCCTCTTTAAAAAGAATAACTATCATCCATCCAAAAATAGCCAGCCCAAACAACCCCATTTCTGCGGCCATTTGTAAATAGCAGTTGTGCGGATACCCTCCCCAACTAAAATGATAACCTTTTGCTACCATAGAATATGCATTTAACCCCACGCCAAAAAAAGGATAATCCTTAATGATCGTCAACGCTTCTCGCCAATAAGATTCCCGACCAAAAGAATCAAATAGATTAGTCTTATCCATGAACTCTCTTTCACTGATTAATTTCAAAACAAAAAAGACAAAAAAAATTGATCCCATGACCATTAGCTTCCCAAAAAACTTCCGGCTACAGATTCCCAACGAAATTAAACTAAATCCAAATGCGAGCCACGCCCCTCTTGAAAAAGTTAATCCAAGGCAATAAACGGACATCAAAAACATAAAAAAAATAATAATCTTGAGCAACAAACCAGATATCCGCTTTTTACTTAAAAAGCTAGGGATAGCTATCGAAAAATTCTTATTTAATACGAGATATAAATTCAATAAAATAGGCAAAACCATGACAATATACGCTGCAAAATCATTCGGGGCGCGGAAACAAGAATTGATCCTCCCCTGTTGTAAAACATTCCAACGAATAAAATCCTGATGGAAAAAATATTGATTAATGCCGCTTAAACAAACAATCGAATAGGAGATAAAAAGACTGCACAAAAATATTTTCAACCTTTTTTTTGTAGAAATAGCTTCAACAAAGTTAAAGAATATAAATGCATTTTGTAAATTTTTACCCAAAAAAGCAGTAAAACTCAATTTGGAATAAGGACTTACTAAAACTGAAATAGCGCTTATGATGATCCAAAATCCTAAAGGACGATGAATTGGATTATTTATGAATTTAAACGATGTCTTGAATAAACTAATCATGTCTTGTATAGAAAGAAGTTTATGTTGAATTGAATAATTTCTTAAAAGAGATATAAAAAAAATACTTCCTCGTTTGCAGAAATAGGAAATCAACGAAAGAACCGAAAAAATTTCAACAAGGGCGATAGAAATGGGAAGAAAGAAAATTAACACATAAAATGATACGGCCATCAGCCTATCAAAAAATAATATGATTTTATTTTCTTGATATTTTCTCATTTAAAAATAGGCAATAATTCTTTCGAAGAAAAATTACCTCCATTGACTGGATTCTTTTCATTCAATGATTGCCCAGATAGAACTTTTTCATAAAGTTTCAAATATTCTCGGGTCATATGTTGAACCATAAATTGATCACAGACATATTCGTGACACTTTCTCAGATTAAACATATTCAAATTCTTTGTGGCTTCTATAAGATCCAAAATGGAATTAGACAAAAACCCGACATGCTTTGGAACTAATTCGGGAAGGGCTCCATAACAGCTCCCTATAATAGGACATCCAAAATACAATGCTTCAATAATGGCTATACCAAAAGGTTCATGCCAACGAACTGGAAATAAAAGGGCCTTTGAGTCCCGCAGCACTTCATTTTTCGCTTCCCCTCCCAGAAAACCTTTATACCTAACCCATGGTCTACGTTTAAACCATTTATCTTTACCTCCCGCTACGGCCAAAACACTTTTTGTCTTTCTGGCGATTGTTAAACAATCTTTAAGATTCTTTTCAGGCCTTTTGGCATAACCTAAAAACAAAAGATACTGACGTTTCCGTTTGAAATCAACAGGGCCGTAATCCTCTGGATCTATGGCATTATAGACATATGTAGTCGACCCGTTGCGCTGCGCCTGATGTTTAGAAACAAAAACAGTGTTTATATCAAATTCCTTATGCGGATGATAGTTAAACTGATGCATCATTAAATAAGGTTTTTTAATTTTCTCTATTGATTGAAAACATAGATGGACAAAGTCGACATCTTCAGGAAGCTGATCGTTGAGTAGTATGCTTGGATGGTATTCCTTAACTTTAGCAAATGGACAATACGAACCAGGAGCCACAAGATAAGTTATGTTATGTCCCAATCTGTGCAGCTCTTTTCCCAACCACCAAATGATTCGTTCTACACCACCATAATCTTTTACAGGAATAGACGTATTATTAACAATTAAAATATGCATCTGTACTCACTTGAATTATTCTAAATCGCAATCTAGACATTTTGACAATGGATTAAAATGACGAAGGAAAAGGCAAATGACCGGCATTAAAATATAAAACTATATATTTTGCTTTTCTGGCGAAAAGATAGTCCTTATCTGAAAGGTCTCATTTTTTCCTTAATACCCTTAGCTGTTTTTCAAATTGTTTTACTTCATCAACCAATTTGCTCAGCTTAACTGATGGTTTTATCGGATTTTTTATATGGGCATATTCTTTCCCTATTAGATAATAGGCCCTTTCTATCTTTAAACTAAGAGCTGTTGAATCGAAATGACGTTTCCCTTTCTGAGAAAATTTTATAATTTCCTTTTCTCCCTTCTTAGCTAAGACGACAACCTCTTTACTTAACTTGGTTAGCTGAGCCTTTGTCCTTTCCCACTCTTCTTTGAAATCAAAATTCTTGTCCATTCGCCCCCCCCTTATTCGAAAATTGTTCAAAAAAATATTTAAATACTTTCTATGAATCTATAATAAATCTTCTTATAAGATCAGATAAAAACTTTATTGCGGTTAGATGACTTTCAATCTATAATTCTATCCATGAAAGATTTTGATGGAATAATTTTATCCTTTGTAATAATTGTTACTATTGTCTTTGTTTTCTTAGGTGTCAGAAACATCCTTAAAAAGTCATTCAAAAATTCTCCAAAGATTGAATCATCTCAATTTGAGAAAGATGACACAAAAAAAGATCAAGTCAAAGATCAAAAAAACCGCGCGCAAGAAGTTAAGGAGCGTGAACGGATGCTTATGCAACGACTCAGAGATTCCCAAAGATAATCATGGTTGTATTCAAAGATATTCTAAAACCCTATTGATGCTACCGTTCTTGCAATATCCGCTTAATCATTTCTTCTTCATATAATCGATGGATAGGGGTCAATTCTTTCTTTCCTAAAAAATAAGAAATGGCATTTTCAATCGCAGACAATCGCTGGCACCAGTACTGATATTCTGGTGCTAGCCTAGTCCACTCTTTGTCTTTAAATTTTCTTTTCAATGCCTTATTAAGTTTCTCCTCCATATAAACTTCAAATTCATCGATAAACTGTTTATATGTATTTATTGTTTCGATTTGTTTATATTCTTTGGTTTTCTTTAGAAAGTCTAAAACAACGCGATCAACTTTAGCCTGTGTAAAATAACGATCCAAACGGTCCAAATTTTCTTTGGTGGTTTTATAACACCAAATCAAGTAACGCCGGATCAAGTCTTCTTCTTTTTGAGACGCTTTAATTTTTCTTCGCATTGAATAGATTAATTAGGAAAGGCCCAGACATTACTGGCCATTCTTTCAATATTATTGACGGAAAGGTCAAGCGAATCATCAACCGCACGGGTGAAGAACCCATTGGGGGATATAGCAAAAAGAATAACAATAATTATAATGGCGAATAGAAGTAAATACTCAATCGCATTTTGTCCTTTACGGTTATTATTAATCATAGAAGTCCTCACGGATTATTTTCTTTGTTTCCAATATACCACAAGCTCATATCATTTCATAGGTTAAGTCTTTTAACCGCATCTGCGAAAAATGAAACTCCCCGCAGCAAGCTGACGGGGTATCTTAGTGGAAGCCTGGATTTGAGAAACCCACGGTTTCTCAAACTCTTCCCTAAGGTGGTAACCTCGGAGCAAGCTCGCGAGGAATTCTTTTCGATTAAAATATAATATTTTCAGAAATAGAAAAAATAACAGGTAATTTTAAATATTGTCCCTTTATGCATCCAATGATGCCAACCAATGAAACGATCCCAAAAATAAAAACACCAAACTTTAAAATCCACTGCCCCAAAATAATATGGCAAACAAAAACTCCTACCTGCCCAACAAATATCACTAGACCTTGTTTACCATGATGTAATACAAATAGATTTTCTTTTTTGAAAACTAACGGAATGATACAAAAGATGGAAAGGTATGAAAGAAGAGCAAACATCTTGCCTTCAAGGATTTGCTGCTGTTCACTTGACAGATGTTTGTCCATCTGTACCAACTTCGATAAGCGAGTTCACATCGCCAAACGAATTTCTCTCTTTTCGCGGGTTATTGGGATCTTCTCTCCATACACCGTCAATAATAAACTGATATTTATATAAACCCGGTGTTAAAGAGATATCTACTTCCCATAGGCCATTAACTTGTTTTAATCTACATTTATCATCAAGGGCCCAATCATTAAAACTACCAGTGACATAGGCAGATCTGGCGCCAGATGCTTCAATAGAAAACTTAACAGGAATTAATTTATGAACTTCCTCCTTAATAATTTCTGTCATCCGTAAAGAAAGCGGCTTAAACTCTTCATTCTTCTGAGGCATCCCTTCTACCAGCAACTCTTTCTTTATTTGAACCTCCGGCTGTTGCGCAGACACTCTATTCTGATTCTCCAAAAATATAATCTCCTTGGCAAAAGCGAAATAGTCTTTAGCTCCACGGCAATATTTATCGTATGAAGAAACAGTTTTACCCATAACGGCTGCTTCCTTCAACTTTACGTTGATATGGATAATGGTATCGTATAGCATTTGGCTAAATTTCTCTTTAATCATTGATAACATAGAAAAAGAATGACGTAATCGCGAATCAAACATCGTCACTAAAATACGACTCTTGACTTCATGATTAAGCCGATCCTTGACCAGTTGAACAATGTCCATAAGATGTTCGACTCCTTGCATTGAGAAACGACTCGTCTCAACAGGGATAATTAACTCATCACTGACCCGTAACGCGTTAACAGTCAAAATTCCGAGACTGGGGGGACAATCAATTAAAACATAATCATATCGTTCTTTAATAGGGCTTATGATCGATACCAGCTTTAACTCCCGACCGATTTCGTCTGATAATTCCTGTTCCAAAGTCCCGACAAGAATGTTTGATGGAATGATATCAAAACTATTTTCAACCTTTTTAATAATGTTTTCTATTTTTAACTTGCGCGGGGTTAACTTGGAAATAACATTGTAAATACTATCTTGACTCTCAATATCAAGCCCTAAAGAAGCATGCGCCTGGGGGTCTAGGTCAATTAAGAGCACTTTTCTATTATTCTGCCCCAAAGCAGAGGCCAGATTAATGGCAGTGGTTGTTTTACCACATCCCCCTTTTTGATTTGCAATTGATAAAATTTTCATATTTCATCCCCTTTTTCCAAAAATAGTATGCTTTTAACTAGAATGTGCTCCTGTAAACTGGACATCATCAATTAAAAGAATCCCTTTCTTTTTATCGACATTCCATGATTCAAGAACAAACGAAACATCCTTCAATGTTTCCCAATCTGTAATCTGCCTGAATTCATCCAGCGGGATACTATACTCCCGCCAATCCAGCCCAATCCCTTGTACATAATAGGCCGCTGTCTCATTAAGCCTATTATTGATCACGACCTTTATTGTTCCAGGAGAACCTTCCTCCCTGGCCCTGATAGAAAATTTCAAATTACTGTATCTGGAGACATCAACTTCGGGAACACTCAAAGCGAATGATTGTACAGGAGGTAAATCGTCTTTAAAATCATAGCTCAAAAATATACGCCCATGGTGCAAGGAAAAAATTATCTTGCTCTGTAAAGAAGTAGTTTTTTGGCTAAAAAATGCTGTCAGGCCATAAAAAGCACTGGAAAATATGACTAAGGTAATGATGATATTGATAACCAGCCATGCGTTAAATTGCTGTTTTTTCTTCTCATCATTTCTTTTTCGTTTACCGAGATATACCTGAGCCAAGTGATCATAAATTTCGTCTCGTGTCATTTTATCCACTAAATTAAATATTTATTTAAGAAAAATTTTTTCATTTATAGAAAATAATTTTGTGACTGGGGTGGGAAGACAGTTTTTATATTAACAAATATATTTAAAATTAAAACTAATATTTAAATTTTTTATGTTTATTTATCTTGGAATTGACCGACGGATAAATTATCCCAAATTTTGCACGCACACACAAATTACGCACAAAATTGTGCATGCAAAATTCTGGGATTACCCCGCCTGAAGCGCAAAACCTCTTCGAGGTTCTGCCCGGCGGCCCTTCGGGCGGATTTTGCTTTGCAAAATCCGGGATTATGAAATTCGGACAAGTTAAAAAATGGATAAAACATATCAATCATAAAATTTTCGTCAACAAAGAAAAGCCCCTGTCACTAAAATAGTAACAGGGGCTTTAACGGTTAAACTTCTGAATTAGAAGGCAACATTAACGTTAACAATCGCTTGTTTGGCGACGTTATCGTCAGGCGTGGAAAATAAAGCGCCAGGGAAAAACCATCCCAAATTGCCGCCGATTTGAACGTCTTCGGTATAATCATAAACTAATTGGAAATCCAACTCTTTACCAAGATGTCTCTCTTCTTCGCTTTCAATTGGTAATGACTCAGATGATCCGTCCGGTTGACTAAATGAAAGAGACGATGTCCCAACATTTTGATTTAGCCACAGACTATGAACACTAAGTTTGGCCAATACATCTTCCATCGGATTAACACCGAAGGCCAAAGAATGGATTTCTAAGTTAGACAAATTGAATAATGTGTTGTAAATAGTACCTCCACCTTGATTTTCAAACATCGGATCCCAAGCATGGGAATCATCAATCAAAGATGACCCGCTTTCAGAATCACCCGTGACTTTAGTAAACACATATTGAGTGGTCGGGTTGTATTCCTCTAAAACAGGTAATTGATAATTGGTGATAAATTGAAAACCCCAAGCATCGCGTCTTCGGTTTTCAGCTGAGGCAACATTCAAAGAACCCTTTTGATAAGCGAGTTCTGTCTGGAGATTCAACCCTTCGATTGGATTTGTGCTTCCGCGTCCGCCAAGCGTCAGGATTTCATTAGACTTGTTGCCGGCGGTGCTGTTAACGGATTTATCGACCTTTTTCCAGAAATAGGCTTCTAGGACAGAATCCATACTATCACCAAGCTTATAATTCGCGTTGGTTCCATAAAGATTAATGGAATCTTCAGCATCTGCCAGCGTGGTTGTTCCTGAATCAATAACGGCAAAGACGATATCAACCGTTAACGGGTTATAATCCAAAATAGCACGGATGGCATCCAAAGAAGTTTGCTTGGTCAAATCCTTTGCTATTGACGTAATCCCGGATTCAGCTGGAGCTGTGTTATTGGTACCAGTGGAATCAATGATAAAGCTGTTACCATAGCTGAAATTTTGACGTCCAATGACCAATGTCAATGGTGAATAGAGCATTTCACGTAATGTCACATAGGCTAAATACAAATCCATCTCAGGATCATCATGTGAAGTACCAGGATCTGCATTCCATACTCTTTCATTGATCAGCGCGATGGTTGCCGCTACCTGGTCTGTTAACTCGGCATCAACTCTCAAGATTGCTTGAGTAAAGAAAACAGATTGAGTTTCAAGACCATCACTGGAATCATCGGCAAAATCGAAGTTTTTTCTGTACAGATAAGTATTGTCCACATTACCGCTGACTTTAACATTTTGCACAGCAGCAAACGCCGGAACGGCCACGACAGCTACCGCCAAAATAACAGCGACCAATAATGTAATTTTTTTCATTTTCTCCTCCAAAAAGTCATTTATAACTTTTAATTGTATACCCAAACGCAATAGGTTTACAAATCGCATTTGGGTATTATACTGCTTTCCTACTCGTCATTCTAAGTAGAAGCAGATATATACTCAAGCCGGGTGAATATATTACCCGGATAATTTCATACAATGCCAGCAAGCCGATGATTCGGACACCATTTTTTTATCCCCCCTTTCTTGGTCAGAAATAGAATCATCGCTGGTTCAGATAACAACTGGGGCATATTCTCACACAGTTGCAAATTCCTGTCAATAACTTTTAAATATTTTTTCTAATTTTAAAATAATTCGTTAACCCATGCCATGATTTATGTTATGTAATTTTAGAAATTATATGCGCCTAGGTGGACTCGAACCACCCACGCCGGCCTTAGGAGAGCCGCGCTCTATCCATCTGAGCTATAGGCGCATAAAAGGCCGTTCTAACCCTAATACTTTATCAAAGAATAGACCGGTAAATTCTTAATTTGCTTTTTTCCCTTAAGAAAACTAAGCTCAACCAAAAAAGCGACTCCGGCAATAACTGCCTTCTGGGCACGCAACAACTCACAAACGGCCTTAATGGTGCCTCCTGTGGCTAACAAATCATCCACCACTAAAATCCGCGTTCCTTTGGCGACCGCATCTTCATGAATCTCCAATTCATCTGTCCCGTATTCAAGTTGATAAGTAACACTTTTGGTTTTAGAAGGAAGCTTTCCTTTCTTGCGCACAGGGATAAATCCAACCCCTAATTTGTACGCTAAAGCGGCTCCAAAAATAAATCCACGAGCCTCTACACCGACAACCATCTCGACATTTTCTTTCTTAAACCGTTTGGCCAAAAGATCAACAGACTTCTTAAACGCTGTTTTATTTTTAATAAGAGTAGTAATATCTTTAAAAATAATGCCTTCTTTCGGAAAATTAGGTATATCTCGTATATGTCTCTTCAAATCGCTCTTTTTAATCTTAAGGGGCATGTGATTTTTTATTAATTTTTGACTTGTGTTATAGATTTCCGCTTTATCAATTTCGTTGGGAGGGTCAATTTTACAGGCAGGGCAGCTTTCCCTAGGCTGATTCGACTTAAATTTTCCGCCCCCAACCTTCCCATTTCCGTTAAGGGTTGGAAAACTGTTGTTAAAGAAACAGGACTTGAGGAAGCCAGTGGGTTATTGTCAAACCCGATTACAGATAGATCTTCTGGGACGCGCAGCCCCATATTTTTAGCGACATCCATAAGTTCCAAGGCCATCACATCTGAAGCGGCGAATACAGCCGTCGGCCTATTTTTCAAATTCAAGAGTTTTTTGGCGGCATTTCTCGCGGGGGTCCGTAAGAAATCACCAAAAGTTGTGTAACTCCTAGGGACACTAATTCCATTCTTTAACAAAGCTTCCCGGTATCCCTCCAAACGCATAAGACCCGCTTGAGTAGAAACATCTCCCGCAATCGTGGCGATCTTGCTGTGCCCTAACTTTATCAGACATTCCATGCACTCATAAGCCGCTGTACGATTATCAACGGCAACATAATTGATCGGTTCAGCGATAATATTATTCAAGACCATACAAGACATCCCGCGCCGGATGGCTTTTCTAACAATGCTTAAATCATTATCGATATCAGCGAAAAGGATCCCATCAATATAATTTTTATCCATCAGGGTCGAATCTAGCCATCCCTGATGGTTCGCACGGTCCGTGATATGGATAAGAAAATCGGCGTTTAACCGGCTTGCCGATAGACTTACGCCACGAATAATCTCTCCGGCATAATACGAGTGGAAGATATCTTCAAAACGGGGGATAACTAAGACAAACGTCGGTTTTCTTTTTTTAATTGTCACTTTTCATTTTCTTTTCTTTATTTTTCAAAATCTGTCTTATCTTTTTAATTGTAGCCGCCTCAAGCTGACGGACCCTTTCACGAGAAACACCCAGCACTTTAGCGATCTCCGCAAGAGTATGTGTATTACCATCAGTTAAACCATAACGCATATCAAGAATTTTTCGTTCGCGCTCATTTAACATTTCTAAATATTCCATAGTGCGTTCTTTATTGAAGAAGCCCTCCAGAGTCTCATCCGGTGCCGTAATACTCTCATCTTCAATGATATCCTTAATTTGGCCATCTCCGTTTTCTCCAATGGGGGCATCGAGACTTGACATCTTGGCAATAGAATTTTCCAATTCACGGACTTTATCTATCGTAAGCTTCATCTTCTTGGCTATCTCGTTAAAACGGGGCTTACGCCTAAGCTTATGGGTCAATAGTTCAACTGTTTTTTTATACTTGAGAATTTCCTCGTTCATGTAAACAGGGACACGGATCATCTTCCCTTGGTCAATGATTGCCCGCGATATTCCCTGCTTAATCCACCAAGCTGAATAGGTTGAAAATCGGAAACCTCTATCCGGATCAAATTTTTCGACACTTTTCATAAGCCCAATATTGCCTTCTTCAATCAAATCACTTAAGGCTACCCCAAGGTTGACATAACGTTTGGCAATACTGATAACCAGCCTTAGATTGGATTTGATCATTTTCTCTCTGGCTTGTTTATCGCCTTTTCTGATTTTTCTGGCGAGATCCTTTTCTTCCTGCGCGGTTAGAAGAGGAATGTTACGGACGTCCTTCAGATATGCTTTAATTGGGTCTGTCATAGCTTTCGTTTTTGTGATCCGGAATCAAGCATCAAAAATAATAACTTACTTCCTAATGCACGATGCCGGGTATAATGTTATACCCAAACGCAATAAGTTTACGAAATCACAATAATATAATCCAGAGTGTTTGGGTATTATACTGCCTTCATCATATTCGTAATTCTGAGGAAAGGCAGTATAACTTTTAACGTTTTGCGTTTTTAGACCGTTTTAATTTTTTCTTTGACCCTTTTTTCTGAGCGCTGCCTCTAATCCCCAAAGCCGCCTGGGCTGCCGCTAACCTGGCAATCGGTACCCGATAAGGCGAACAACTCACATAATCCATCCCTACCTGCTGACAGAAATGGATTGAAGCAGGGTCTCCTCCATGTTCCCCGCAAATCCCGACCTTCAAATTCGGCCTTGCCAGGCGACCTTTTTTGACGCCAATGTCGATCAATTGCCCAATCCCTGCCACATCAATACTTTGAAAAGGATCTTCGGGAAGAATATTTTTGGACAGATAGTCTGGCAAAAAACCGCCAATATCATCCCTGGAAAAACCAAATCCCATCTGAGTCAAATCATTTGTTCCAAACGAGAAGAATTCAGCAACCAAAGCGATCTCATCAGCAGTCAACGCAGCCCTGGGAATCTCAATCATCGTTCCCAAAGTATAATTAATTTTCTTTACATTGTATTTCTCACAAACCTCTTTGTAAATACGTTCAACGATTATTTTCTGATCTTTGAATTCGTTGACAGAACACACCACAGGAATCATGATTTCCGGATCAGCTTTCTGTTTGACCTGAATCAGCTCAACCGCTGCTTCAAAAATCGCGCGGATCTGCATTTCAGTAATCTCAGGAAAAGTGATCCCCAAACGCACCCCTCTATGCCCCATCATGGGATTCGTTTCATGTAAAGCCGCCGCCCTCTTTTTAAGAACGTCAATAGAAATATTGAGACTTTGAGCCAAGCTCTCTAAAGCTTCTCTTTTATGGGGAACAAATTCATGTAACGGCGGATCCAATAACCGGAATGTAACCGGAAATCCCGCCATAGCGCTTAATGTTCCCTTAATGTCATTCTTGACAAAAGGATAAAGTTCATCCAGGGCCTTTTTACGTTCCGCTTGTGTCTCAGAAACAATCATCTTCCTTAATAAGAACAACGGCTGTTCAGAATTTTTCCCATAAAACATATGTTCTGTCCTGAATAACCCGATTCCCTCCGCCCCAAAAACCCTGGCCTTGGCTGCATCTGCCGGCGTATCGGCATTTGTTCTTATTTTCAAAATCCGGATACTGTCACATATCTTCAAAAATTCATGAAAATATTGATTCTCCTCACTGGCATCAATCATGTTTAAACGATCTTTGTAAAAAGTGCCTTTTGTTCCGTTCAGTGTAATCCAATCCCCTTCACTCAGCTGACTCCCGTTCACCTGGACTTTCTTTACATGCGCATCAATATGAATATCTGGACAACCCACAATACAGCATTTTCCCCATCCGCGGGCCACAAGAGCGGCATGAGAAGTCATTCCACCCCGAGCTGTTAAAATGGCCTCTGAAGCCCGCATCCCTTCGACGTCTTCAGGGTTTGTCTCTTCACGAACCAAAATAACCTGTTTGCCCTGCTTTTTCCACTGCACGGCATCGTCCGCCGTAAAAACAATCTGGCCACAGGCTCCTCCTGGACCTGCCGGAAGCCCCTTGCCTAAACAATGCGCCTGCTTTTCTTGAACAGGATCAATGACAGGATGAAGAAGCTCGTCTAATTGAGAAGGCTTAACCCGGGAGACGGCTTCTTCTTTAGAAATAAATTTCTCACGAACCATGTCCACGGCCATACGCACGGCAGCAGGGCCGTTCCTTTTACCTATCCGGCACTGCAGCATATAAAGCTTTCCATCCTCGACTGTGAATTCAATATCCTGCATGTCACGGTAATGTTTTTCTAAACGGCTGCGGATATGTTCCAGTTGTTTATAAATAGCAGGATTTTCAACCTGCAGTGTCTTCAAATGCTTATTATTATCACTCTGGGAATAAGAATTGATCGGAGCGGGTGTCCGAATACCAGCGACAACGTCTTCCCCTTGGGCGTTAACCAAATATTCCCCATAAAACTGATTTTCTCCATTGCCTGGATTGCGTGTAAACGCCACTCCTGTTGAAGAATTTTCTCCCGTATTACCGAAGGCCATACTCTGAACATTGACGGCCGTCCCCCACTCTTCAGGAATCCCTTCGATCCTTCGATAAGAGATAGCCCTCTTCCCCTTCCACGATTGAAAAACAGCCGTAATCCCCCCCCATAATTGCTGTTGGGGATCCTCTGGGAACGCGCTTCCTAAGACTTCCTTAATTTTTTCTTTATATGCCGCGCATAACTTTTTAAGATCTTCAGCATCAAGATCAGAGTCATTCTTTACACCCTTACTATGTTTAACTTCATGAAGAATTTTGTCCAACCGCACCCTTATTCCTTGACCTTCTTTAGGCTCAATACCCGCCGACTTTTCCATCACGACATCGGAATACATCGTCATCAACCGGCGGTAGGCGTCATAAGCAAAACGTTCGCTACCAAATTTAGCCGCCAGGCCGGGCAATGTTTTTTCCGTTAAACCGATGTTTAAGACCGTCTCCATCATCCCGGGCATCGAACTACGAGCGCCTGAACGGACAGAAACAAGCAATGGGTCCTTGGAATCTCCAAACTTCTTACCCATCAACTTCTCTACCTTTTTCATCGCGGCATTAACCTGTTCTTTCAATCCGGAAGGATACTTTCTCTTATTTTGATAATAATACGTGCACACTTCTGTTGTAATCGTAAACCCTGGAGGAACAGGCAGCCGCAGGTCCTTATGTCCGGCCATTTCAGCTAGATTGGCCCCTTTGCCACCCAAAAGATTTTTCATCTGAGCTGTCCCATCGGCTTTGCCACCACCAAAAAAATAAACGTATTTGTTAGCCATGTTCGTTCAACCCCTTTTTTGACAAAATTATCCTGATAATTTTTCTGTTAAATAAAGTTTTAATCGATCAAGCGATACTCGCTCCTGCCTCATCGTATCCCGATCGCGGACCGTTACTTGATGATCGCTTAAAGATTCCACATCCACTGTGACGCAAAAGAATGTTCCAACCTCGTCTTGACGTCTATAAAGTTTACCAATCGCGGCCGTATCATCATATACACAAGTAAAATTTTTTTGAAGATCCTTCTTAAGGTTCTTGGCCAGAGAAACCATTTCACTGTTTTTCTTCAATAGAGGAAATACCGCCACCTTACGCGGCGCGAGATGTTTGCTCAATTTTAAAACGATACGCTCCCGACCTTCCACTTCTTCTTCATGATAGGCATCGACCAAAAATGCCAATGTCGCTCGGTCCACCCCGCCTGATGGTTCGATCACATAAGGAAAAAATTTTCTTTGATTGATCTGATCATGAAAACGCATATCGGCGCCAGAGAACTCAGAATGCTGTTTCAAATCATACTCAGCGCGGTTGGCTACTCCCTCCAATTCAGACCACCCGAATGGAAATTTATATTCGACATCGCTGCACGCTTTGGCATAATGCGCCAGCTCATTTTCTCCATGCGCCCGCAAGCGTAAATTCTCCTGACGAATACCTAAATCGACATACCACCGAAACCGTGATTCGATCCATTGGTTATACCACTGATCAGATTGTTCGGGTTCAGTAAAATATTCAATTTCCATTTGTTCAAATTCCCGCATGCGAAACGTAAAATTGCCTGGTGTCACCTCATTACGAAACGATTTGCCAATTTGGGCGATACCAAAAGGAAGGCTCTTACCAGTCGAATCAATCACATTATTAAAATTGACAAAAATCCCCTGGGCCGTCTCCGGACGAAGGTACGCCACGCTACTCTCTTCCTGAACAGCCCCCAACTGCGTCTTAAACATGAGGTTAAACGCGCGCCCGGCGGTAAAATCACATTTCTCCGGTGTCCGGCAGTCCCGCTCATTTAATTTATCTTCACGGAAACGTTTTTTACAGTATTTACAATCGACAAGAACGTCATGAAAATTTTTGGTATGCCCAGAAGCATCCCAGGTACGCGGATGCATAAGAATGCTCGCATCAAGACCAACCACATCATCACGATCATGAACGACGGCCTTCCACCATGCCGCTTTCACGTTGCGTTTAAGCTCCGCCCCAAGGGGGCCATAATCCCAGCAACTGGACAAACCGCCATATATCTCTGAAGATTGAAAAATGAAGCCTCGCCTTTTACAAAGCGAAACTATTTTATCCATCAGGTTAGTTGTTGACACGGGTATTTTTCTCCCTAAGAAAATGAGTCCCTATTCTAGCGAAAAGCATTTTAAAATGCAATATTTATATTCTCTGGGAATTGAATTGATTAACGCTGTCAATCACTTTTTGTTCTTCTATCGTTTTACTCTTCCAACGGTTATGCATCCAGCCTCCCCATTCATAGGGGCGTTCTCTAATATATTTTTCAATGATCTTGGTGATTTTCTGAATATTATGAATAATTGTTTCTTCATCATTAGCCATCTGATCCACTGCCACTGGAGGTTCAATAAGGATCTTGCACCGCCGAGCGCCATCTCCCATGATAAAGATGGGTAGAATCGGAGCCTGGGTGCGCATAGAAAAGATAACTGGTCCTGTGGCCGTAGCGGCTTTGATCCCAAAAAAATCGACAAAGACGCGTCCGTCCCCTCCATAATTCTGATCAAGCAAAATAAACAAAATTTCATTATTGCGCAATGCCCTAA
>Ga0247727_10011138_pt1 | contig 15768 bp, 15 predicted proteins | sample WisWelCaveWW1625_FD_202498 | JGI IMG/M metagenome (GOLD analysis project Ga0247727, IMG submission 202498) | Biofilm microbial communities from Wishing Well Cave, Virginia, United States - WW16-25 | ecosystem: Environmental > Aquatic > Deep subsurface > Groundwater > Cave microbial mat | place...
CGGGGGACTAGCGCTACTCATCCTGCTAAGCTAACTGCACACTGCCAACCATGCCCTATTCTCGCTGTCAGACGCTAACTAATTCATCTCAGTGAGTTTGAGTGGGAACAGAATCCTCACTCGCTGTCTGGCCGCAGAATTGTGAGGCGAGTGGCGCATCTTCTTGCGCCAAGTCGCGCAAGAAAGCCGCTCCGGGCAAAGCCACATGGTGCAAGCGACGGAATACAGGCAGGTTGCGAATGCCCTCGCTGGAAACACAGATGCACCTCTCCTCCGTAGTGAGAGGAGGTCGCATTGCCGCGTAACCCCGAAGCCTTCAGCATGATATTGCCAATGGACTCCAGTCCGAATTCAACAGCATGTCCTGAGAGCCCAACATTCCCAGGAATCAGGGCTACCACAGATGGCTCGGGCGCCGTGGTCTGGGTCGAGTCACACATTTCCCAGGCTGCCTGCGCCTATCCCATCACGCCCTCCACCCCGATGGGCGATGGCTTCGCGGCCGAACACTCTAATGGAAAACAGAATATCTGGGGGGAGCCACTCCAATTCCTCGAACCGGAATCCGAGCACAGCTCCGCATCAGCCTGCGAGGGCTTCGCTCTGGCTGGCGGGCGCGTCACCAATTTTACTTCCGGCCAGGGCCTCATCCTGATGAAGGAGGTTCTGTACGTCATTTCAGGCAAGCGCTTGCCGGTCGTCTTCCACATTGGGGCGCGCGCCCTGACTTCGCATTCGCTCAACGTCCATTGTGGGCATGATGATGTAATGGGCGTCGCCGACACTGGCTGGGGAATGCTCTTCGCGCGCAACGCGCAGGAAGCCGCCGACCTTGCTCTCATTGCTCGCCGCGCCGCCGAAGACTCCGAGACTCCTTTCTTCAATGTGCAGGATGGCTTTCTTACCACCCACACTCTCGAAACGATTCGCCTGCCTGAGACCGAGCTGATGCGTGAGTTTATCGGTTCTCCCGCGGACCGGCTCAAATGCCTTTTCGATCCTCAGCATCCAGTAATGAGCGGCGTGGTGCAGAACCAGGATAGCTACATGAAGGGCAAGGTCGCGCAGCGTTATTTCTACGACCGCGTCTCGCCTGCGCTGACCCGCGCGATGGACGAGTACGCTGGGCTTACCGGTCGCCGTTATCGCCTCGTTCACCCCTATCGCATGGAAGATGCCGAATACGCCTTCATCGGGCTGGGCTCGATGATGGAAACAGCCGAGACTGTCGTGGATACGCTTCGTGACCGAGGCCTGCGCATCGGCGCCATTCACCTGACGAGCTTCCGCCCGTTCCCGTCCCGCGAGCTGGCCGTGCTTCTCTCCCGATGCCGCGCCGCTTGTGTGATCGAACGCGCCGACGTGCCGCTTGCCGAGTCAAACCCCTTAACCACCGAAGTCAAAGCTGCCCTAGTGGACTGGCTCGCCAGCGTCGGAGGCCGCAGCGAGCGCCGGCTGCCGGAGATCTTCTCGGGAGTAGCCGGCCTCGGCGGTCGCGACATTTGCCCCGGCCACTTCGTTGCCGCCGCGGAAAACATGCTCCGTCTCGACGGCAAACGCTTCTTTGTTCTCGGCGTGCAACATCCGGCTTCACTCGAAATGACCCGTGACCCCGACGTCCGCCCCACCGGTGCCTTCTCCATGCGCGGTCATTCCATCGGCGGCTTCGGTTCCGTCACCACGAACAAAGTAATCGCCTCTGTTGCCTCGGACCTGTTCGGTCTCTATGCCCAAGCCTTCCCGAAGTACGGCTCCGAAAAGAAGGGCCTGCCCACCAACTACTACCTTACCCTCGCTCCCGAGCCGATCCGTCTTCACGCCGAGCTTTCGACGGTGGATTTTGTTGCGGTGCAGGACGCCAACGCCTTTGCAACCGGCGACCCGCTCGAAGGCTTGCGCCCCGGCGGCATTGTCTATCTCCAGACCGGCGTGCCGCCCGAGCAGGTCTGGAACAGCATTTCGCCCGCAGCCCGCAAAGCCATTCGCGCGCGCAACCTGCACCTGTACGCCCTGGATGCTCTCCGCATCGCCCGCGAATCAGCCAGCCGTGCAGATCTGCAGGTGCGCATGCAAGGCATTGTGCTGCTCGGTGCGTTTCTTCGACTGACGCCTTTCCGCGAACGCGCCGAACTGAGTGAAGAGGAGCTCTTCACTTCCCTGCGCAAGACCCTCGAAAAGTATTTTGGTAAGCGAGGCGCCCGCGTGGTAGACGACAATCTGGCGGCCGCCCGCCGCGGCTACAACGAAGTCGTCGAAGCCCAGCCGCCCATGCAGGAATCGCTCCTCGAAGTAAAAAACCATTCCATCGCGCCATCCGTTGCACCCTGTGGTGCTCCGCTGGTACAGGCGGATTTCTGCGAGCGGGTCGTTGGCAACTATGCCCGCGGCCGCGAAGCCGACCTCGAGGCCGATGAATACATCGCGCGCAGCTTCCTGCCGCCGACAAGCGCTCTTCTGCGAAGCTTCCGCACCCTCGCTCCGGAGATTCCTGAATTCTTGGCCTCCGCCTGCGTTGGGTGCATGGAATGTGTCAACGAATGTCCAGACACGGCCATCCTTGCCAAAGTTGTAGAGCCCTCGGTGCTGGAGGAGCGGCTTGGGCATATCGAGCGCTCGCACCTGCGCGAGACTTTGCGCCAGAATTTTTCCACAACGAACAAGTACTACGATCTCCTGGTCAAAAAGGGCCAGCCGGGCGGCCTCTTTGGCCTCTTCATTGATCCCGACAAGTGCAAGGGCTGCGGCGAGTGCGTCACCGTCTGCGGCTCTCACAACGCGCTGCGCATGATCGCAAAGAGCGAAACCGATCTCGCCCGCTACGATCTCGGGATGGACCTCTTCCACCACCTGCCGGAGACACCTGCGCAGTTCATAAACGAGAAATCGTTGGGCGACATGATGCTGGCCAGCCGCTCGCAGCTCTTTATCGGCGGCGCAGGCTCTTGTATGGGCTGCGGAGAAGCAACTGCGGTCCGACAAATGCTTGCCGCCACCGGCTTTGTCTATGGCCCCGACCACGTGGGTATCGTCGCCGCCACCGGTTGCAACACGGTGTTTGGTTCAACCTATCCATACAATCCGTATGCCATCCCCTGGACGAACTCACTCTTTGAAAACGCACCGGCAGACGCTATGGGCATCCGCCTCCGCTGGGACCAGCAAGGCCAGCAGAAGCGTCGCCTATGGGTCCTCGGCGGCGATGGCGCCATGTACGACATCGGCTTCCAGTCGCTCTCGCGCTTGCTCATGTCGGGCATGGACATTAAGGTTCTCATCCTCGACACACAGGTCTATTCCAACACCGGTGGCCAGACTTCCACGGCCACCTTTACCGGCCAGGATGCGAAGATGGCCGCATTCGGCAAAACCCAGCCCGGCAAGCGCGAACTGCGCAAAGAAATCGCGCAAATCCTGATGATGCATCCGCATGTTTTTGTCGCACAGACTACACCGGCGCACATCAATCACTTCTACAAGGCCGTGATGGCTGCTAATGAATATCCTGGCCCGGCCGTTGTCGTCTGCTACACAAGCTGCATGCCCGAGCACGGCGTGGGCGACGACCGTGCCGCTGCCCAGGCGCGCCTTGCCGTTGAAACGCGCACCTTCCCTTTGCTTGTTTATGACCTGCGGAAGGGCGAGCGTTTGCGCGAAGGCCTGAGTTTGCAGGGCAATCCGGCGCTGAAAGAAGACTGGTACTTAGACCCGAAATCCGGCCAGCCGTTCGACTTCGTTGCTTTTGCGCGCACCGAAGGCCGCTTCGCCCGGCACTTCGACGCTGCGGGCAGGCCCGCTGAGTTCCTCCTGCATGCACAGCAGGATCGTCTGGAAAACTGGCACCGCCTGCAGGAATTGGCCGGCCTGCGGTGATTCGGCGCCGACTCCGGCCCCAGCCTCGCCGCGAGGAGGTGGAAAATGACCTTGGTTGACGCTCAGACTCGCGTTCGGCTGGCCAACATCCTTTGGACCACGGATTTCTCCTCCTCTTCCGAGTCTGCGCTGGCATATGCGACCTCGATTGCCCGCCGTTACGATTCGCAGGTTTATCTTGCACACGTAATTCGCCCGGATGCCTATCAACTCGTCCCGCCGGAAGCCATCGGCAGTGCGCTCGACCTGGCTCGGCGCTATGCCGACCAGCAAATGGCAGAGCTGCTCATTTCCGGGCGCCTGCGTGACATTCCGCATCAGGTGCTGCTGGGGGAGGGCGAGCTTTGGCAGGTTCTTTCAGCCCTGCTCGAGAAGCATGATGTGGACCTGATCGTCGCCGGCACGCATGGCCGTACTGGTGTGCGCAAGCTCCTGCTGGGCTCGGTCGCCGAGGAGATCTTCCGTCTGGCACACTGCCCGGTGATGACTGTTGGCCCGCATGTCCCGCGAGATGTCCCGGCCGAAGTCGAGCTTCGCCACATCCTGTACGCCACCGATTTCAATCCCGCAGCCGAGCGCGCTGCCTCCTACGCACTCTCCCTGGCGCAGGAGCACCAGGCCAAGCTCACCCTGCTGCATGTCGTGCAGAATGGGGCGGACGCATCGCCCAGGAACCAGGCCCTTATGCAATCCTTCTTCACGCGCCGTTTGCGCGAGCTGGTGCCGGAGGAAGCTTCGCTCTGGTGTGATCCTGAATTGGCGCTTGTCAAGGGGGAGCCGGCGGAATGCATACTGAAGGCCGCTGCGGAGCGACATGCTGACCTGATTGTCCTCGGTGTGCGCCGCACAGCCAACTTTCCCGGCCACCTCCCTCCGGCCACCGCCTACAAAGTCGTCTGCCAGTCGCTCTGCCCGGTGCTCACGATTCGTGGTTGACGGCGACATTGACACTTTGCTACCCCATGGTTGAGGATTCGTCGGCCTCTGACTGATTCTGTCGCGCATGCCTGCGCTCCGACGCATCCTCGTGCTCGTCAATCCGACCGCCGGACGGGGCCGCATCTCTCAATCTCTGCCTTCCGTCCTCTCGCTGATTGAGGAGCGCGCCATTCAAGTGGAATGCATCGCGCCGGACAACGTGGTTGAACTGGCGCGGATCGCTCGCGACCAGGTCTCATCTCACGATGCTATCCTCGTGGCGGGTGGCGACGGCACGTTTCAACAGGTCGTCCGGGCGACCCTCGGCAGCAGCGTACCGCTTGGAATTGTGCCCCTGGGCGGTGGAAATGATGTGGCTGCCGCGCTCGGCATCCCCAGAGATCCAATCGCTGCTGCGGCCACCTTCCTTGCCGCAGCCCCGCGACCCGTGGACATTTTGCGCGCTCGGTTCTCTGATGGACGCGATGCCATCTACGTCGGCGGTGGTGGAATCGGCCTGGACGCCGCTGCAGCTCGACTGGCCAGCGGTCGCTTCTCTCGCTTGCCAGGAGCCTTGCGTTATTTTGCTTCTGCTTTGTGGGCGCTGCAGGGATTCGTGGCTCCTCTCACGAATGTCGAGCTCGACGGAAAGCCGATTCTTCCCTCCTCAGAACCCCTCCTCCTGGCTGCGGTAACGAATACCGCCACGTATGGCGCAGGCCTGCGCATCGCTCCCGGGGCCCAAATTGACGATGGCCTGCTCGACGTCACTCTGGTTGGGAAGTTGGGCTTGCTCCGTGTTCTGGAGGCATTTCCCATTCTCCTTCGCACCGGCGATCTGCACTGGCCCGAAGTGACTCGAGTCCGCGGCCGCAATGTCGTTCTCCGCACACAAGGTCCGACACCATTCCACGGCGACGGTGAAATCTTGGGGGAAACGCCAGTTGAAATTGAAGTTTTGCCCGGAGCAATCAGCGTGATTGCCCCTCGGCTCGCTAAGTAAAATTAGAGAGATAGGCGGGAATCAGGGCAGCGTGTTCGTCAGCGGCTCAGACTGCCATTCGCCCCGGATGATGGCTGCGCGAATTTGTGATGCGGACTTCCCTTCGCGGTGGTATCGGTCGGCAAGGAGAACCTCCTTGACGCAGATGGTTCAACCAGCGCCGTGATCCGATCGGTAGCAATCCAGCAATCCAACGTGGCCCATCCGGTCGCAATGGCAATAGCACGGTTGCTGTGCGAGCACGTCGGGTATGCGCTTGGCGATGCGGTAAGCTCGAGCCACAACGGGTAACGCCGCAAACAAATTGGGCGAGAGTGTAGCCGGCAACGGCCGTGCTGCTTTAGCCGTGGCGTGGTACGCGGGAACCCTCGCGGCCTGTTGTGGTGCAGCGCCAGGAACAGGAGTAGTGGGTGGCGGCGAGGTCACTTCTGGTGCCGGCTGCGCTTGAGCTTGCGGGCCTGAAGCCGTCGGCACAGAGGTTGTTTCCTGCCGCATAGCGAAGTAGATGGCCCCGGCAACCGCCAGCGCAAGCACGACCAGAATCACAGCTCTTGGTTTCATCAGGGAGATCTCCGCAACCGCGGTGGCTGTTAATCAGCTTTTCTTCTTGTCCACTTTCAAATTGATGACAATCTCTTTCCGGCTGTCAAAGCTGGAAACGGTGCGCTTGGAGGAGCTTTGATCCTGGTGTTCGGCATGCAGCTCATAGTCCACGTTGGGATCGAGCCCGCTGAAGCGGTAATTTCCTTCCCGGTCCGAAATGTAGGTCCTGACGGTCTGGGTGCGCTGATTCTTCAGGTACACAACGGCCCCGGCGATTGTGTTGTCGTCCTTGCTCAGCACCTGGCCTCGCACGGTGCGCAATTGGGAGTCGCGGTCCTGTGCTGGCACTCGACCAGCAAAGGCCGCAACCAGCGCCAGCAAGAGCATCCATCGTGCGCAGTGTCGCATGTCCGACCTCACTTTGGCCTTTCCCTCTTCAATGGCTGCATCCGAAATACCAAGTCTTCGCGGTCGCCGAGTCGCGCATCAATTTTTCTCACGGCATCCTGGAAGCCCTTTGCTGTCACCGTGACGTCGTACTCGGCACCCTGTAGCACTCGAACGGCGAATTCGCCTCTCCGGTCCGACGTCGTTTCAGTTGCAATCTTCTCTTCGCCGCTGCGTCGTACTCGAATCACCGCTCCCGGCAGCGAGAATCCTTGGTCATTAAGAACCGTGCCAAAAATGAGATAGCGATTCGCATTGCTTCGCTTCTCTTTCTGCTCCTCCCGCCATCCAGAATTTCTCCCACTCTCCCCGCCTGACACAACGCTGGGGAAAACGAAGCAAATGATGAGGGCAAGGCACATCCGCCGCATGCAGACAATAGGATGAAGATTGGGAAGGAAGGGATGCCGGGGCAGGGGAGCCGCGTGGTTACTCTGTCTCCTCTTCTTCCTCATCCAGAAGCACTTTCTCTCCTTCTTCCACTTCTTCGTCTTCCTCGGACTCTTCGGAGATCACGTTGAGGTGAACCGGGTGAGTCTGCACCACCTCGAGTTCGACCTCGCACTCCGGGCAGCTCAGGATTTCGCCTTCCTCGACTTCGTCTTCGTCCACGTCAATCTCTGTGGCGCAATCGGGACAGCGGACCACGGCGTTTCCTCCTTGCAAAGCGGTCGAACCCGGACCAGTTGGGGGTATTATATACCGCCCCTGTCAAGCATTTCTTGCTCCGGGCGACAATGGGGCGGATAAAAGGACAATGCATGGGCGCGCGCAGTGAATTCCCCGATCAGCCGGTGGTGGGTGTCGGCGGAGTCGTCATCTCCGAGGACCGCGCACTGCTCATCCGCCGAGGCAGTGAACCGCTCCGAGGGGAATGGTCCATCCCGGGTGGCCGGCTCGAGCTTGGTGAGACGATCGCGCAAGGTGTGGTTCGCGAATTGCTCGAAGAAACTGGCCTCGAAGTGCGCTTACTTGGCCTGATTGAAGTCTTCGAGCGCATCTTCCGCGAGGATTCCGCCCCACCCTCCAGCGCTCCTCAATACCACTTTGTTATTTTGGATTATTTATGTGAAGTGATTGGCGGCGAGCCTCGACCCGGTAGTGACGTCACCGACCTCGCCTGGGCTCGCGAAGAGGAGCTCCCTCGCTTTGGCCTGACCCCGACTGCCACCCGCATCCTGCTCAAGGCCTTTCAGATGGCGCGCAGCTCTCCGCGTTAGCGGCGGGGCGTCTTTGACGCTACCGCCTTCAGCAGCTCAATGCTCCCATTCGAATTCGTCAGCCGCAATTCGCATCCACCCGAACCCAGCGTCCCGCTCAGGGATTCCCCGCCCACCGCCTCGCGGACGCTGATGGGCAGTTCGCTGTTTACCCGCCCGTACGAGGTCCGCGCGTTCACTGCATAGTTGGCGCTCTCAGGCAGTGAGACGCGGATCGTTGAATAGGAAGTCCGCAGCAGGATGGGCCGGCAACCTTCGATCTGCGCTGGGCCGCCCGCAAATTCCACCGCACCGTTCTGATTTTCAACTTCCACGCTTCCGCCGATTTCTTCAAGCGAAACTCCGCCGAACGAAGCCTGCGCCTTGACTGCACCGCCAACCTTGCTCGCCTTCAGCCCACCGTTGGTGTTCTCCACTGTAAGTGCGCCGGAAACTCTCGTGGCGCTCACCAGCCCGAAGCTGGTTTTCACGTAGGCATCGCCCGCGATCCCCGCCAGTACGACGCTCCCGTTCCCGCTCGTTACCCGGGCCGTTCCTCCGATTTCATTCAGCGTTACGCTGCCAAACGACCCGGTCGCATCCGCGGCGCCGCCCACCTTCGAAAGCGTAATGCTGGCATTCGAATTCGTCACAGTCGCGCTGCCTCCGATATCGACCGCTTCGATCGAGCCATAGGTCGTCTTGAGCAATACGTTGCCCCCAATGTCTTCGGCGCGGATCTTCCCGTTGGAGTTCACCACATCGAGCGGCCCGCCAATATCCCTCACATCCACGGATCCAAACGAAGTCCGAATTGTCGCTGGCCCGCCTACATCGCTTCCGTTAACCCGGCTGTTCGTCGAGCTCGCCGTCAAGGCTCCTCCGATATCCGAGAAGCTGATTGCTCCGAAAGTTGTCGCCAGCCTCGCCGCACCACCGATGTCGTGCGCCTCAACGGCGCCATTCGAGCTGCTGACCGAGAGATCTCCGCGAATGTCCGAGGCGCTGACGCCTCCAAAGGAATTCGTCACGCTGGAAGCTCCGGCTTCGTGCAAAGTGACCTTCCCATTGCTGTTCACAATGGTCACCCGCTGGCTAACTCCGGTGACCGAGACGGATCCGAACCGATTCCGAAGCGTTAGGGCGCCTTCCACCTGCGTCACCGTCACCGAGCCGTTGTTGTCGGAGATGTCCAGGTCGCCCGTGTTGTTTGTCATTTCGATCGCGCCAAAGCGGTTGGCCAGCCGATGGTTCCCGCGGCTGTCACGAAAGGTCAGTGAGCCATGGCCGTTGTTGATGTCCGCCGCTGCCTTCAAGCCCATGACGCTCACATTGCCAAAGCTGTTCTGAATCACCAGCGGCGCATCTTCCGGCATCGTGATCTCGTAGTCCACCGAGAAGGATAGGTTCCTTCGCTCGGAGGACGACTTCTCAAACCAAGTCGGATAATCCGTGCGAATGGAAAGTTCTCCGCCGACAGTTTCCACTTGAATCTGGATTTCGTCCTTCAGACGAATGGCCTCTTCACGCGGTGTCCCAGACACCTTAATGTTCGCCGCAATGACCACCTCTCGCTGCCCGTGTGTGATCACCTGGATGCCACCGAACCGATGTTCCACCCGCACCCCCTGACCCGCCCCCAAGGCTATCGTCCTCTCGAACTTGCGGCCGAATTCTTCTTGAGGGTCTTTTGCAGCCGCCGCCGCAGCCGGCAGACACACCATCGCCATCAACAGCAATGCCACAAGCGCGGCGGCCCGCTGCCTCGCCGGTGCGCAGGAACGTGCGATTGCCCACGGTCGCTTCAAGTCATCTCTCCTGGAGAACTGTCTCGAGGGTGTGCTGCTTATCCTGGTACAACGAAAGCAGCTCGCGGCGCAAATGTGCGTTCCACCGGTTTTGCTCGATATTGGCGCGTAGCTCCGCAATCGCGCTGTCAATCATGAGCAGTTTCTCCCGGTAACTGGCGAGCAGCGGCGAAGTGGACCTCTCCAGCTTTGGCTCGGCCAGTTTCGCCAGCTCTTCAATGGACCGGATATAGGCTGCCTCCGCTTCTTCCACCTTGCGGGCCGCTTGATCCGAAAGTAGCCGCCGCTCCGCTTCTGGCGTCTGCGTTGTGGTCGGCACTGTCTCGTCGCCGCGCCAGAGCAACCACCCCCCCGAAGCCGTTAGTGCCAGCAGCATCAGCAGAGCCGCCGCCGTCTGCCAGTGTCGGCCGAAATTCTCCCACAGCCGCGCCAGGTTCCACCGGCTCTCTTCGGGCAGCTTGTGTGCCTGCTCCGCCAGCGCTTGTCGGATTCGCGGCCACAGATCGGGGCTTTCCCAGCTCTTTTGCATCTGCCGAGCGGTCTGTGAAATGGCATTCCACAGGTGCAGTTCCCGAGCACATTCCGCGCAGCTCTCGGCGTGCCGCGCCAGTGCTTCCATCGCCGCCGGTTCTTGCTTTCGCAGAATGTCTCCGCGGTTTTTGCAAGTCACGTTCATGGTGCGCCTACCCTTCCCACTCGTCCCGATTCCAGCAGCATCTGCCGCAGCCTTTGCTTCGCCTGATAGAGCATGTTTTTCGACGAAGTCACCGTGGTCTCCATGACCTCGGCGATTTCGGCATGACTAAAACCCTCCACCTCAGCCAGCAGAAACACCTTCCGGTAATTCGGCGCCAAATTTGCCACGTACCCTTCGAGCGCCAGACGCATTGCGTGGTCGCTTGTGACTGCCGGTTCGGGCCGCGCCTCGGGCTCCAGATCCAGTTCCGGCATCTCCTGCCGTCGCTTCTTCTTCCGCATCATGTCGTAGCAGGAGTTGATCAGGATGCGGTAGATCCACGTCGAAAACGACGACTGTCCCTGAAAATACTTCACGCTGCGGTGGACCTTCAGGAACACTTCTTGCACCGCGTCTTCGGCGTCGTTGGCATTGCCCAACAGGTTGTGCGCGATGCTCTTCATTTTCGCGCCGTGCGTCTGATAGAGCCGCTCATACGCAGAAAGACTCCCGCTCTTGCAGGCCTCAGCCAGCGCTCGGTCTGCACTGTGGCTCTCCGACCCCTCAGACACAGCTGTGGGCTTGACTAGCGGCGGCTGAGCGTCTTCCGGTCGCGGCAAGCAGATCTCCTGGGCCAGCGGCTGCCAGCTTAACGTATTTTCTGCGAGCACCGCGCCCCTCCGTCAGCTCCTGCTGTCTGCTCCAACTCCTTAGACGACAGAGGGGTGGCAAATGTCAGCGTGGGATATCCGGGCAGGAGTTGTGAAGCAGGCAACCGGCCTTGGCGAAGGCGCAAGGCCGGTGCCGTCTGGGGGGAGCGGGGAATTAGAGCCGGCCCTTTGCCTGCGGTTTGGCCGGTGGAGTAAGGTCAAATAGAATGCGCTTGTGCAGCGGGCTGCGCTCGTGCCCGATCAACAGCGGTCCAGGTATCCCGCCGGCCAACGTGACATACAGCCGCGGATTGGCCACATCACCCGGCACATCAAATACCAGTTCCCGGGTATACGATTCACCCGGCTTCAGCGGCTGCGTGAACTCGATCGTCGCCTTGCCCTCAGCTCTCTCCAATGCGCGTTGGGCCGCCGGCGAACTCTCATATTCCTGCCCGTGCTGGTCAATCAACAGCGCCATTCGCGGATTGGGATAAAGCGGCATGTCCTTCGCTCGCCGCGACGAAATCGTGTCCTCGTCAAACCACACCTTTACGGTCACGATGTAAAACGTCCCCGCCGCCGTTCTTTGGTCCTCAGCCTCGCCAATTGTTTTCGCCGTCCGCGCGCCGACAATCGAGTACGCCTCATGGCAATCAATCTCGCAGAAATACTTCTGCTGGCCCATCGCCAGAACCTTTTCGTCGCTCACCACGGACGCCCCCAGCAGCAGCACCAGGTAGCCTCCCGCCACGATGGCTCCCGCAAGGACGCTCTTCTTCACCGCCTTGCGCCGGCCCTTCACCAGCCCGTAGATGGCGATCAGACCCGCAACTCCCAAAAGAAAGCACGTCCCCATGAGCGTTAGCACGACCAGCGGTGCATTTTCCGGCATGAATCCTGCTTCCATGGTTCCTCTCCTTATGTGCAACGTGCCCGGAACACCCTCAGCTTGCCGCCCGATCCGGCACGCGCCCGAACCGCCGCTCCCGCGCGTGGTACTCGCGCACGGCGGCCTCGAGCGCGGCGGCGTCAAACTCCGGCCAATTCTTCGGCGTGAAGTACAGCTCGGCGTACGCGCTCTCCCACAACAGAAAATCGCTCAGCCGCTGCTCCCCGCCTGTTCGCACCAGCAAATCCACGTCGCGCGCGCCGTCGTGGTTTACCTCGCCCAGCACCTGCTTAAACGACTCGTGCGATACCTCGGTCGCCTTGTAGAACCGGCACGCCGCGCGAAACAGTGCCTCGCGCCCGGAGTAGTCCACCGCCAGCCGCAGATGCAGCGCCGTGCCTCCCGCTGTAGAAGCTTCCGCCGCTTCAATCGCCTCGCGCAATGCTCGCGAAACCCGGTCGCGCCTCCCAATCACGTTGACGCGCACCCCATGCGCTACGCACCGGCTCGTTTCCGCCATGAGGTATTCGTAAAGCAGTCGCAGCAGTGTCTGTACTTCCGCCTGCGGCCTTTGCCAGTTGTCAGCCGAAAACGCATACAAAGTCAGCGTGCCGATGCCGAGCTGCGGCGCAGCCTCCACGACCCGGCGCACCGCTTCCGCTCCTGCCCGGTGCCCTGCCGATCGCGGCAGCCCGCGCGACTGCGCCCAGCGTCCGTTCCCGTCCATAATGATGGCTACGTGCAGGCCGTTTGTTTCGGGGGTTGCTGTCATTTTGACTCCTCGGCCCGGCGCCCCCATCGCCGGTTTCTCCTTTGTCATACAAAGTACATGCATAAATTTTTTTGGCCCGCCCTACTTCTCCCGCGTCGCCCGGATCAGCGCCTCCATATGGTTCAGGTACCGTTCGAGCGCCCGCCGCCCGGTCGCCGTCAGCCGGTACTCGGTCTTCGGCATTCGCCCGTCGAACGACTTGGTGCACGCCACGTAGCCGGCCTCTTCGAGCTTCCGCGCGTGCACGCTCAGGTTGCCGTCGGTGGACTTGAGCAGCGCTTTCAGCTCATTGAACGTCAGCGAATCATTCACCGCTAGCGCGCTGACAATTCCCAGCCGCATCCGTTCGTGGATCAGCCGGTCGGCGGGCGGCGCCACTCTTTCTCCCGCGCCACCGCGCACGGCGCGCAAACTCTCCCGCTCGGCTGCATGCGCCTTCGCATGGCGTTCCTTTGTCAATGCGTTCGACTTCGCCATCGTTCTCCCCCTCAGCCTCCGTACTTCCTCGCAATGACCACGCCAAACACAATCTGCATCGCGCCAAATCCCGCCGCCATGAACGCGTCTCCCCACGACGCTGGCGAAAACAGCGCCGCCGCTCCCAGCGCCATCACACACATCCCCATCACCGGGATGACGCGCACCGAAAACGTTCCGCCGGTCATCACCGCCGTTCCATAGAGCAGCAGCCACACGCCCGGCAGCGGGTCCATGTCTCCTCGCTGATAAAGCACCGCCGTCAACAGTGCCCCGACCACCAGCGGCGGCGCAAAGCTCAACACAAACTTCCGCGCCGGCCCTGACAGCAGCGACACCTGCGCAGCATGTGCCTTCAGCACCATCGTCGCCGCGGCGATTCCCAGCGCCAGCACCGCTTCGCAAAGCCACGCCACCAGCCACGCCTCGCGCGACGCCTGCTGACGCGCAATCCAGGCCGCTGCCAGCGCCGTCACGCCCATGGCCACTCCGCCCCATCCGGGCACGGCCGTAAACCGCCCGGCCAGGTCCATCGTGTCGCGGATGTACCGCAGATGATCGGCGGCGTGCTCGTCCATGGACACCGGTCGCGGTCGCTCCGACCGTAGGGGTCCCGCACTCGACATGCTCATACCTTAGCATTGCGGTGCTTTTCTGTCAAGTACTTTTCAATGCAAAGTGTGTCGAGCGTATCCCACCCGCCACTGGCCTCTCTGCGCTCAACTCCTATAGAATGGTGTTTCCCGTTTCACGGAGAGCAGCGCGTGTCGCAGCCGTCTCGCCACAACACCGTCGCCGTCAAGGTCGGCCACGTTCAGGTGGGCGGAGGCGCGCCGGTGGTCGTCCAGTCCATGACCAACACGGACACGGCCGACGTCGCCGCCACCGTTCGTCAGTGTCTCGAGCTGGCCCAGGCCGGCTCCGAGCTGGTGCGCATCACCGTCAACGTCCCCGAAGCCGCCGCCGCTGTTGCTGAAATCAAGCAGCGTCTGCTCGACGCTGGCTGCACCGCGCCTGTCATCGGCGACTTCCATTACAACGGCCACGTCCTGCTCACCAAGTATCCCGCCTGCGCCCGCGCGCTCGACAAATACCGCATCAACCCGGGCAACGTCGGCGCCGGCCAGCGCCGCGACGAACAGTTCTCCACCATCTGCGCCGTCGCCCGCGACCACGGCAAACCCGTGCGCATCGGCGTCAACGGCGGCTCGCTCAACCAGGAACTGCTCACCCGCAAGATGCAGGAAAACACCGACCGCGACCTCGGCCGCTCCTCCGACGAAATCTTGAACGACTGCATGATCATTTCCGCGCTCGAATCCACCGAACTCGCCCTGCGTTCCGGCCTGCGCAAAGACCAGATCATCATCTCCTGCAAAGTTTCGCGCCCGCCGCATCTCATCACCGTCTATCGCGAGCTCGCCCGCCAGACCGACCAGCCGCTCCACCTCGGCCTCACCGAAGCCGGCATGGGCATCAAGGGGCTGACGTGGTCCTCCGCCGCTCTGGGCGTCTTGCTCGAAGAAGGCATTGGCGACACCATCCGCGTCTCGCTCACCCCGCGTCCGGGCGGCGACCGCCGCGAAGAAGTCTATGCCGCCTGCGAAATCCTGCAGGCGCTCGGCCTGCGACAATTCTCCCCGGCCGTCACCGCCTGCCCGGGCTGCGGACGCACCACCAGCACCACCTTTCAGGAATTGGCCGAACGCGTCCAGGGCTACGTCCGCGAGAAAATGCCCGAGTGGAAAACGCAGTACGAAGGCGTCGAGACCATGACCGTCGCCGTCATGGGCTGCATCGTCAACGGCCCGGGCGAATCCAAAGCCGCCAACATCGGCATCTCGCTTCCCGGCACCGGCGAGGCTCCCTCCTGCCCCGTCTACATTGACGGCCAGAAGTTCGTCACCCTTCACGGCACCTACGCCGAACTCGACACAGCCTTCCGTAAACTCATCGACGATTATGTGAGCACGAAGTATCCGCGCAAGCAGCCCGCCCCTGGCATCCCCTTGTCATCTCTCTCCACTAGCCACTAACCACTCACCACTCGCCACTTTCTTTAGACCACTCGCCACCGCTCTCACGCCACTCGCCATAAACTCTTCGCGGTGAGTAGGCTTGTCATTCTGAGTCCCGACGAATTTTGTCGGGACGAAGAATCACTCTTCGTTTCAGAGGAACCAGACGCCAGAACTTCGCATTTTTTGCCTTGCGCTGATCAACGACGGGGCTCATCCCGAGCTTGCCGAGGGACCTTCCGCAAGCTCATCGACGATTACGTGAGCAGCAAATACCCGCGCAAGGCCAGCACGCCCATCGCTGTATTACCCCGATGATCTCATTCGGTGCGCCCGGCAGTAACTTGCGTTAGATATGATCATTGTTTAATATTCCTCCGCCTATGCTGGACAATCTTATCCGCCGTGGTTATTTCCCAAAGGAATTACCACCTGCGTTTGAAACTGTGTCCTTCGCAGATGCGCTAGGAAACATTCTGCCCCTTCTAGACAACT
>Ga0247727_10011139_pt1 | contig 15765 bp, 21 predicted proteins | sample WisWelCaveWW1625_FD_202498 | JGI IMG/M metagenome (GOLD analysis project Ga0247727, IMG submission 202498) | Biofilm microbial communities from Wishing Well Cave, Virginia, United States - WW16-25 | ecosystem: Environmental > Aquatic > Deep subsurface > Groundwater > Cave microbial mat | place...
CATCGCACGATTTGTCTCCGCCACGTATAGCTCGTAACACCGCCGGGTCAGCCCTGTGTTGTCACCGGCAGCTATGCGCGGAGCGATGTAGGACGCGAGCAGATAGGAAAGCGCGGTCGAAAAATCAACGTCCCACCGCTGAGAATCCTCAATCCGCTTCGTGTACTCGATGTCGCAAGGAGTCTGGTCCGTGAAAAGAAGGGCGCCGCTCCCATCCTGCCCGGTGGCAAAAGGGACCGATGTAGACTCGGAGTCACGGCGCTGCCCGCTTCTAAGACGTCGGATCACAAGGGAATCGGCAGGGATGCGATACGAAAAGGACCATTCCTCGATAGGGTCCTCTGCCACCAACCCGAGAGTCGCAAACGCCTTGGCAAACGGCCAGGGGCAATCAGCCAGGGCCTTGTCGCGGGCGATGCCAAAAAACCGCCTGCACACCTGCGCCTGCTGGCTGGATTCGGATTCTAGATCCTGTATCTCAATCCCAACTCCGAGGTGAGACAGAGCCATATTCGCAACGTCTGTCTCGGTTGCCATCTGGTCACCTCTCTATCCCTTGTGCTTCTTGAAGAAATAGACCTGACGCAGCCGCTTCACGGCTGCCGCACGCGTTTTGAAGGTCCCAAGATTGCGACGGCTCGTGTGCGAAATCACCCTGTAGCCGCTTTTGACCTTCCGTATCACAACTAGTATCTCACTTTCTTCTTCTTGCGCTTGCGAGCCATGGCCCCTCCTTTCTCGTTACGATTCAGGACGAGGCTCTGGATTCGTCACGCTCGCGGCAACCACCACCGGAGGCCCAGGATCGACGAGGATATTCGTCGCCGGACCGCTCGTTGTGGTCCAGTAGAGGTCATAGTATCCGTCCGCCGCTTTTATCCAGCACTTCATTTGGCCCTCCTAGCCTCGGAATTCAAGCACGTAGATGACCCCGTCCTTGCCTACGGCGCCAGCTTTGTTCGTCGCCCCTAGCGAGACTGCACCGCCACCCCCGCCCCCATGACCCTGACCTACCTGTCCGTTCGTTTCCGCAGTGCGATTGCCGCCGCCTGAACCGTAGCCGAATCCTGAATGCCCGCCGCAGCCGCCCACGGCCACCGTCGCAGAGAGCGTGAAGCCTGGCTCGCCGGGACTCCCGGCCACGTTAACGTCGCCGCCCGTGCCTGTGAGTCCGGCGGAACCTCCGAGCACCGCCGCGGCAACGGCACTGGATGCAGACCCAAGGCCCCCGCCTCCGCCCTTGCCAGTGAGCGTACTGAACGTGGTGTCTACGCCGACATTCCCGTCGTTGGCCCCTGCGGCCGGCGCCGCCCCTCCGGCACCAACGGCGTACGAGTAGCTTGCGGCGGGCGACACGATGAGCTTCATGGCCCCTGATCCGCCTCCGCCGCCTCCGGCGCCAGCAGCCTGTGCCGCGGTGAACGAGGTGCCGCCGCCTGATCCCCCGCCGCCCACTACGATAGCCAGAATCGCTGTCACACCCGCCGGAGTCGTGTAGGTTCCGCTCCCGGATGCGAACACCTGCATCGAGGGCGTGATGTTCTTGTAAGTCTGGTCGCCGTGGAGCACGGTCGTGGCGCTCGGGGATCCGGTCCCAAGCCTGGCCGCGGCCATCAGTCCCGAGGCGACAGCCGCCGCATCGAGCGTGCCTCCACCTGCGGCACTGGCATGTCCATGTGCGGCATTCGTGAAATCGGCAATCGTTGGAGCCGTGAGTGTCTTGCTACTGAGGGTTTGCGCATCCGTTGTTCCGACCACAGCCCCCGCAGGCGCCGCAACGGCAGACATCGCTGCCGCCCCATTACCCTTCACGAGCCCCGTGAGGCTCGCAGCCCCGGATCCACCATTGGGCACCGTCAGCGGGACCGTCAGTGTGACCGCGCCAGTAACAGCGAGAGCCCCACCTACCGTGGCTGCCCCAGTGGCATCCAACGTTCCGGTGACGTTGATCCCGTCGTCTGTGACCGCCAGCCGTTCAACCCCGTTGGAGTCCTTGAACGACTGAACCACATCCTCGGCGTCTGTGATCGAAGTAACCATGGTTCCGCTCGTGTAAGCCGAGCACCTAAACCTGAATGCCGCGCTCTTCTCGCCAGTCTCAAGCCGGTGAGTTGTGTCAACAGTGCCTGTGCCGGTAGCAATCTGCGTATAGGTCAGACCGCCGTTACCGGTCTTTTCGAGCACCCACGTCGCAACGAATGTCCCGCTCACCACATAGGTGAACGAATTGCCGTCCTTGATGAGGATTTCAGGACCGACTCCTGTGCCCGTAAAGGACTTCGAGACTGCCATATTGCCCTCCCGCTACGTGTAACTGCCGGTCGCAATCAGACTGACGTTCGCGCCAGTCGTGACTTTCCAGCCTGTGTTAGCCGAGTGAGAAGCCCTTATCCCGTCCGGGCCGAAGTCAACCGTGATGGGGGTGAGATCCGCTACCGACGCAGCGCCACCAGTAAAAACGGTGATGGCGGATCCGCTTCCGTCCTTGATTGACACGGCCCCCGGCGATGTGGTCGCCGGGACGATGTGCAGTCGCGCAATCCTGTCGCCACTGTGTCCGTTCGGGCCGAGTACCTGGTCTGTCTGCGACGCAGCCACGGTCTCATAGTCTGTCAGGGGAAGTTCCGCGCCGAGCGTAGCCATGAGCCCCTCCTATACCGATCCGTTGAACCTGCCGACAGCCTTGATCGAGACACCAGCCCCAAGAGTTGCCTTCCACGCGCCGCTCGCGCTTCTCGCCCCGAGTCGCGCGCTGATCGGTTTCAGCTTTGTCAGCGCCCCAACCCCGCCCGAAAACACCGTGACAAGACTGCCGCTGCCATCCCTGATCGAGACAGCCCCGGTGGGGTCGGCAGTTGGCAGGATTTCGAGGACATCCAGGGCGTCCCCTCTTTGCCCGTTCAGTCCGAGGATGACATCGTAGGCGGGGCCTACCAAGACTTCGGTATCTGGGTCAATCGAGTCTGGATAGTCCTCGTCTGCCCCGATGTCCCAGGCTGCTCCCTGGGGTCTGGCCTGGCCCTCGCCATCTACCGCGAACCCTGTCCCGCTCAGGTCAACGCCAGCGTTGAGCGCAGCGGACCCTGGGATCAGGTGAATGTTCTCAGAGCCCGAGGTTGGGCTCGTGAGGGTCGCCGCCATGCTCACGCTGCCGGAGGAGTTGGGCTGCCCGGCCGCCGAGGTGTCCGCCGAGATCAGGTGAGACTTGGTCGTCACGAACGAGAGGCCCGAGAAGTCGCTCAGAAAATTGCCGCCCGCGATGCAGTTGCGAACCGCTGCCGCGCCGGAAGCCGAGACAGCGATTCCCTCCTGGCCGTTGTTGAGGCTCGTACAGTTGTAGACGACGCCTCCGGTCGAGTTCAGCACGATCCCGCCGCTGACGTTCTTCAACGCGGTGCAGTTCCGCACCGTGCAGTTCGCACCCAAGACCTCGATCCCGCGGTGCGCCGCCGGACTCGTCCCGCAGTCGTACACGAGCAGCTTGTCCGCGAGCCCATCTGTCCCGCCCGCGAGGAACCGCACGCCGAGGCTGGCCGCGACGGAATGCGCGGTGCCGACGAACTGAAAGAACGCCTCCGAGACGTTGATTGCAAAATTGACCCGGGCGCCCCCTGGCCGAACCATCGTATGTCCCGCGCCGGAGGCCACGGTCAGCCGCCTGAACCGCGTCGCATCCACGGTTGCCCCCGAGATGGTCAGCGTGCTCCCCGCGTGGGCCTGGTTGAGGCACTGGCCCTCGCGTACCTGGTCGAGCGCCACGAGGTTGAGCTGCGTCGCCGCGTGCCAGGCCGAGACCGAGGCGTACGTGCCCCCGGTGCCTATGGTTTCCTGAACAAGGGCGGCCACTAGAATAGTTCCACGTCCGAGGCTGGCAGGGCCGTAGCCCGCACGCTAGCCAAGGCCGGATCGTCAAGGTTTGGTACGTCCGCGGTCACCTTGAGCCGATACCACCGATTCTGAGACCCATCCTCGTCGAGGACCGCGCGGAGGCTCACCGCCGTGGCGTCGTCCACATCCACAAAGGCGAACGTCCCTGCCATGCCAGGATAGTCCGCCGACTGCACGTTCCGCGGATCCCTCGCGTCACCGTGAACATCCACAAGCTCACGATGCGCGTAGATCGTCGCGCTGCCGCCGCCATTCGCGGGACGCTTGAGAAAGATCGCGCGCGGCATCAGCCCTTCTTGACCTTTTTGATAACCGGCTTGGCGATGGATGCAGATTGTGCCGGAGCAGCCTGTACAGCCGCGGCCGGATTCACCGTTTCCATCCACCGCCCGGAGAACGCCCGCGGCAATCCCGTCTTGCCTGTTGGCTTGTCTTGGATATCAAACTCGTCACCGAGGTTGCGCTCCCTCTCTCCGTACCAGCCCCGCATCTTGGCCCGGACGCGCATCAGATAACTTTCCGCCCATCAATCATGTCCTGACCGATGGTCGTTGGCTTTCGTGGGGCGCCAGCGAGCGCGAACGCATCAGCCCCGCCATTGGCTGCCATCCGACGATTCCGCAAAGACATCTTGGTTCCGGCAGGGGCCTGCTCCATCCAGTTTGCCGAAAACGCTTCGGGCATGCCGCGCTTGGGGCAATCTTCTGGCTTGTCCTCTCCATCCTTGGCCTTCGGCGCGCTGTCCACTTCACGGCATCTGCGGCACCGCTTGGAGTCATGCACAGGCTTGTCCGGGATATCGAAAACATCGGCCTCGCTGCCTTCCGCATCGGGATCGGCCGGATACTGATAGACGAGCCCAAAATACCCTTCCTTGGTCGCGCGCACTCGCATGCCTTCCTCCTTTGTTGAGGCGATCCCCGGGGAGTATTCCTCCCCGGGGAACGCGAGAACTTCTGTTAGCCGCTGACGATGAACCCGCTGGCGAACTGCTTGATGACCTCGGCGAAGCTGCTGGGCGCCATAGACGCCGTCACCGTGATCGTCGGCGTGTTCGCGCCGTCGAAGTTGAGCCCGAGAAACCGCTTCGAGATCGCGCCACTCGGCACGTTGATCACCACCTTCTTCCCGGCCTTCAACAGCGTCGAAGCCTGGGTTGTGGTGAACGGCACACGCACCAGCACATCCGCGCTGGTCAGCGCTGCCGAAGCCGATTGGATGAACTCGAAAGCGTAGGTCTCAGTGCCGGCCACTGTGGCCGCCACGTCAACCGTGATGATCGCCGCGATCACCTCACCGATGTCGAGGCCGTTTTCGGCAACCCCAGCATCGTAGGTGTTGGTGGAGACCGCATCGGCCGTCAGGGCCGTCGCGTCCCACAGCAGGGTCAGATTTTCAACGTACATGCCTTTCTCCTTTCCACATCACCCCTAGGTGACAGTGGCCTCCGTCTCCGTGAGCTGGTCCATGAGCCTGATCGGGATGCCGCGGAACCGCATGGACTCCTCCCCGTCAATCATCGGGTAGGTGAGGCCTCCACCTGCCGCGTTGTTGAACCGCTGGATGTCGAGGAACTCGTACACCGTGCGGTTCACGTAGTAGCGGGGCGTGATCCCGACGAGCGTCGGGAGCCTGTGCCGCATCTTGATCATCAGCTTGACCAGGTTGGCCGGAGAGACCTCCGTGGTCAGGGCCGAGATGTCAATGTTGCAGCCGCGAACCGTGTACCGCCAGTCGGCCACGCAGATGCCGTGCTTCCACTTGAAGTGATCCTGGTACGCCTCCATCAGCGTCCCAGCAATCCCCGTGGTCACGGTGATCGTCTGCTTGCCTTTGTCGTCGTGCATCAGCCCCGCGGTGCTGCCCTTGGGGAAGATGCCGTAGACCGTGCGCGGTCCCCAACCCACCAGCCAGATCGAACTATTGTCAGATCCGGCACCCCCGCCGCTGAGCACGTTCTGCCCCAGCGTGGAGTAGCGAGGCGCCAACCCCGTGAACGCTTCGGGATCTACCCCAGCGTTCCCGTAGATGACCGTCCCCGCGAACTTCTGCGCCATCGCCTCCAGGAACCCCATGGCGATAGTCGCACGGTACGCAGCCTGATCGCCGTTGAGATCGGCGATATCCACGTCCACGTTCGACCAGGCGTCCATGATGGCGCACTGTTCGGTGACCTGCGCGTAACGGTTCTTGCTCGGAGCCGTCCCACCGTTCAGCAGGCGGTAGCCCACCGTCGGCAGAGCCGTCTGCACACTGACCTGATGGCCAGTCTCGAGGTTCCCCTCTTGAAAGGCCATGTCCTCGATCATCTCGTCGGTCTGGTTGAGGATCTCAACGACCTTGGCGATCCCGCCGCGTGGGTCCTTGAGTTTCGCCCAGTCCAAGAGCGTCGGGTTGTTTGTACCCAGAGTCGCCATGACTGTCTCCTTCTGTCATCCAGGAGGCGTCATGGCGAGGGGGCGCTAGAAGCGCGGGCTCGCCTGCGAGCCGGTGACGATTATTTGGTTGCCGTCTGAGCGTACCTTTCTTGCAGCCATTGCGTCCAGGCCGTCAGAAGCCCCTTCAGGTGCCGGATAAGCTCCTGCTGGAGTTTCAACGTGGCCGGATGCATGGGCTACTTCTTGCCGTAAAGGGCATCCTTCAAGGTCTGCGGGCCGCGACTCTCCCCTGTCCCGCCAAACACCATGCGGTCAGAACGCATCGCGCGTCCGCCGCGGGCGAATATGCGGACCACCTCGGGGTGATCGAGCAGCCCCGTTGCCTCCAGGGCCTTGTCAAGCTCGGCAGTGCCGAAACGCCGTATGAACATGTCCGCATCGGAGCGGGCCTCCTTGTAGTTGGCCCCTCCTACTTCCGCATCGGCCATTACAGCGGCCTTCCATCGTTCCTGTTCGGAACGAAAGCCGGCCATCTGCCCACGGGCGTACTCGGTCAGCGTCAGAAGTTCTCTGTCAACGCGAGTAAGGGCCTCCTCCTCGGTGAGACCGGCGGCTTTCGCCTCAGCCTCAATCCGGGCAAGGCTCTTCGCGTCGAGGAGCGAACCCTCTGGCGCAGCGAGCTTGTATCCGAGTTTGCGAGCGAGAGCAACAGAAGGCGGCGCAGCCGGAACCTCGGGCTCCTTGTCGGCCGGAGTCGGCGCGGGCGCAGGCTTGCGAGCCTTGAGGGCTTGCTTTGCTGGCGCCGCGGACTCGGGCGTGGCTGGGGAACCTTCCTCGGCAACCTCGGGCGTGACCTCAGTTGCCGCTGCGGTCTCAGGCTTTGCCATCTACGCTTTCCTCCTTCGCTTCTTTCATCATGGTAAGGAAAATGTTCGGGTCAAGACCTAATATCTCCAGAAGCAATTCCTGAGCAATCCGTTGCCGCCCGGCCTTGTAGTGAATCGCCTCGTTTGTGTCCCAGACCGGCGTGAACATGTAATTCTCGTCCATGAGCCGCATTGCGAGACGACGGCCTTCGGGGGTTGACAAGACAACTTGCAGATCCTGTGACCGCCGCCTGTAGGCGCGCTCGTCTCTCCTGGCCTTTTCAGCTACCGCATCTTCGCTGCTGGTGTCAATCGGCCGCTGCAACACGGGCTAAGCTGCTCTCGTGAGAGCCCCCGCCCTGGTCTGACCTAGCAACGCCGTCAGCGCATTGGGCTCGTCGGTCTTGGCTGCCGCAAGATCCTTGGCCGCGGCCCCTGCCGCCTGAATGTTCTGCATCATCGCCGCAGCCTGATTAGCCCGAGCCCTCGCGTCACGGAGCGCCTTCACTGCATCCTCCGACCGCAGGATCCTTGCCGGCACGCCGGTCATCTCGGCGTACAACCGTACCTGCGCGTCCGGGTCCATGTTGTCCAGGATCTCAGGATTCTGCGTGTAGGCCAGCATGTTTGCAACCGACGCCCCGAACCGATCCACCGCGCCAAGCCCCGCCAGCTTCTGCGCCTGCGCCAAGATCGAGATGTATTCCACCCGCAGCGTGACGCCCTCCAAGATTGGCGGGGGCGGTGGGATCAGCCCGTCCTCTAGCATGTACGCGAAGTACAGGTCAATCAGCGGATCGTGAACGTCCTGGTTGAACTGCTCCAACACCGGCCCCATCGCAAGCAGGCGCTCGCCCTCGCGCGCGTCAATCTCGCGGGCCGTGATCAACTTGCGATCCTGCATCGCCAAAAGCATCTGAAACACGTCAACGAAGTACGCTCTGTTGATGCGCTCGCGGACCTGCTGCTGCTTAGCTTCCACTGGCCCTGTCTGCGGCATAACCTCGTAGATCGGCCGGAGCCCTTTGCGTCCCTCGATTGCGTCCTCAAGGGTGAGATGCCCCGGGATCGTGGAGACCGTCACTCCGCGCAGCCCAGAGCCTCCCACCAGCGGCGGATTGACCTGCTTCTCAAGGGCCTGGAGCGCAACCTTCTCGGTCTGCTGCAACTGCCTGATGTCACCGAGCGCCATCATCCCGGGACAGTCCGTCCCGTAGCTGTCCTCGCCCGTCACCCGCCATCTCGCCACAATCACCGGGAACAGGTCGTATCCGCTGTCGCGCAACGTCCGATCCCCAGCATTCGCACTGCGCTCGAAATAACATGACAAGAAGCGCTTGTACTTGGCTTCAATCGCCCCGGGGTCGTGCTCAGGATTCGGCGCGATGACGTGGCAGACATCTATGCGGTGCTCGAAATGCTTCCTGGCGTACTGCGCCTTCACGTGCAATGAGAAGTTTTCCCAATTCGTGATCTCCCCGTCAGCGTCGCGCTCGCCGAACTCCTCCAGCACCTGGCGGATGGTCATGGTGAACTCGCGGGCAAAGGTGTTGACCCTGCCCTTGGGGTCGTTCGCCACCATGTACGACCCGATTGGTAATACGCGCGTCCAGGCTACATTTTCGAGGTCCTTCTCGACCAGCATTGCGCCGGTGGCGAAGTCCCCTGCGTCCTGGTACAGACTCGGCAAGGACTGATAGAGGTTCGACCGCTGCATCGCCGAGCGCATGCGATCCGTTACCGTGTCGAGCCAGAACCGGACCTCCCAGTCGTCGTTCAGTTCGGGATACGGCGTCCCCAGCCTGTACCACGGTTGGGCCGGGCTCGACATCGCCGCGTGCATCCCGCTCGACAACACCCGCGACGCGACCGAGCCCGTGTTGTCGAGGATCTGGTTGTAGCGCTTCTCGCCGCGGTTTACGTCCGTGATCTCGAAGCGCCCGGCCCTCGGCCTGATGTGGTCCTGGATGTCGCGCCAGTGTTGAGTGAAGCTCTCGCGGTCAACCTCCATCTGCGAGAGCACCGCGAAAAGTTCCTTGCGCTTGGACCGGTAGTCTCCGGTGCCGTCGCCCATGTACGGACCTGACGGCTGCGTGTTGCGGTAGGCCCCGGCTGCGCCGTAGGGCACGGCTCTACATCCCCAAGGCGGTCTTGCCCTGGCCTGCGTAGCCGCCTGGGATGCCGAGCGGGCCTGTCAGCCCGGTGCCGCGAACGCCACCACCAGCCGCCGCAGCGCGCTGCACACGGAACGCGGCCAGACTCGCGGCTCTTGCGCGCGTACCCTCCTCGCGGGCGAGCAATCGCCGAGCTTCGCGCTCTTGCTTCTGACGCTCGTTCTCGGCTTGATGCGCAGCCGCCTGCCCCGCAAGCCGCGCTTGATGCGCCGACACCCCACCGTAAACAGCGGACGTCCCGGCAATCGCTGTCCCTACTATCACCGCCGTGCCGGGATCGTCCGTCATCATGCGTTTAGCCTCCGCAAGTATTGGGTGCCGACGGGTGAGTAGCCCATTCTCGTCAGGAGCCGTGAGTAGTCTCGATGGACGCTCACAGACCTGATAACAACCGAAGCCCCCATGCCTGTCAAGCGAGCATCTGTCCAGCGCATGAAGTCGGCGGCTGTCCTGAGCCGGTAACGCGGGAGCACGTAGAGCACGTCCTGCACCGCCCAGGTGCTCGTGCGGTAGTGCAGATGCGGCGCGAGCATGAACCCGGCATACCCCACGAGGGCGCAGGCCTCGGGCTCCCGGACCACGAACACCACGTAGATGCCGGCCTGTTCCGCGCGCTCGAGCTTGATCCGGTCCGGGTCCGGGAGCAGCCCCTCGACGAACCGAATCTCCTCGCCGTGAGCGCGGATCAGCGGCAGAGCCTCGTCCCAAACCTCGGCCAGCGTCTCCCGCGCGAAGATCACATCTTCACGGCCAGCGGGTCAAAATCGCTCAACACCCTGCCTGTGCGCTGCGCCCGCATCTGACCAATGGCATCGCCACCTGGACGCTCGGACCAACAGAACGTACACGCCAGCGCATCGGCCAGGTCTGGCGAGTACCCGAGCCTCCGCTTGATCTGATCTTTCTCCTCAAGATGATACTTTCCGTGCGTGAATGTGTAGGTGGGCTCCGTCAGTTCCCGCACCAAGCCGTCTACGCGCGGCAAAGACCCGCTGCGCTCAATCCAGTCTTTCATACGAAACCACATTTCAGACCGCTTATTCAGGTAGCGCGGATCGTCCGGCCGGCCAGCAAACGCGACCGCAATACCTGGATTGCCCGATTGCAGAAGCGAATCTAGCACGCTGGCGCCTACTCCCGATCCGTCAACAAACTCAACCTCGCTCTGCCACTTCTCCTTAGCCAGCATGATCCTCGCCGCAATATCATGCCCCCTGGCATCGCGCATCGTGACCGGCTCGAATGCGACCAGCCCCTGCCGCGGGAAAATAACGGTACGGTCATCTCCGAACCGCGCCACATCCACACCTAGGCGCCGCTGACTGTGCCGGTAGTCCTCGTCCGCCGGCCTGGACCTCATCGAGGCTTCGACCTGGTCCACGCTCAGGAGGCTATTGATCCCGCCCGGGGGGAACTCGCCGAGGACGTACGCCTGCACCCATGCGTTGTCTCGGCCGTACGTATCAATCTGCTGCTGCGCCCATTCAAGGGACACCCTGGGCGACCTGTTGGGGTCGGCCGGATCCGCGGTGATCCTGATTACGTGCCACCGGTCCCTGAGGTGCACGGCCGTCTGGTAGAGCAGCCCAGACATAGACGTGGGATTCCCGGCCACGAGGATTTTTCCTACCTCACACGTTGAGAGCCCTTGCTCTGCCGCGTTCAGGACCGAAGGGGAGATATCGCCGGCTTCGTCGATTGCGTAGAGGATCCGGCGAGCGTGCAAACCCGACAGCGTCCGACCCTGTTCCTCGGCGTTGGCGCTTCGCGCGAAAGAGCGCGCCGAAATGAACCATGTTTTTTTGTTTTCGTTCTGGAAATACAGTTCGGCCGAGTGAGTAAATTGCGCCCGCAGCAATTCGCTTCGGCCGTGCCACCGGGCCAGCTCTGCCCACAGATTGTCTCGCAGGTTGTCCGCTGTGATTGAGATTGCCGCGCCCACAGGGTGATCCCCTACCCCTGCCTGGGTGAGCATGTGGTTCACGATGCACCACGCTAGCACCGTGGATTTTCCGGGGCCAGCACAGGCGCGCATCGAGACACGCGAGATGGGCGCGGACGAGTAAGCCCGCAGCGCCTCGGCCTGCCAGGTGTCCGGGGTCGCGCCAAACAGATCCCAGACCATCACGGCGGGATTGCACCGCCAGCGTGATAGGTCCTCCTCGGCGCTCATGCCGACGGCGAGGGCGTATCATGCTGACGGGATCTAGAGATCAACTCCTCCAGGCTGGTGCCGACTGCGATGTTTGTGTCGCGCGGGATCAGCCTGGCGAACTGCGGGTAGAACCCGTCCGGATTTTTTATGGCCCACTGCACAAGGGCCGGAACACCCCCAGCCTCCGAAAACGCCTGAATCCACACTGCCCTCATATCGGCAGTGACTTTATTCACGGTGCCCTTTTTCCGCCCGGCACCGGCGTACCTTGGGTGTCCCTTAGGTGCTGCCAAATTAAGTCATATCGTTTTGATATGCCTCCCAAACCTCACCATATCGCCCAGGATCAACGCAAGCCACTCCTGTGCCCCACCTGCCCAACCACCCCGCCAGAACGCAGCGCGTGGCCGTTTCCGGCCGCGCCAATGGCCTTTGGTGCTGGGATCTGCACCCACACCGAGATGGTAGCTGCCATTACGCCTCGACTACGGCCAGCTGCCGACCTGGATGGATACAGCGCCGGCAGACCTGAGGGGAGTTGGAGCGGGAGCCCGCGAGGATCCAGTCGCACCCACGCCGCGATGCGGTAGCGCGCCGTGAGGCCTGATGGCCCGCGCGCTGCAGATACCTCGGCGCCCATGCAGGAATCTAGGCTGCGGTGGCAAGCCTGTCAAGCAGTTATAAAGAGAGGATCGTATTTCGTTTGACGATATGTTTTGGTGGTGTAGTCTGTTGGTGGAGATGGCGCAACAGCCCCGAGAAGGGCGAGGAGGATTCTATGTCGGCTTACGTGTGTGATCGTGAACACATTGCGTATCTGATTGATGTCGGGCTCCGCTATCTCAGGTACAGCCAAGTTCACTGGGACTGGGTGACGTGGTATCACCGCAGTAGGCGCCACGAACTGCGTTGCGCGGACGGCGTGGAGGCTTCGCGCGTCGGCGCGATGTTGTGGCGCGAGAACGTCACCAGCGTGCGGGCCCGTTATCCTGGCGAGTCGGATGCATCCCTGCCGGGACCGTCGGACTCCGCCCCGTTCGAGTATGGCGAGCATATGGAATGGGCCGGACCGTTGCCAATGTCTCTCGCGGATATCCTGAAAGCGATTCACTGCTACGAATACCAGTCCTGCGAACACCGTGGATGGGAGGCGAGCGAGGCGCATGCCTACTGCCGGGCGCTTGAAGCGGCGTACATCCGCGCGCTGACGCCGGGGTATGAGTTAGCCGCATGGGGAGCCCCGGAGGCCTGCTACCCGCCCCGCGAACCGGCCCCGATGCCGGCGGGCCTGGCTGACACCGGGGACTAGGTGAGCCATCGGGGCCACGAGGCCCCGACGTAACCCGCAGGCCCGGTGGCAAGCCCGGGCAGGAGGCAACTATGCCGATGAAATACGTGGTGAGGGGGAATGACATCGTGGACGAGGACGGCGCAGTAATCGCCAGGGCCAGCGAGGCCGGGCTTGCGCTCGCGTGCCTGGAACAGGCGTGGTATCTAAACGACGTTAAACGCCGGTACACGGCGGCGGCGCGACTTATTGCCGAAGTAGAAGCGCTGCCTGGTTTTGAATGGGCGAACCAGCCCAGCGAGGTGGATGACCGCTGCAGGTTCTGCGGGGAGCGGGCACCAGAGGTGCGCGGTGAGGTGACCACCTGCGACGACTGCGGCCGGAAGGCGTGGGCAGAAATCGACGCGTTCGACCAGTCCGACTGCGGCGGGGCGTTCGACGGTAACACCGTGACCAGCGACGCGGATCCGGGACTCTAGCGGCGGTCAGCCTTCGCTATTGCTGGCCCACGAACGCGGATGTTCCTCTGTGGGGGTCGGCCCGTTGATGAGGTGATAGGCGGAATCGTCTAGCTCAAGGCGGATTGCCTGCGGGGTCTCGCCATGGCGCCCGCTGGCGAACAAGGATCGTCCGGTCCTGGAGCCCTTAGTGGGAAACAGCTTGAGCACGGTATCTGCCGACCCAGGCAGGGCGGTGGATCCGCGAATTTCGCCGGAACTCTTGGCTAGGTGGTGGACCACGAGTACAGCGAGACCGGCGGCGGTGAGGCGGTGGAGATCGGCGAACAGGGCTTGAACGGCGCCGGCCTGATTCTCGGCCTCGGCCCCAAGGCCGCCCCAATGGGCGAGGGTGTCGAATACGACAAGCCCGGCCCGGAGGTGTGAGGCGGTGACAAGGACTTGGTCACAGAGGGTACGGAACGAAAGTCCGTGGACCTCGGTACGCGGGACGAAGTGGACGCCCTCGCGTAGGTCGAAGCGGTCGCACTTCTCGACGACTGTGCTGGGCGCTTCCTCGGTGAGGTAAAGGGTTGTGGTCGTGTGGCAGGCGCGTTCCAGAAAAAAACCATCGTGGGCGACTTGGGTAAGTAGGGCGAACAGAAGCGTTGACTTGCCGAGTTTTTCGCGGCCGGCGAGAAGCGTAACTTCCCCGCTGGCGAGGTAGCCATCCCAGACCCAAGGGACAACGCCGGCGGCTTTCGCCTTGAGAAGTGGGACTGACAGCGCGGGGAGTTGTTCGGTTGAATCGGTATGGGGAGCTGACGCGGCGGCGAGGCGAGAACGGATGGTATCAGGTGACGAAAGACCTGAACGGAGATCGGCGATAGCGCCTTGTGCCGCGGCGAGAAGTTCGCGCTCGCGGGCCACGACTTCCACGCGGCGGCGATAATTGGCGGCGGCGGCCGGCCCGTGGATCGGGGCGGATTCTATGAGTTCCTGTAGGAGCGGCGCCCAGCCCTCGCCGAGCGGTAGATAACCAGAGCCGATGATGCCGGAAGCATTGGCATCGGCGCCGGTGGCGGCTGCGTGTTGGAGCGCAGACCAAATCCGGCGGAGGCGCGGCTCGTAGAGCGCGGAAGCTGGCAGATCCGCGCAGACGCGGAAAGCGTCTGAGTTTACAAGGCAGGCGCCAAGGAGTGCAGCCTCAGCGGCGGGGTCGTGCGGATCGTTTGCCATGTTAGGGATTCTCCTTCTCAACCCAAAATGTGCGGTCAACTATGGCCCAGATTCCGGCGCGGTCGTCCGTGGTGAAACTCTTAGAGTCGGCCCAAGCGGCGAAAGCTTGCTCCCAGTGTCCGCGGTGGCGGCGGTAAAGATCGAGAAACTTCTGAGCTTGGTAGACGTGCTCAGCCTTGTCCATTGTTGGCCTTCGGTGAGTGGGCCGCGAGCAGGTTCACGAATGAGACGGGAGCGGCCCGCGCAGAGCTGGCTGACGGAGTCGTAGTGGTAGGCTTAGAGGGCGGCGGATCGGGCAGGTACTCGCGTAGTTTTTTTTCGGCAAACTGTTCGGGGGAACAGAACTGGGAAGGCTCGCGGTCAAGGTAGTTGTCCCAGGCGGTCAGGACGCGAGCCGCGCCGAACCGCTCCACGGCTGGCTTGAGGGCGCGGCCGATGCGGGGATAGCTGGGGGTGCCGAGCTTGGCGGCCCAGAGGTCGCCGGCGCAGGCTACCCAGCCTCCCGGGGGGGCGGCCGGGGTCTTGGGGGCTTTCGGCTTCCGGGGGCGGCGGGAGGGCCGGGTGGCGGCCGAGGCCCCCTCCCTGGGGGGCTCGTGCCGCGGCGCCGAAGGCGCAATCCCTGATTCTGTCGGTCCCGAAGGGACCGGTTCCGTTCCGTTCAGTTCAGTTCCGTTCCGTTCAGATACGGATACTGATACTGTCGCAGAATTCCGGAATTCTTCCGGAAGAATTCCGGAATTCTTCCGCTCACCATGCCGGAAGATTTCGCGCTGACGGGCCTTCTTCGCTTCGTACCTTTGGATGTCGGCCCCGGTGCGCTCCATCCACCCATGAATCACAACTTTTCCACTGGTTTTCTCGATGAATCCAGCACTTGACAAAGCGGCAAGTAATCGGCCTTTCCGCCCAGTCCAGCCTGCCGCCGGCTCCACCTGTGTTGGGTCGGTGATGACGCCGTCTCGGGCATATTTGGCCGCCCAGCACCACAACCGGATCGGGTACACCTCAGCCTCCGGACCGACCAGATGCCTCAACCTAATGGCCTTAGGGTGGCCCGGAAAGTCGTCATCGAGCTGGATGTACACGTCAGCCTCCGCCCCAATGAGGCCCCGGCCGGCAGGAGTCCGAGTGGCGTCGAATGGTAGACGCCGACGGTGCGCGACCGGGGGCTCGCGGGGGCCTAGGGGTAGTCTGAAACATCTCGGACTCCGGGATCACCTTACCAAGCGGATACCAAGATCACTCTACACCGCTCCGCAGGGCGAAGTCAAGAGCCTCGGCTTCGGCCTCGTCACCGCTGCCAGCACCAAATCCCAATCCACATTCCGCAACGGCGCCTT
>Ga0247727_10011140_pt1 | contig 15765 bp, 14 predicted proteins | sample WisWelCaveWW1625_FD_202498 | JGI IMG/M metagenome (GOLD analysis project Ga0247727, IMG submission 202498) | Biofilm microbial communities from Wishing Well Cave, Virginia, United States - WW16-25 | ecosystem: Environmental > Aquatic > Deep subsurface > Groundwater > Cave microbial mat | place...
ACCCTCGAGGTTGCAATGAAAATTGCGGAGGCGGCGAAGGCGGAAGCCGTGAGGCGTGGCTCGACGGTCGTCATTGTTGTGGTGGATGACGGGGGATACCCGATCGTTCTTCAGCGGCTCAATAATACGCAGGTGGCCAGTGTGGAAGTGGGGATCGGCAAGGCGAGAACCGCCGCCATCTTCCGCCGACCGAGCAAGGTGTTTGAAGATCAGGTAAGAAACGGGCGGGTGGCGGCACTGGCTCTTCCCGGTGCAACGCCTTTGCAGGGTGGAATCCCGATCGAATATGAAGGCGTCGTGATCGGTGCGATCGGGGTTAGCGGGAACACACCTCAGGAGGACGAGGACATAGCGCTCGCGGGTGCCGCGGCCGCGATGGAGGCGATTTCACAAAAGTAGACCACAGACCGGCAGTTCATTCTGCCCGGTTATCCGACATCGACTGGCTGTCGTTGTCCTGGTTCTTGAATCAAGGAGACCGATCATGAAACAATTCTTTTCTATTGTCCTTGTCCTGATGTTCAGCGCGATTCCGGCGGATGCGGATCTTCCAGTCGGGACATCTTCTGCAACCATCGATCTTGCTACCGATGCCGGTGCGAGACTCGCAAAAGGTCAATGGCGGTACAGTGACACAAAGATTGTCGAAACGAGCTTTCTCGCAACAGGTCCGGATGGACAGCCGGGCACAATGCCGGTCACAACCTACGACTACACGCCGCATGCAGGCGGGGTGGACTTCGACGACTCACGGTGGGAAGTGATAGAACCGAATTCGCTCCCCAAACGGAGAGGCAACGGAAGGATCGGGTTTAACTGGTACCGCATCAAGCTCACCATGCCGGAGAAAATCGGCGACTATCCGGTCGGCGGAGCGACCGTCGTGTTTGAAACGTCAGTTGATGACTATGCGGAGATTTGGGTGGATGGCGAGATCACACGGACTGCGGGACAGAACGGCGGCTCGGTGGTAGCGGGATGGAACACCGTGAACCGACTGGTCGTCGGACGCAACGTACAGCCGGGCCAGAATATCCAGCTTGCCATCTTTGGGATCAACGGACCGATCTCCAATCCTCCAACCAATTACATTTATCTGCGATACGCCAGACTGGAATTTTATCCCGGTCAGTACGCTCCGGTAGCGCTGGTGCCGACTGAGGTGAACGTCGAGGTGGAGCGACTCGATCCGTCGATTGATGCCATTGTTCCGCTTAATCCCAAAATCTTCAAGCTGGCGGAGGGATTCAGATTTACCGAAGGGCCCATCTGGGTGAAGGATGGAGGATACCTTCTGTTTAGCGATCCGAACAGCAATACTATTTTCAAATACACAAAAGATGGAGATCTCTCCATCTTTCGTAGCTCGAGCGGTTACTCTGGAGCTGACATTTCCGAGTACAGACAGCCCGGATCGAATGGCTTGACCCTTGACTCTCAGGGGCGCCTCACCATCGATGAACATGGCAACCGGCGTGTTACCCGGATCGAGAAAGACGGCCGGCAAACCGTTCTCGCTGAACGTTACGGGGGAAAACGGCTCAACAGTCCGAACGATCTCGTTTATCGCTCCGACGGCACGCTTTTCTTCACCGATCCGCCGTTTGGATTGCCGAAGTTCTTCGATGATCCACGCAAAGAACTTCCGTTCAGCGGCGTGTATTCGCTCCATGATGGAAAGCTCCAGTTGCTGGTCAGCGATCTCACAGGCCCCAACGGCATCGCGCTGTCGCCGGATGAGCGATATCTCTATGTCGGCAACTGGGATGAGAAACAGAAGATTGTGAGGAGATATGAGGTGAACCCTGATGCTACACTGAAGAACGAAACGCTCTTCATTGACATGACAGGAGCTCCAGGGGAAGATGCTATAGACGGCGTCAAGGTCGACCGTGAGGGGAATGTGTATGTTTCCGGCCCCGGGGGACTCTGGGTCATTTCACCTGTAGGAAAGCACATCGGGACAATCAAGGCGCCTAAGCATATTCACAATATGGCCTGGGGTGATGAAGACGGCAGGACGCTCTATCTCTGTGCGCGAAATGCGTTATATCGAATGCGGCTCAATGTGCCGGGTGCAGGCCTCCATGTTGGGCCGACCACGCTTGGAAGCAAGTAAGGGATTGTTCCTCCGGTGTGGTGACCACAGGACATTCGGAGAATCTCTCCGTAACTCTTGAGGTTCCGTTGATCGTTTCGTGAGGTTGGGTTCTTACATTCTCTCTGTTGAACTTAGGGAGAGAATGCACATGGGATCAGAACAAAAAGTATGCATGGAATGCCCGTGCAGAAGGTACATGCCAACCGGTCCTGCAATGATCTGCAGGTGCGGACACAATGCAAACTCACATGGCGCTGGGAGATAATCGTCGGCGTTATTCATTCACGCATCAAACATGAGAAAAACATGCTTTGCCGGGATCTAGCGGTAAGATTCTCATTTGGACTCCTATTTTTTTCGCAGGGCGTTTCTTCGGGGATTGCCATTTCAGGAGAACGCCCTGAGGGTGAAGCCAGGATCGTTCGGCTGGCCAAGCGGTTTGACGCTATTGTTCCGAAGGATGCGCTGGTTGAGAAGATCGCTGATGGATTTGCTTGGGTCGAAGGTCCGGCCTGGAACCGCAAAGGTCGCTTCCTGCTGTTCTCCGACATCCCCAACAACTCGATATTCATGTGGAAGGAAGGCAAGGGAGTCAGCCTCTTCATGAAGCCGAGCGGTTACACGGGCAACGAGCCGTTCACGGGACGCGAGCCGGGATCCAATGGATTAACGTTCGACCCGGATGGGCGACTGGTCATTTGCGAGCATGGCGACCGGCGGATTACGCGTGTCGAAGCGGATGGAACAAAGAAAGTGTTGGTGGATCGCTTTGGAGGCAAACGACTGAACAGTCCCAATGATGCTGTCTTCAAATCGAACGGCGATATGTACTTCACAGATCCACCTTTTGGACTGCCAAAGGCGTTCGACGATCCGGCCCGCGAGCTTGATTTTTGCGGCGTCTACCGCCTGAGGACCGACGGCACCCTGACCCTGCTCACCCGAGAACTCATGGCACCGAACGGAATCGCGTTTTCGCCAGACGAGAAGATGCTGTATGTGTCTGACTCAGGGAAGCGTATCTGGATGGCGTTCGATGTGAATAGTGATGGAACAATCGGAAACGGACGGGTCTTGCTTGAAGCAAGCGAGCCTGAAAAAAACAAACCCGGTGTGCCGGATGGGCTGAAGGTGGACCACCTGGGGAATCTGATCGGTGGTGCGCCCGGCGGTCTGCACGTGATCGCACCAGACGGACAGCTGCTCGGTTTGTTTGATTTTGGGGTTGCCACCGGAAACTGTACCTGGGGTGAAGATGGGTCGACTCTTTTCATCACGTCAAACACCAGCGTCTATCGGGTGAGACTGAACACCCACGGCGCGACATTCCTGAAATGAAACCGAACGACACACAACATTTACCGGAGCTACCGATGAACATCTTGCGAATACTCACGCTCAACATGCTCACTCTGATCGTCATTACAGCCCGGGGGCTGAGTCAGGACCCGGTACCGATCTATCCCGAAAACTACAAGATCCTTTTTGAGAACGACCGCGTCCGGGTGCTGGACTTCATCTTACGGAAGGGAGATAAGGAGGAACTCCACGCACATCCCTCTCATGTGGCGTATGTTCTCTCTCCCTTCAAAATTCGCTTCACATTCCCCGATGGCCGGACGGCTGTGAGGGAAGCGAAGGCCGGCGACGTTCTCTTCAGCGAGGCAGTGACACACTCTCCGGTGAACATCGGTGAAAGCGATGCACACGGGATTCTCATCGAAATGAAAACTCCTGCTGACAAAACCGGGACTGACGGAGCGGCGGGCGCAGCTTCATTAGTGAATGATCAGGAATTGCTCACGGCAGTCACCTTCATTCAGGGGCTCGAAGGAAGGGATGAGGAATTGAAGAGTGAACTGCTTGCCCTGGAGCCTCCCACGCGAGACGAACCTGGAAATCTTACCTATGATCTCTACCAGTCGCCGGACAAGAAAAACGAATTCATGCGTTTTGAAGTCTGGCGGAATCCCTGGGCACTCGAAGAACACAAGATGACGCCTCATCTCCAGGCATCGTTCAAACGCCGCCAGGAGCAGGGCTGGAAGACCGAGATTACGACATGGAAGCGTGTGAAACAATGATCTAGCGGAATAAATGCCTACCTGCCGGAGCTTTAGCGAAGGCGGGGATAGTTGGATAAGCGGATAATGTCTTAAGTGACTTCTTTGGAGGAGTAGTGAAAACAGACAGAAACAGCAAGCACATCGTGATCCTTGGCGGAGGTTTCGGAGGAGTGTACGCGGCCCTGGAACTGGAAAAGCGATTGGCCGGCGAACCCGAAGTGGATATCACGCTGGTGAACAATGAAAACTTCTTCCTCTTCACCCCCATGCTTCACGAAGTGGCCGCGTCCGATCTGGACATGACGCATATTGTGAATCCCATTCGCAAGCTGCTGAGACGCGTCCGTTTTTTCGACGGCGATGTCGAGTCGATTGATCTGAACAACAAGCGCGTCGTCGTGTCACATGGCACGGAGCATCATGACCATGTTCTTGAATACGATCAGCTCCTGATGACTCTCGGGTCGATTACCAATTTCCACAACCTGCCGGGTCAGGAACATGCGCTCACAATGAAATCACTGGGCGATGCGATTCACCTGCGCAACCGGCTGATCGAGAATCTTGAAGAGGCGGACTTTGAATGCTTTCCCGGTCTCCGTGAACCGTTGCTCACCGTTGTTGTGGCAGGTGGCGGATTCGCGGGAGTGGAGACCATCGCATCGGTAAACGATTTTCTCCGTGAAGCGCTGAAGTTTTACTCCCATCTGAAAGAGGAAATGTTGCGTATCGTGCTTGTGCACTCAGGGCCGCTTATTCTCCCCGAGCTCGGTGAACAACTTGGAGCCTATGCCCAGCGGAAACTGGCGGAGCGCAAAGTGGAGATTCATGTGAACGCGCGGGTGAAGTCGTTCCTCAAAGACGTCGTGGAACTGAACGACGGCACGACGATCAGATCCAACACCCTCGTCTGGACGGCTGGGACGTCTCCGAATCCGCTTCTCGAAACGCTTCCTTGCGGGAAGGATCATGGGAAAATCGTCGTGAACGAATTCCTCGAGGTTCCGGGTTTCCCGGGGGTTTGGGCCCTCGGTGACTGTGCCGCTGTGCCAGACAGGAACACCGGACGGCAGTGTCCGCCCACCGCGCAACACGCGTTGCGAGAAGGGAAGACCGCCGCCCGCAACATTGTCGCAGTGATGCGCGAAGGGAAGAAGCAACCCTTCAGCTTCAAGACAATCGGTGCCTTGGCAACGATCGGACGACGGACGGGAGTCGCCCGAATCTTCGGGTTCAATTTTTCAGGCTTCATTGCGTGGTGGATGTGGAGGTCGATCTATCTCAGCAAGCTGCCGAGACTTGAAAAGAAGGTACGTGTTGCCTTGGACTGGACGCTGGATCTTCTGTTTTCCAAGGATCTGGTGCAGTTTCAAACACTGCGCAGCCCTGTCACCTCACATTCGATCATGGAAAAGGGGAAAGATGAGCCGGCAGGAAGGGAAAAACCGGTGTCTCCGGAGCATGTCGCCGCTTCAGTCATGACACAATGATTCCATCTCCGGGGTACAGTTCTGTGATAACTCCAGGGTATTTTGGATCCTGAGTTTTGAAAGTCAACCGCCTCTCACCAAGAGCGGCTAAAAACATTCAACCATCAATATGAGGAGATCCAACCATGTTCCGTTTCACATCCATCATGGCACTCATTGCGTTGTCGCTAGGCCTTAGCCTTGACTCGTACGCGGGTCACAAGGTCCGGTTCAAGGTACGTTATGAGAACATCACCGTCGGCCAAATTCTGAAAGCATCCAACGGCCAGACCGCACCTTTGGCAGTAGCTCCCGGGTTGTGGGTTGTTGGTACACTCAACGCACCGATTTTCAAGTCGGGTGAAAAGGATTGGGGTCGCGGCCTCGAATCGCTTGCTGAAGATGGCGATCCTTCAAAGCAGGCTGAGTTCTGTAAAACACACAGCGGCGTGGCGGCGGCCGGTGCTTACAATACACCGGTTGGGGCGACAAAACCTGGTCCGATAACACCGGGTAGCGTTTTCGAATTCACCTTCGAGGCTTCGAAGGGGCAGAAGCTGTTCCTCGCAAACATGTGGGGACAATCGAACGACCTCTTCTTTGGAACGAATGAGCTTGGTCTCGACCTGTTCGATGCGAACGACAAGCCACTGAGCGGAGATATCACGAGATCGCTCTTTCTTTATGACGCAGGGACGGAAGTAAACGAAGAGCCAGGGTTCGGTCCGAACCAGGGCCCCCGGCAGAGCGGTCCGAACACCGGTGTGACCGAGAACGGCGTGGTAAGACCGGTGCTCGACAAATGGGCGTACCCTTCGGTCACCGAGACGATCCGCGTGACAATTACGTCGGAGACGGTGGTTGGCGTAAAGTAAAACAAGGGATTGCAACAACAAACAAACACGCGCTGGAGTCGGGCGGTGGGAACCGGCTCCCTCGTGTTCAATCATACAGATCACACTGAAATCAAGGAGCGCACGATGAGCAAGAAAGTAGTATTAATGTTGGTGGGACTCGCAGTAGCAACGGTCGGCTGGTACGCCTTCCGTCCTGAACGGCTCTTTATTGATGAGGAGGTCAATGAGAACTTCCCATCGGCCGCCTCGACGCAGGCAGCGGGCATGCCGGTGCCGCTTTCCTACGGTATGTTTCATGGCGTTGCCCACGAGGCCCGTGGTACGGCGACGGTGTATCAGCTTCCTGAAGGGAAAAGAGTTTTGCGATTCACGGATTTCGAAACGTCCAACGGTCCCGATGTCCAGATTTACCTCGTCGCTGCCCGTGATGCAAATGACAACGAGACGGTGACGAACGCAGGATTCATTCATCTCGGTGCGATCAAGGGCAACAAAGGCGACCAGAATTATGACGTTCCGGCGGATGTCGATCTCGGCAAATACCGCGCGGTCACCGTTTGGTGCCGCCGGTTCGGAGTCAACTTCGCTACTGCTCCGCTGATGGCAAAAGATATGCAGCCTGTTGTCCTTTCTGCGGGCACCTTTCACGGAGTCTCTCACGAGACAAGGGGAATGGCAACCATTTACGAACTCCCTGAGGGAAAAAAGGTTTTACGGTTCACCGGGTTTGAGACTTCGAACGGACCCGACGTCCAGGTCTATCTTGGCTACGCCGCCGATGCCAGCGACGATGAGACGGTCACGAAGTCTGGTTTCTATCACCTTGCGGCGCTCAAAGGCAACAAAGGCGACCAGAATTATGACATCCCTCCGGATGTCGATTGCAGCAAAGTGAAATCCGTTACCGTGTGGTGCAAGCGCTTCGGAAAGAATTTCGGAACCGCCCCACTCACAGGTGCGGCACAGATGACCATGTAGGTTGGGATATTCGTTGTGGTCGAAGGGGGGCATGCAGGTGGGCATGCTCCCTTTGCTGTTCAGGCATGTCGCTCTAGGACCCGGTCGGAAACCTCTATCGTTCATCCGTTGGGGCACAACCCGCCCGACTGCGATCCATTGTAGCTAGGTGGTCGAGCGGGCGGGCATATTGTGCCCTTACACAGGATTGACCGTGGTTTTGCGCCACAGAAAGGTTTCCGGCCTAATATCTTCGAATCCCTATCGCTTCTTGACCTTTTCGTGACTTTCACATCCCATATTATGCCACGGCTCATGCGGTAATTCCCGATCAGATTGGAGACCCAACAATGCAGAACCACTACGACATCATCATCATCGGTACTGGGGCAGGTGGAGGGACGCTGGCTTATGCGCTGGCTTCCTCAGGAAAAAAGATTCTGCTTCTTGAACGCGGTGGATACGTTCCTCGGGAAAAGGACAACTGGAGCACCCGAGCCGTAAATCTCGAAGCGAAGTACAACACCAGGGAAGTGTGGTACGATAAAGAAGGTAAGCCGCTGCACCCGCACACAAACTATTATGTCGGCGGCAACACGAAATTCTATGGCGCCGCCCTATTCCGCTTGAGAGAAGAGGACTTTGGGGAGATTAAGCATTACGGAGGAATCTCTCCCGCATGGCCTGTCTCCTATAAGGAGATGGAGCCATATTATGCAAAGGCGGAACAGTTGTACCTGGTGCATGGCGAACGTGGCATCGACCCGACGGAGCCCTGGTCGAGTGGTCCGTATCCGTTCCCGTCGGTGACTCATGAACCCCGCATGCAGCAGCTTAGCGATGACTGGCAAAGGCTCGGATGCAACCCCTTCCATGTGCCACTCGGGATCATGTTGAATGAACAGAACATGCAAAAGAGCCCGTGCATTCGATGCAGCACGTGTGACGGACATCCCTGTCTTGTTTCGGCAAAATCCGATTCCCAAGTTCTTTGTGTCGATCCGGCACTCCGGTATCCCAACGTGACATTGCTGACAGGCGCGTTGGTGAAAAGACTCGAAACGAATGCCTCCGGAACCGAAGTGAGTGCCGTCGAGATTGAAATTGGCGGGAGAACAACAAAGTACACGGCGGATGTCGTGGTCGCTGCTTGCGGTGCCATTAACTCTGCTGCGTTGTTACTCCGGTCTGCAAATGAAAAGCACCCGCGGGGTCTGGCAAACGGCTCCGACGTTGTGGGACGCCATTATATGGGGCATGTCAATTCGGTGCTGATGGCAATCTCCAAGTGTCCGAACCCGACAACGTTCCAGAAGACGCTTGCGTTGAATGATTTCTATTTTGGGTCGGAAGAGTGGAAACACCCGATGGGCCACATTTCATTTGTCGGAAAGCTTGATGGCGAGACGTTGAAAGCCGGAGCTCCGGCGATTGCCCCCGGCTTCACGCTGGAGCTTATGGCAAAGCATTCACTCGATTTCTGGCTGACGTCGGAAGATCTGCCGGATCCAGCCAACCGCGTGACGCTGGATCGAAACGGCAACATTGTCCTGCAATATGTTCCCAACAATGAAGAGGGACACAGGCGTCTCATCGCGAAGCTGAAAGACCTGATGAAGCAGCAAACCGCCTGTTCGGTTCACGGACACGACTGTCACCAGGGACTATTTGGACGGAGCCTGTATGCAGGTCAGCGTATTCCGCTTGCCGGCGTTGCACACCAGAACGGAACGATCAGATTTGGCAACGACCCAAAAACCTCAGCTCTCGACCGGAATTGCAAGGCGCATGAAGTCGACAACCTCTATGTGGTGGATGCGAGTTTCTTTCCCTCAAGCGGTGCGGTAAATCCTGCGCTGACGATCATCGCGAACGCGTTGCGTGTGGCGGATCATTTGAATCAGAGGATGGGGGTACGGGCGCTGGAAGAAAAGAAGTTCGTTGGTGTCGAGACGGTGGTGTAGGGAGGTGAGAAACATGTTCCGGCAAAATCCAGACGGCCGGGTCGGTACCCAGGGTACATCAATAATCTCGAAGGCCAATACATGAACGACAGCCGGCCACTCGTTATTCCGGTTATTCTCGGCACTCCCCGCCAGGGACGCATGAGCGAGCATGTGGCAAAGCTCCTGGTCTCTGAAGTCGGCATGTTCCCCGGTGTAATGACTGAACTGGTGGACATCACGAAGATACCACTGCCTGTCGGCGACGCGGGCGAAGCCATCAAGAATCCGGAGTTTTCTGGTTTGTGCGATCGCGCCGATGCGTTTGTCATTGTCGCACCAGAGTATAACCATGGCTACCCAGGCCTCCTCAAGCACGTCCTCGATACGAATCTCAAGGAGTATATCCACAAAGCCGTCGGTATCGTGGGGGTGTCAGCCGGACCGTTCGGCGGGACGAGGGTCGTTCAGAATCTCTTGCCTGTCATGCGCGAGCTGGGGCTTGTGACGATCTTTTGGGATGGCAATTTTTCCCAGGTGCAGAAGGCCTTTGATGCGAATGGAAACCTTCTCGACAAGGCGTATCCCAGACGTCTGGAAAAGTTCATCAAAGAATTGATCTGGATGGGAACCGTTTTGCGCTATGGGAGAGAAAACGTCTCACAGGTGTAACCACAACACTACCTTTTCTTGTTGAGCAAAGGGATGGAGAAAACATGAGCACGAACAAACAGAAAATGAAATGCCCCCAATGCGGCGTCGATATGAACCTGCACGCTGAAAAGATCGACTACTCAGCAGCGCTGAGGGAACCGGAATCAGCCGATCCTGCGCTTGGAGGCGTCATCGAAGAATTTCACAGCTGTCCGGAATGCGGCGGGAGCGCGTCACGACGATCGGACGGACCGCGATGAGACCTCAGCCCGGAGCAACTGAACAATTGCAGCGTCTCTTTCGAGAGGCGGGAAGTGCCCATCACAAGGCTTTCATCTCGACCAACGGTGATGATCCCGAATGGCCGATGTGGTATGCGGAAATCCTCGTCAATCCGCTGAACACCTGCCTCGGCACAAACCTGACGAAAAGCGAACTCGTGTATCATCTCGTCAAGGTCGAGAAAGATCGTTCGCAAGATCGCTCAGGGACCGATTGGCCCGCTTACTATACGCAGTACTTCAAAACCCTGTCGCCGGGCATGAAATCGTCGTTCACCAAAAACATCCATCGTTGATCTTCTCGTGAGATGGTGCTCGTATATTTACGCGAAAGGTCAACGGCGGCCGGAAACCTACAAGATGCAACAAACCATCGAGGGTTCCTGACCGAACCATTAAGATGTCCGGAGTGATCGCATGAATCGTTCTTCTATTATTTATTCCTTCAAGTCGAAGCTCGTTATTCTCTGGCTGGCGCTCGGACCAGCTTGCGACGCCTTACACGCGCAGCATCAGGACCTGGTGACAGGCGTCGATGCCATCGGAATGACTGTGGGCGAAATGGATCGGGCGATTGATTTCTACTCCACTGTTCTGACGTTCGAAAAAGTTTCAGATGCCGAAGTGTGGGGAGAGGCGTATGAACACCTGCAAGGAGTCTTCGGCCTCCGGATGCGGGTTGTTCGGATGAAATTGGGCGATGAAGCCATCGAACTGACCGAGTACCTTGCACCGCAGGGGCGGCCATTTCCGATCGATACCAGGAGCAACGACCATTGGTTCCAGCACATTGCCATTGTTGTGCGTGATATAGATAAAGCCTACGAACGACTTCGCCAGTTCAAAGTACGACATGCGTCTACCGGGCCTCAGCGTATTCCGGATTGGAACAAAGGTGCTGCCGGGATCCGGGCTTTCTATTTCAGGGATCCCGATGGACACTACCTCGAGATTATTTTCTTTCCCCCGGGGAAGGGTGATCCGAAATGGCAACGGCCCGCCGACAAGCTGTTTCTCGGCATCGATCACACCGCGATCGTCGTTTCGAATACCGAAGAGAGTTTGCGGTTTTACCAACAAGCGCTTGGCTTGACTGTTGCCGGGGAGAGCGAGAATTATGGCACCGAACAGGAACACCTGAACAACGTTTTCGGGGCCAGACTTCACATCAGCGGGCTTCGTGCTCAACGCGGACCTGGTATCGAATTCCTTGAGTATCTGGCACCCTCTGGAGGACGCCCCCCACCAGGCGATATACGATCGAATGATGTTGCTCACTGGCAAACCAGGCTCATCGTAAGCGATGTCGATGCTGGCTGGAGCAGTTTGCGTAAGGCCAATGGCGAATTTATCTCGCCCGGTCCGGTGACCTTGCCCGAATCGGTACTCGGATTTACAACTGGCCTGTTGGTGCGCGATCCCGATGGACACGCACTCATGCTGACTGAGCCATGACCAACCGGAAGAGATTGCCAATGAAAATGCTTAGAGGTATCATTAGGGTACACCCCTTTCTTGCCGCTCTGTTGCTCGTAAGCGCACTTGCATCGCTGGCGAGGGCGGGTGCCGATCCTGTGAACAGGGACTCACATGGGGTTGCGTTACGGGGTTACGATGCGGTTGCGTATCACACCAGGCAGGAAGCAGTACATGGGGAGAAGGCATACGCATATGAATGGAACGGAGCGATCTGGTATTTCACCAGCGCCGGGAACCGTGAGCTCTTCGCGGAAAACCCGGAGCGCTATGCGCCACAGTTCGGCGGGTATTGTGCCTGGGCCGTGGGGCACGACTACATTGCCGATGGCGATCCCACAGCATGGTCGATTGTCGATGGCAAGCTGTTCCTCAATTATAACAAACAGGTTCAGGCTCTGTGGTTGGAAGAAATTCCTCAATTGATAGAAAAAGGAAACGGAAATTGGCCGAAGCTGTTGTTAAGATGAAGAGGGAGCGAAGTGTGTTGGAAAGGGAGAACGGTGTTGCATGTCCGCTCTGTGGCGAGAGGGTGCGCGCGCTCGTTACAGATTACCCCGGCCTGAGCGATGGTAAAGGCGCATGTACGCGTTGTCTTGATCAGATAGACTCTGCCTTCCTCAAGAAGAGCGGAGGTTTTCCTGCGAGTATTGCTTCCAGGGTCGGCGAGGATATGGTTGTCTTCCCGACGCCGCTTCGCCTGAACGCGGACCCTGAACTAACGGGGAAGGGGGTCACCATCTGCTTTGTCGACAGCGGTTTTGCGCCGCATCCCGATCTGACGCAGCCGGTGAATAGAATACTCTGCACGGTTGACATTGCCGCGGGTCAAACCGATCCCGGTATGTTCTTTCCTCATCACGATGATAACTGGCATGGCACAATGACTTCCGTTGTCTGCGCGGGGAATGGCTTTCTTTCCGATGGCTTCTACCGGGGCATTGCATCGGAAGCGCAACTCGTGCTGCTCAAGGTGAAGGATGAGCACGGAATTTCCGGAAAGAATATAGCGAAGGCCATCAGGTGGGCGATTGAAAACAGGGAGAGGTACAACATCCGAATCATCAACCTTTCGGTGACAGATGACGAACCGGTGTCCTTCAAAGAAAGTGAGGTGGATCTGGCGGCAGAGGAGGCAGTCAAAGCAGGAATGGCGGTTGTAGCCGCGGTGGGGAACGACCCTTCGCAGCCGGTGAAACCACCGGCGAATTCGCCGAACGTTATTGCCGTTGGCGGCGTTGACGATCACAACACTCTCGGCATGATGATGGAGGAGATCTATCATTCGACCTTCGGTATAACCGTTGACCAGTTCCTGAAACCCGAAATGATTGCCCCAAGCATCTGGTTGGCGGCTCCTATTCTTCCAATGACGAATACCCACCGCGAGGCCCGTGGTTTGTACGACATATTGAAAGCAGATGACCGTTATCTGAAGGGAGTACTTGCCAAAGAGCTGCAGAATGCAAATCTTGAGTCATCCCTTCTGCAGGATGAATACACGCTTGGGATCAGAGAAACGGTAAGATCACGGATAAAAAAGGGAAAGTTCGTCTCACCGGATTACATGCATGCGGATGGAACGTCATTCGCCGCGCCGATTGTTTGCGCTGTCATCGCGCAGATGCTTCAGGCCAACTCCGACCTCACGCCGCCGGCGATCCGGAACATCCTGCTCGGCACGGCAAGGAAACTGGACCATGTTCCGGTTGAGCGACAGGGTTACGGTGTGGTCGATGCCAGGGCGGCAGTTCTGAGGAGCATGGTGGAGAAGCACATCGCCCGGACCGACTTCCCCAATTCGCCGGCTATCGACCGTATCAACCGGAAGGTCATCTTCTATTATCATGACGATCAAGCACACACCGTTGCTCTCGCAGGGAGCTTTAATGCCTGGCAGCCAAAATCAGACTTGTTCAGTCGCAGCGGTAACGGCATTTGGAAAGCTGAGATTCCGTTGCCCCAGAGCGGAGTGTATCTGTACAAGTTTGTTGTCGACCACCGGAGATGGGTGAGCGATCCCGAAAACGCGTATCGCGAACCGGACGGGTTCAACGGACTCAACAGCCGCTTTACCGTCGATTGACGCTGGAGAGGTTACGCCTGCACAGCCAAGGAGGTAAACAGAGGTGATCAGAGCGATCATATTTGATCTTGATGGAACGCTGGTTAGAACTGAGGATCTGAAAGCCCTCTCGTATGCGCGGGCGGCGGTATCGCTTCGGCCCGGTGAACTTGAGGAAGCGGATGTTGTGGAGGCATTCAAAGATGTTGTGGGCCTCCCGAGGGAGGAGGTTTCAGAGTGGCTGCTCAGGAGATTCAGTCTTGAAGAACCTGTTCGCGCTCGGGTGAAGGGCAAAGGCGCACGCTCGCTGTGGGAGGAGTTCGCAGAAGTTCGCCTCTCGATCTATGAGCAGATGCTCGACTCCCCCGGATTGCTGATGGAGTATGCATGCCCATATAACGCGAGCCTGCTGGACTATGCAAGGAGCGAAGGGTTTCACACGGGTCTGGCGACGATGTCCCACCGTCCTCAGGCAACGAAGGTTCTCAGCATCCTGCAGTTGCAAAGCAAATTCAGCGTGATCGCAACACGCGACAACGTGCAGAGAGGAAAGCCGGACCCCGAGATTTATCTCTCGGTGGCACAACAGCTCGGTGTGCCGGCACGAGAGTCTCTCGTGATTGAAGATTCTGTGAATGGAATCCGGGCGGCCATCGCGGCAGAAATGCCTTGTATCGCAGTAACGTCCAATTTCACGCGGCGCTCGGTTCACGAAAGCGGCCTCGTTGAAAAACGATGGATCGTCGATAATCCTGTGTTGCTGCTGACCGTTGCGCGCCAGATGATTGCCGACCAGAGAGTTGCGGATATCATGGCGCAGTCCCTTGCGCCCCCACAGACCGATGAAAGCAGGTGACGCAAACGTGATATTCCAGGGAGTGATTCGCAAGGAAGTGTTTTTAGCTTTATTCATCTGAAAATGGAGTGAAACATGAACGTCGAGAAAAAGCGCCTGGAAGAAGCCCAAAAGGGTTACCCCTGGAAGAAATGGGGTCCATATCTGACCGAACGACAGTGGGGTACAGTGAGGGAGGACTACAGCCCCTACGGAACGGCATGGGAGTTTGTATCCCACGACGCATCCCGAAGCAAGGCCTATCGCTGGGGAGAGGAGGGGATCGCAGGTGTTTCGGATAATATGCAGCGCATGGCGTTTTCCGTTGCGCTATGGAACGGCCGTGATCCGATCTTGAAAGAACGTCTCTTCGGACTCACGGGCAACGAAGGGAACCACGGGGAAGATGTCAAGGAGTGCTACTACTATCTCGATAGTACTCCCACCCACTCGTACATGAAAATGCTGTACAAGTATCCCCAGGCGGTGTTTCCCTATGCTTGGCTCGTGGATGAAAACCGCCGGCGTGGGAAGGACCATTCCGAGTTTGAGCTGATCGATACCGGCGTTTTCGATGACGATCGATATTTTGATGTATTCGTCGAGTATGCAAAAGCAGGGCCTGATGATATCCTCGTGAGAATCAGTGTCCATAACCGTGGACCCGAGGATGCCTCCCTTGATGTTCTCCCCCAAGTCTGGTTCCGTAACACGTGGGCGTGGGAACTGGACGCGTACCGCCCGACGATGCATGCATTCAAAAGGGATGTCATCCAAGTTGAAGATGACAAGGCACTTGGAAAGCGATGGGTGTATTTTGACGGCCCGCAAGAACTGCTCTTTTGCGAAAACGAGACAAACACAGGTCGTCTCTACAATACGCCGAATCCGGCGGGATACTTTAAGGACGGCATCAACGACCGTATCGTGAACGGAATGGTGAATGCGGTTAATCCAGAACAGAGTGGTACGAAGGCAGCGGCCTGGTTCAGACTGGTTGTCCCTGCCGGAGGCTCCATTGATGTAAGGGTTCGGATAAGCGACGTGGTGACCGAGAAGCC
>Ga0247727_10011141_pt1 | contig 15764 bp, 11 predicted proteins | sample WisWelCaveWW1625_FD_202498 | JGI IMG/M metagenome (GOLD analysis project Ga0247727, IMG submission 202498) | Biofilm microbial communities from Wishing Well Cave, Virginia, United States - WW16-25 | ecosystem: Environmental > Aquatic > Deep subsurface > Groundwater > Cave microbial mat | place...
AAGCCGAGATTGAAAAGGTCAGGGAGGCTCTACCACTTAACCTGCAGACGATGGTCGCTTAGGAACTACATGCCGAGCCCGCTGGCGACGCCAGCCACGAGTGGGGCCGTCCTTATATGGAAATCTGGTTTTGTCTCCACATTCGTGCGCGAACATCAGAAGACAGGGCCGACCGCGCGCGTAGGAGCAAGTTCTGTGCCAGAGGAAGGCGGCTGCGTGGAGTCCGCGTGGAGTCCAAACCGCCCCTGGCGTCCAAATGGTGTCCAAATCGTTCGCGTGTAACTCTTGTGTTTTCAGTGGGGGTGCTTCTAAGTTGTTGATCCGACGTCCCTGAAAAGGCTGGCGTCGGCGGTTCGATTCCGTCCCTGGCCACCACGTTTTCAAACACTTACGAGCCTTCCCGGGACGTTCAAACGAGGTCCAAAGTCGGCGGATTCCGCTCCGCGCAAAGCCAATCCTCAAAATGCCCGGGTATGGCGGTGACAGTTTTGAAGCCACATTTAGTCAACACATCCCGGATGGGTCCGGTATCGTTCCCGCTGCAAATCCTGACGCACGCGGCATGGTTGTCCTTTGAGAGGATGAGTTTTCTGGCGCGTTCATCGGCTACCGGCAGACTGTAGCCGACCACGACAATCTCGGTTGCTGTCTTCAAACCGACTGCCGCTTGTCGCCAAAGAGAATCCCAGAATAGTTTCCTCTCTTTCGGATTCACGGAGGTCTCGACGGCGAAGACCTTCGTGCGGCCTGGCAGAATCATGCTGCCGCTGCGGTCAACGCTGCCTCTGCCTCCAGGAAACTCCGGGTCTCGTATGCCTCGGTAATCGAGGTATGCGAAATCCTGGGGTAGAATCACGGGTCGCACACCCATTGAATCGCCGCGCACGACGCTGAAACCAGAACTCCCTCCGAAAAGGAGGTCGTTCCAGTTCGTGCTGCCCTGCAACTTGAGAACTGTGATTGGTGATGCCGGCGGTGCAGGGGAGAGCCCAAGTTCAAATCCGTACCCATTCCCGATTTCCCATTTGTTCGCTCGCCGTAACTCCCTCTCCAGCCGGACATCGTAGTTGAACGTTATCACCACATCGCCACCTGTTGCGATGTCCTCAGCAAAGCGCCGGTAAAGTTCCGCGTCATTGCTCCCAAGCGTATCGAAATATGCGCAGATCACATTGCGGACACCCGCCAATAGTAAACTGCGTTTCCCTAGTGTCAATTTCGTGATCTCTGGCCGCGTCGGAGACTCGAGTTCCGAGATGATCTCTTCGAAGTCATCGAGGCACGGGAACAACTTCGAAAACTCGGCAGGGTCGATCCACTCAGACCCAGGTTGCCGATAACTTCCGGCCCAAGGAACCAGCACCTTGCCGAGGTCACGGGCGAGTGGATAACCGGCATGAACGGAAGCGCCGGCGCCGAATATGAACGTGCGCATCGTTTCGACCCGCGTGCGCAGCGAAGGCTTCTCGAACAGCATGCCGAGATACTGGCCGGCGAGCGCGGCGCGGTAGCGTCCCGGGGAGCGCTTGACCTCGGCGGTGAGCAGGAGGAGGCGCTCGAGCTCGGGGGTGGTGAGATCGGTGTCGCGCGTGAAGTCGCCGCGGGCGACACGGGGGGTGGCGGTTCTGGGTGCGGGGGAAGCCACGGGGTCAGCGCTCGAGTGAATTTTTATTCACTACTATGAATAATCACACATCGGGCGGGCGGGCGTCAAGCGGCCCCCCCCGCCCTCTGGGTTTGATAGCTCGGTCTGGCCCACTTGGCCCACCCCCCTGGCCATATTCTGCGGCGCGAACGGGAAGGGGCCTCTGACGCTCTCACGATCCCGAACCACCGGACTATCAAGGCCTCGACCTTGCGGACGATCCTGACTCAGACGGGCATCCCCCGCGACGAGTTCATCCTGGCGTACTACCAGAGCTAATGTTTCTCCCCTGAGTCACACAGATTTAGCGCACTACCCAAGCGCCCGCGTCGAAGACCAGCGCGGTCGCAGCCAGGTCTTACGCCGCCATTCGAGTTGTGCCGCCAAGGACCGGAGCGAGCCGCCGGCCTCCTGGACCCGTCGTCGTTGCCCGCGCAGGGTTGGTTTAGTGCACCACCAGGTTGCCCCCGTTGAGCAACTGTTCGACCGTTGCGGTCCCGTTAAAGTTGCTGGAGAACCACAGGCCGCCCTGTTTGTTCCAGACCGTAATGCCTATGGTGTCCATGTTTCCAGGTTCGCCCTTATCGGTCATGGTCACCTGAAGCGTCGCGTTGCCGTCGACGGCGAACGGCGCCAATGGATTCGTGATGTCCTGGATGTTCGCCTTCCCGTTGAACACGGCTTTACCCTGTTTGGCCTGAACGCTAAGTGAGGTCATGGCGTTGCCCTTGATCTGATAGACGTGGAGACCGTCGGGTTCCGTCTTTCGGACGATGGTGTTGATGTTGCCTTGCAGGTTGGTCCCGCTCTTGTTGTACTTCACGTTGAAGCCGAAGTTGTTCTTGGTTCCGGCATCGCCCGCTTTCAGTCCGGACGAAGAGGCCAGTACAAGATGGCCGCCGCCGGTGATGAAGTCGGTGAGCGGTTTGGAGACGGTCACGAGATCGTTGTCATCGGATGCGTCGCGCGTGTAGTAGTTGTTGACCCTGATACCGATCGTGTAGCTCGCGGAGTTGGACGCGCCGATGTTCGTGGTCCAGTTACAGGTGGCTGTGCCAACCTTGGTGTCCGCGGCGCTCACCAGTCCGACTGGGAGGTTGATGCAGCCTGTCAGGTCAGTATTGGTGCCCCGGTCAACGAAGGTTACCTTGGCGTTGCGGATGTCACCCGGGTTGGCGTCGCCAACCGCGTCAACCGCCGTAATGTCCTTAATGGTGGCGCTCAGAGTGACGGTAGCGGTGCTGGAAGTGGCGCTCGCCGTGGAAGCGAACAACGCTCCAGTGTAGAAAGCACGCGCATCCTCCCTGGTAATGGTGAGGATGGTTGTGAGGCCGGTGATCACGTAGTTCGGATTGATGTATCCGATCGATGCCGTCACGGTATGCGGCCCTGGCGCCATCTGGAATAACACCGCCGACTCCAGAAGGGCCGTCTGCGGGCTGGAGCACAAAAGGGGTGTCATGGCTCCGCCAGGCTGTGTCAGCGAGCAAGAGGCCACCATCAACTGGGTTCCAACGGCGAAGTACACCATCGTACCCACCGAGGATGGGCTCATGCCCAGGTAGCCCGGATCCGCGATCGAGATCGAGAACGTCACTTTGTCGCTATATTGCTGCGAGGTAGGCGCAACCGTGACGGCGGCGGCGACATACGCCGGGCTCACGGTGTGACCGCCGCCAGGCGGGCTACTGACGAAGGCACTGCCGTTGTAGTTGCTGTCGCCCGAGTAGGTGTAGGTGAGCGTCTTGGCTCCCACGGTAGCGCCCGCCGGGATAATGCAAGCGCCGGCTGCCACGGGTGTCGCGGGGCATGACGCAGTGCCGTCAGAGACAGTCACAGTTCCGCCCGGAGCGCCGCCGCCAGGGGCAACGACCCCGACGGTCCAAGTCGCTGTGTAACCGAAGCCGAACGTAGAAGGATCGGGCGCGTCACCGACAGCCGTGAAGGATGTGCTGGCCGGGTTCACCGTGTGCGGCGCAGCGGATGAGGCGCTCCCGCTGAAATCAGGCGCGCCGCCGTAGGTGGCCACCAGGCTCTTCGCCCCAGCCGTGGTTGAGGTCACCATGCAGGTGCCCACCGCCACCGCCGCCGCGCAGCCGCTGCCGCCCGTGATGGTCACCGTCCCGGTCGGGGTGCCCACGCCCGGCGCGGTCACCGCCACCGACCAGTTCACTGCGTAGCTCTCACCCACCACCGTCGGCGTCGCCAGCAACGAGGCCGCGTTGGTGATCGTGGTGGTCGTAGCCGCCGGGTTCACCGTGTGCGGTGCGCCCGCCGACGCGCTCCCGTTGAAGTCGCTGTCGCCGCCGTAGGTGGCCACCAGCGTCTTCGCCCCAGCCGTGGTCGAGGTCACCATGCAGGTGCCCACCGCCACCGCCACCGGGCCGCAGCCGCTGCCGCCGGTTATGGTCACCGTCCCGGTCGGGGTGCCCGCGCCCGGCGCGGTCACTGCCACCGACCAGTTCACTGCGTAGCTCTCACCCACCACCGTCGGCGTCGCCAGCAACGAGGCCGCGTTGGTGATCGTCGTCGTCGTGGCCGCCGGGTTCACCGTGTGCGGTGCGCCCGCCGACGCGCTCCCGTTGAAGTCGCTGTCGCCGCCGTAGGTGGCCACCAGCGTCTTCGCCCCAGCCGTGGTCGAGGTCACCATGCAGGTGCCCACCGCCACCGCCACCGGGCCGCAGCCGCTGCCGCCGGTTATGGTCACCGTCCCGGTCGGGGTGCCCGCGCCCGGCGCGGTCACTGCCACCGACCAGTTCACTGCGTAGCTCTCACCCACCACCGTCGGCGTCGCCAGCAACGAGGCCGCGTTGGTGATCGTCGTCGTCGTGGCCGCCGGGTTCACCGTGTGCGGCGCAGCGGATGAGGCGCTCCCGCTGAAATCAGGCGCGCCGCCGTAGGTGGCCACCAGGCTCTTCGCCCCAGCCGTGGTCGAGGTCACCATGCAGGTGCCCGCCCCCACCGCCACCGGGCCGCAGCCGCTGCCGCCCGTGATAGTTACGGTCCCGGTCGGGGTGCCCGCGCCCGGCGCGGTCACTGCCACCGACCAGGTAACAGTGTAGGATTCGCCCACCACCGTCGGCGTGCCCAGTGCAACCGCGTTGGTGATGGTCGTGGTGGTGGCGGCCGGGTTGACGGTCTGGCCGCCGGCGAGACTGCCCGAACTGGCGGTGAAGTTCCCGGTGGGGATGTAGTCCGCGGTCACGGTGTGGGTGCCCACACTAAGCGAGGAAGTTCCGCCGCTGGTGGCCATCCCGCCCACGAGCGCCACCGCAGCTCCGAAGTTGACGCTGTCGATCTTGAACTGCACGGAGCCCGTCGGCGTTCCACTGCCGCTGCTCACGGTGGCGGTGAAGGACACAGATTGCCCGAAGACCGAGGGATTCTGCGACGACGTTACGGCCGTTGTGGTGGCGGCGGCGACAGCCGCGTTCACTACAAGGGTCGCAGCGGCGTCTCGGTTGGTGTTACTTCCACAGCTTGAGTCCGGATCGCCTCGTACAGTGAACGTATAGGTGCCCGCCGGAGTCATGCCGGCGTCAGTAGTGATGTCTAGGGTTGATAATATAACGCCGGCACTCGAGCGAGCCACCGGATTCGTAGTGAAAGATGGGTTGGTCCCAGCGGGCAGGCCGGTTTGTCCACCGGCGGTGATGATCAACAGATCGGCCGAACAGCTGCCACTGCCGGCAAAGGTCGCAGTGATTGAGTATGACGCCGGATTGCCAGCCGTGACCGTAACGCTGGTGGGCGGCCCTACGACGACGCTTGTAAGATTGAGGGCGTCCGTGAAGCTGGTCTCCCCCCAGATCCCCGACGGATCGCCGGTCGCGATCAGGTGGAAGGTCACGCCGGCATCGTGCGGCTGGACGTTGTAGACGGGCTTGTTGGAGAACGCGCCGCTGGCGTCCGCCTGAATATCGACGTTCACATCGGGGTGCGTGGTAGGGTTCTCGTGGATCACCACGTGCACGACGTCATTGGGTCCGAAGCCGCTGCCGGTGAGATAGACGGTGTCGCCTGGCTGGTAATCCGGCTTATCGGTAGTCACTGTAGCAGTGGGGAGTGTCATCGCCGCGGCCGACACCTCGCCGCCCCGGGACTTGCCGCCCGCGAGTATCAACACACCCGAGTCGGTCGTGCCGCCGGTGGTCTTGCTGACTGCGTCGGACAAATCGCCGATAGGCTTGAACAGACCCTTGTACTGGTTGCCCCACCAGGCAAACTGCTCGGCGGAGGCCATCGGCTTCCCCGAAGCTGTCCCATCCACCAGGATCACCGTATTGTTGTGCGGCATCAGGAACGCCTGATGGCCGCGGCGGGCCGAACCCATCGGAGGACCGCCGGTGAAGGACATCGTGCGGGAGTCGAACAGCTCGGAGGTGGACAGATCGGCGTGGCCGTCGAAGCCGCCGGCCAAGAGGACGATGCCGTTATCGAGGAGCGTGGCGGACAAGCCCTCACGGGGGGTGGTCATCCTGCCAATCGCGTGAACGGAGTTCCAGCCGGGATCGAAGATCTCGGCCGTATCGAGCACGTTCTTGCCGTCAGAGCCGCCGGCAATGAGGACGCGGCCGTCGCGGAGAAGGCTCGCGGCATGGCCCTTGCGCGGAGCGGCCATGGCGCCCGGGACCGTCGAGAAGGTGAGCGTCCGGGGATCGAAGATTTCAAGCGTAGCCAGGGCGAAACCGAATGACTCGCCGCCGGCTATCAGCAGTCGCTTATCGGAAAGCACAGTGACGGTGGCGCCGACACGGGCTTCGCGCATGGACTGAATGGGGGTCCAGGAGTCGGAGGAGGGGTCGTAGACCTCGGCGGCGTTTGTGGTGGAGGTGGAATCATCGTAGACCCGGCCGCCGGCGACCAGGACGCGGCCGTCCGGGAGGGCGGCGCAGAGGTGCCCGGAGCGCGCGATGCCCATGGGGGAAACGGAAGCGCGATAGCCGGCAGCGCCGAGAAACTCGGCCGATTCGAGCGTGCCGCGGCGGTTCAGGCCGCCGGTGGCCAGCAGGCGGCCATCGGGCAGTTGGACCGCACAGGCGTCGGCACGGGCTTCCTTGAGGGACCGGTCGGTGTTCCATTTGCCGGTGATTCGGGGTTCAGGGCCCTGACCGAGGAAGAGCATGGGTAGAGCCAAAGCGGAGAGCGGAAGCAGGGACGCGTTGCGCAGCAAACGGGACATGTATTATTTATCCTCACAACTATTTCTGGAGCCAGGATCGGCGACCCCAACAACTATCGATAATTATACGTAACCAGCCTCAGGCTACGGGCTTATACGATGGGGGTTTTTTTACGGTGAACGAGGAAGCGGTACTAGTACCAGTTCCGCGGGAGGGGGTCACGCCGACACCGGGCCCTCACCCCTCGCCAGCGCTTCGAGCAATTTTTTGGGCTCGATCGCTCGCAGGGGGGTTTTGCCTTGCCGGTCATAGACCAATGCGAACGGTCGCCTGCCGGCCATTGATGACCATAATCATGGTCATAGGGCATGGGCGTGGTCGAGCGCGCCGGGGTCGTCTCACGGCACGTCTCACGGCAGGCAAAGCGGGGGCGAGCAAGGGCCAAACGAGACTGGTAGCCGCGAGGCCTTTCGGCGAGACCAGGCTACCGCACCGGCATGTTGTAGGTGAACGTGAGCTGGAGCCGCACTTGCTCGCCGCGAAACTCCGGCGGCAGCGGCGGGAACGGATTCGAAGCGCTGATGCCGGCGACGGCGGCGCGGTCGAGCGCGTCGGTCCCCGAGGGAACGGCGATCACCAGCTTCGGCACGCCGCCGTCGCGGCTGATGGCAAACTGGATCTGCACGCGGCCCCGGCGACCCAGCTTGACGCTCTCCGGCATGACGGCGAACCAGTTGCGCCGCACGGCGGCGAGAATCCGAATCAGGTACGGCCGGAAGTCGGCCCCCATCGGGTCGCTCAGCAATTCCAGGCGGCTGGCGTTCTGTCCCGGCGATGGCGGTTGGTTCAGCGCCGCTCCCAGCCCACCGGCGCCTTCCCCCAGGTCGCCGACGACAACTCCGCCGGCGCCTCCGGCACGCGCCGCGGCTTGGACCGCTTCGTCGACGGTGGATCGCGGCGGAGGTGGCAGGCGTCTGGCTCCCACCGGAGCCTGAATCGATCCGGGCTTCTCGAAGGCCAGCTTGGGGCGTTCCTCGGCCTGAATCCGGGGCGGCGCCTCGATGGGCGGTCCCGGCGGCGGACCCGTCGCCGCGGCGATCGCGGGCGCGGTTGACACCGGAGGCGGTTCCGGCAAAGAAGGCGGCGTGGCGGCGGCGAGTTTCGGTTCGAGCGGTTTGGGAGCCGCCGGTCGCGTCAACGAAGGCGGCGCTGGCGCTACCAGCGGGCGCGGCAGCAATCCCTCGAGGTTCAGCTCCTGACTGACCCGGCCGCGGCCGGTTTCCCGCTGCGTCAATGGGCGGGGAGGCGCGATCAACGGAGTCGCTTTGCTCAGATCGGCTGCGAGACGGGGCGCCGCAACCGGAGCCGGCGGCGCCCACGGGACAATCAAAGCGCCCGCCATGATCACCGCGTGAAACACCAGCGACCCCACGGCCGCGGTCCGCGGCTTGGGCTGCTCGAGGAGGAATTGGCCCCCGGGCAAAAGGTGCAGCTCCGGCTCCGGTGACGTCACAACGCGGCGATAGCGGCCTCTACCACTCTGGCGTGCACCTTGATTCTATCAAGAATCGCGAGCGCGACCTCGAGCGCCGCCGTCGCCGCTTCGCCGTCCACGCGCGGCCTCCGGCGCATATGGATCGCATCCAGGAACGCCTCGAACTGAAGCTTCAGCGGCTCGCTTTTTTCCGCCGCCAGCGGCTGAAAGGCGATCTCGCGGCTCGGACCGATCGAGCAGATGACGCCGTCCTGGCGTCCGTAGTCGATCGAGATATACTCGTGCGGCTGGAAAAGCCGCAGCTTGCGGACGCGCTCGGTCGAGACGCGGCTGGCGGTGAAGTTGGCGACGCAGCCGCCCGGAAATGCCAGCCGCGCATTGGCGATGTCCACTTTGTCGGTGAGTACGTTCAGCCCGGCGGCGCGGATCTCCTCCGGCGGCTGGCCGACGAGCGCGAGGACGATATCGACGTCGTGGATCATCAGGTCGAGAACGACGTCGACGTCGAGACTGCGCGGCGTGAACGGGCTGAGGCGGTGAATCTCGAAAAACAGGGGCAGCCGGCAGACGCGCTCCAGCGCCATCACCGCCGGGTTGAACCGCTCGAGGTGTCCGACCTGGAGCAGGCGGCCGTTCGCCGCCGCCGCTTCGATCAAAAGGCGCGCTTCGGTCCCGCTGGCCGCAATCGGCTTCTCGACGAGGATATCCAGGCCGGCCTCGAGCAGCCCGCGGCCGACCTCGGCGTGCGCAATCGTCGGGACCGCCACCACGGCCGCGTCCGCCTTGCCGGCCAGCTCGTGCCAATCCTCCAGCGCCGGGCAGCCGAAATCGCGCGCCGCCTGCGCGCGCCGGCCCGCGTCGAGATCGACCACGCCAACCAGCTCGGCGCGGGCGCTCTCGCCAATCACGCGGAGATGGTGGCGGCCGAAGGCGCCGGCCCCGATCACCGCAACGCGGGGGCGAGGCGTGGGAGTCAATTCCACAGGTTACCAGCTACCCTACGCCGCGGACCTGTTCCATCCAGAACGGCTCCCGCGGCACGCGCTTGAGGATCTTGCCGCCGCCGGTGACGATCATGTCTTTTCACCCGATCGACGATGTCCGGACGCTCGTCCACCGCTGCCTATCTCCCGGGCGCGGCCCGCCTTTGGCCGCCGCCTAAGCCGCGCCCAAGTTGCTCTCAGCTCAGCTTCATGCAACTCAGCCCATGCCTCCACCAGGCGCCTTTGCCTGGTCGGTAAGGAACCGTGAGCTCCGGCACAGCCCCATTGTAAATCGCAACGCATCCGCACCGTCCTGCTAACTCCTGTTTAACAATATACGGTGCGAAAACAAGCGTTCCGCCAGCACCGGCCCGACCGCCCGCGCCAGTTCGTCGAGGCCGGCCGAGCGTACGCCTTCGACGCTCCCGAAAACGCGCAGCAGCTTGCGGGCCGTCTTCGGGCCGACGCCGGGCACCTCCAGCAGCCGCGTCGTGAGGCGCGTCGAGGCGCGCCGCTGGCGGTGAAACGTCACCGCGAACCGGTGCGCTTCGTCCCGGATGCGCTGCACCAGGTGGAGCACCGGCGAATAGCGATCGAGCGCCACCGGCTCCTGTTCCTGGCCGTAAACGTAGATCAGCTCCTCGCGCTTGGCGATCGAAGCCAGCGGCTGGTTGATGATACCCAGCGCCTCGAGCGCCCCGGCGGCGGCGTGCAACTGCCCCACGCCGCCATCGATGAGAATCACCGACGGCAGCGGTTGGTTCTGTTCCGGCCGCCGCTGGTAGGCGCGCGTCACCGCCTCGCCGATCGACCGGAAGTCATCGTTGCCGTCGACGGTGCGGATGAGGAACTTGCGGTAATCGCTCTTCTTCATCCGCCCCTTCTCCCAGACCACCTTGCTGGCGACGGTGTCGGATCCCTGGATGTGGGACACGTCGAAACATTCGATGCGGACGGGCGGCTCGGCCAGCCCCAGGGTCTCGACCAGCGACTCCTCGATTTGACGCGAGGTCGGCTCGAGCACGCGGAACCGCTGGTGGAAGCTATGGAGGGCGTTGGTCTCGACCAGATCGAGCAGCGCGCGCTTGGGACCGCGCCGCGGCGTGTGGATCTCGACCTTGCGCCCGCGCTTCTCCGACAGCAGCTCGGCGAGCGCCTCGAGGTCCTCGAACTCGGCCGGCACGTGGATCCGGTCGGGAACGTAACTCTGGTCGAGATAGAGCTGCTTGAGCAACGACGGGATGAATTCGCCGGCCTCGAAGTCGAGCCGGTCCTCCCAATAAAACTCGCGGCGGTCGACAATGCGGCCGTTGCGGAGATGAAATACGTTCACCGCCACCAGCGGCGGCTCGGCGTAGCAGGCCACGATGTCGGTGTTGTCGCCGTCGGCGGCCGCCATCTTCTGGCGCTCGTCGACTTCCTCGAGCGTGGCCACCAGATCGCGCAGCGAGGCGGCTTCCTCGAACCGCAGCTCGTCGGAGGCGGCCTGCATCCGCGCGCGCAGCTCGCCGGCGAGGTCGCGATGCCTCCCCTCGAGGAACATCCGCGCGTTGCGAACCGCGTCCGCGTAAGCCGTCCCGGTGGTCAGCCCCTCGACGCACGGGCCGAGACACCGGCCAATGTGGTACTGAAGGCAGGGCTGCGGGTGGAACCGCGTGAGGTCGACTTTGCACGACGGGACACGGAAATAGCGATGAATGAAGTTGACCAGCCGGTGCGCGAGATTCGCGGGAAAATAAGGGCCGAAATACTGGCCGCCGTCTTTCCTCAGGCGGCGTGTCACGTACACGCGCGGATATTTTTCGTCCGCCAGCTTGATGTAGGGGTAGGTCTTGTCGTCCCGCAGCAGGACGTTGAAAGGAGGCTTCCACTGTTTGATGAGGTTGTTCTCGAGCGCCAGCGCCTCCTTCTCGTTGTCGACCAGGATGTATTCGACGTCGCGCGCCTCCCCGATCAGCGTCCCAGTCTTGATGTCGGCCAGCTTGTCGTCGGAGAAATATGAGCGCACGCGGCTGCGCAGGTTCTTCGCCTTGCCGACGTAGAGCACCGCGCCGTGCCCGTCCTTGTAAAGATAGACGCCGGGGCTCGGCGGCAACCGCGCCGCCTTGTCGCGGAGGGGGCTTCGTTCCGGATCCATGGCGCGCCGCCTATACTGAGATTGTGACACGCGCCTTTCTCGCGACGCTCCTGGCGGCGTGGGTGTGCGCGGCCCAGCCTCCCAAACCGCAGGAGCCGCCCGAAGAAGACGAGTCGCTCATCCCCAAAGAGTACTCCTTCAACCCGCTGCAAGCCGCCCGCGAGATCCAGGTCGGCAACTTCTATTTCAAGAAAGGAAGTTTCCGGGCGGCGGCCCAGCGCTTCGAGGAAGCCACCCGGTGGAACCCGCAGGCAGCCGAGGCGTTCCTGCGGCTGGCCGAAGCGCGCGAGCGACTCGGGGTCGACCTTCGCGGGCCGGCGGCGGCCGCCGGGCGGGAGAAGGAAATGGCGGCCGCCCGCATGGCCTACGAGAAATTCCTCGAAGCGGCCCCGGAGGATAAACGCGCCGCCTCCGTCAGGAAGAAGCTCGCGGCCTGGAAGCCGTAGAACCCTTGCGAGCCTGCCGGCGAATCACCGCGACCACCCGCGCCACGCCCTTCTCCCATTCGGGAAACAGGTCGACGTAGTGGAATTCGTCGGCGATGCGGGCGGGCACCCGGCATTCGTCCAGCCGGACCGGGATCAGCCAGGTATCTTCGAACGGTGTGCGCGTCGCGCAGTCGAGCGCATAGTGCAGTTCCGACTGGAAGCGGCCGCGCTTTCCCACGCTCCGCCGGGAATGGCAGGCGATGAAGAAATCGCAAAGCTGGATCGCCCGTTCGATCGCTCTCTTCCAGTTCTGACCCGGCAGGAGCTTCTTGCGGTCCATCCAAGGGTCCAGGCCGCTCGCCTCGAGCGCCTTGTATAGCCGCAGCACAGCGACGCGGTCCTCCTGGACGTAGGCCAGGAACACCCGGGGTCTTTGCTCCGGCTGGAACTGGTAACGGCCCCTGCCCCGCGACCGGAACACCCCGAGCCCGTCGATTTCAACCGTTCCGCCCTCCTCGAGGCATTGGCGGAGAAGCCTGGACAGTTGCGAGCTGGTCGTCCACGGATGCGGTTCCGGCTTCATTTCCCGCCCCGCCGGTGGTATGGTTCAAAGCGTGGGCCGGCCAGGCCTCCGGGACGCAGCCGGCCGAGACCGGGCAACGAGACAGGTTTGCCCTGCCGCAGTTTGCGCAGAATCCGGTGGACGACGCGGTCCAGCTCATCGGCCGCTTCGGCCTTGCTCTTGTGCGACGCCAGGGCGAGGCGGGCGGCTAGATCGATCCTGTTCATCGCGGATATCGTAACCCGCCGTCGGGGGAGCGCCGGGCGTCGGTCGGCCGGGCAGGCTTGCTAACCGGCGGAATTCATGGGAGAACCAGAACGGCCCGGTTTCCGGAACAGGTGGTGAATGGAATCGTGGCATAATTCCGGCATGCCTACTCGAAGGCGGTTCTTCCAATCCGCCGGGGCGGCTGCCTTGCCGGCGTTGGCGCAAGGGTCCCGGCAGCGGAACATCCTGGTGCTGGTCGCCGACGATCTTGGATTGCACACCGGCGCCTATGGCGACGCGACCGCCGTAACCCCCAACCTGGACCGGCTGGCAGCCGACGGAGTGCGGTTCACCAACGCCTTCTCGACGACGGCTTCGTGCAGCGCGAGCCGCTCGGTGATTCTGAGCGGTCTGCAAAACCACGCCAACGGTCAGTATGGGCACGCCCATTCGGTGCATAACCTGCGGTATCTTCCCGCGGTGCGGCCGCTGCCGCGACTGCTGAAGGACGCCGGCTACCGCACGGGGATCATTGGTAAGCTCCACGTGAACCCCCTCAGCGAGTTTCCCTGGGACCTGAATGCCGAGGGCGCCAACCGCGCCGTGCGGGAGATGGCCGGCAAAGCCCAGGCTTTCGTCGGCGCTGCCGACGGCCGCCCATGGTATCTTCACGTGGGTTTTGGAGATCCCCATCGCGCGGCTCAAGGCTTCGCCAACCGCGATTATCCAGGCGTCCAGCGCCGGCGCTTCGATCCGTTGAAGATCAAGGTTCCGAGCTTCCTCCCCGACAATCCCTCGACCCGCGCCGAGGTCGCCGAATACTACGAGGCGGTCCATCGACTGGACCAGGGCATCGGTTTCATGATGGAGGCGCTCGTCCAGACCGGCCAGCTCGACAGCACGCTGGTCTTCTTCCTGAGCGATAACGGCATGCCGTTCCCCAACGCCAAGACCAACTGCTACGATGCCGGAATTCATCTGCCGCTCGTGGTTCGCTCTCCGGGACAGCGTCGCCGCGGCATTGCCAACCAGGCGATGGTGAGCTGGGTGGACCTCCTGCCGACGTGTCTGGAATGGGGGGGAGTGAAGCCGCCCGACGGGCTGCATGGCCGGAGCCTGCTGGGGGTTCTCGAGCAGGACAACCCGGCGGGCTGGGACGAAGTCTATTTCTCGCACACCTTTCACGAGATCACCATGTACTATCCGATGCGCGGAGTCCGCACGCGGCAATACAAGTACATTCACAATCTGTTCGCCGAGCTGGAGTATCCGCATGCGAGCGACCTGTGGGCGTCCTCGACCTGGCAGAGCCTGCTGAAACAGGGAGAGAAGGCGCGCATCGGCGGCCGCCCGGTCGGCCAGTACCTTCACCGGGCCGTCGAGGAGCTCTATGACATCACCGAGGATCCCGGCGAGACCCGAAACCTGGCCGGATCGCCGCCACTCCAGCAGACGCTCGCGACCTTGCGCCGGCAGGTGCTCGATTGGCGACGCCGGACCGGCGATCCCTGGACGATCCTGGAAGACTACAAGAAGCCCGCGGTCTAGGCCAAGTCCCGCCCGGGTGGGAGTCGGAGGATTGCCGACCTGGCGTGTTGCCCTTCTGCTGCCCTTTTGCAGCCCGGGGATGGAGCCAAAAATTCCGGATTAGTGGTCATCTGGCGTACAATCCCGAATGAGGTGATCCGATGAATCGAACCGTTTTGGCTGGCATCCTGGGCGGCGTGGCCATGTTCCTCGCGGGCACATTCACGCATGTGGTACTCCCGCTGGGGGAGGCGGGGATCAAACAACTTCCCAATGAAGAGCCGGTTGTCTCGGCAATCAAGTCCAATGTGACCGAGCCGGGTTTTTATTTCTTCCCGGGAATGCCACCGGGTGCTTCCGGCGATCAAGAGAAGCAGTGGGAACAGCGCATCCGCATGGGCCCGGTCGGCATCCTGGTTTATACGCCGCAAGGCCAGGCACCGCTCGAACCCCTCCAGCTTGTGCGCGAGTTTCTGAGCAACCTGCTGGCAGCGCTCGCCGCGGCTTACCTGCTCGCCCAGACGCGTCTGGCTTCTTTCGGTGCGCGTGTTCTGTTCGTCACAGCGCTGGGCTTGGTTTGCTGGCTTGCGATCAGTGTCTCCTTCTGGAATTGGTACAACTTCCCGACCACCTATGCCCTCGCCGAATTAGCCCATGAGTTGATTGGTTTCGCGGTGACAGGTCTCGTTCTCGCTTGGCGAATCAAGACGTAGTCCGCCTGGCAGGACTCTTCACCTGCCCGCCTGAAGGTTGTGTCCAACGGCGAAAGATGACATAATTGCACCAACTCCATGGATGCGCTGACGACGGCCGCATTTCTTCTCACCTGTTCGGCCGGCGCTCAGGAGGCGGAGCCGGCGGCCAAGTTGGCCGTCAACGGGGAGATCGCTCCAGCGTCCACTCCCGCCTACAAGTTCATCACGCCTTCGGAACGGTTCCACCACTTTGTCTCGAAGACGATCGGCCCGATGGGGGTGGCGCAAATGGCGGCGCTGAGCGGGATTCAGACGATGCGGCAGAGCCCCGAGGAATGGAGCCAGGACTTTCGCGGCTACTCGACGCGGCTGGGCTCGCGATTCGGGCGACTCGCGATCGGCAATACCATCGAGCTTGGCTTGAGCGCGGCTCTGCGGGAGGATCCGCGATACTTCATCTCGCGGGAAAACGGCTTCGGAGCGCGGGTCAAGAACGCCTTGCTGTCGACGATTCTGATCCGAAAGCCGGACGGGAGCAAGTCGCTGGCGATCGGGAGGCTGTCGGGGCGGATCGGAAGCTCGTTCATTCAGAACTCCTGGTATCCACCAAGCCAGAACAGATGGAATGACGCCTTCGAGCGCGTCGGTGTGAGCTTCGGCGTGCACGCCGGGTTCAACCTGGCGAAGGAGTTCTGGCGGCGCGACAAACGCCGGAAATAAGCCGCGGTAATGCGTCTTTGGCCGATCCTGCTGCTGATGGCAACCAACCACGCCGGCGGTGAGATCCGCGATGTCATGAAGAGCGGCGAGATCGACGCCGCGCTGGCGCGAGCGAGTCGAGACCCGGTCACCCTTCAGGAAAAGCCCAACTATTCGATTCGGCTCGTGGCGGTGGATCAGAACGGCGTATTCTTCGACGCCGCCCGGGACCAGGTGCTGGTGATTCGACGCGGCTCGGCGAA
>Ga0247727_10011142_pt1 | contig 15763 bp, 15 predicted proteins | sample WisWelCaveWW1625_FD_202498 | JGI IMG/M metagenome (GOLD analysis project Ga0247727, IMG submission 202498) | Biofilm microbial communities from Wishing Well Cave, Virginia, United States - WW16-25 | ecosystem: Environmental > Aquatic > Deep subsurface > Groundwater > Cave microbial mat | place...
CGCGGCTCTCCACCGCGCGCAATCACACCGCCACGCATCTTTTGCATAAAGCGCTGCGCGATACCATCGGCACGCACGTTAGCCAGGCCGGCTCTCTGGTCGCGCCGGATCATCTGCGCTTCGACGTCACGCATTTTCAGAAAATCGACGGCAATCAGCTCGACGATATCGAAGGCCAGGTGAATGAGCGCATCCGCCAGGATTTGGCCATCGAGACTTTTCAAATGCCCTACGACGAAGCACGCAAGCTCGGCGCGATGGCAATCTTCGAAGAGAAATATGGCGACATCGTCCGCGTGGTGAAAATCGGCGACTACTCTTTGGAGCTTTGCGGCGGCACGCATCTCGCGCACACCGGCGAGGCTGGGGTCTTCAACATTCTTGCAGAATCTTCCGCGGCGGCAGGCATTCGCCGCCTCGAAGCGTTGACCGGCAAGGGCGCGGAAAGTTTTCTGCGCACCGAGCGGCGCATCAATGAAGAGTTGCGAACGCTGCTGAACTGCCAGCGCGATGAATTGCCGGCGAAGCTGCAAGAAATGTTGGAGGCGCGGAAAAAACTTGAACATGATCTCCGTGAATTGCGCGCAAAATTAGCCCGCCAAGAAATCTCCGAGCTGGTGGCGAGCGCTGAGAATTTCAACGGCATGCGCATCGTGGCAGCGAAAGTCAAGGTCGCCGATGCAGAAGATCTCAAAACCATGGGCGACACATTGCGCGAAAAATTGGGCAGCGGCGTCGGCGTCTTGGCCGCAGTGCTTGACGGCAAAATCACTTTCGTCTGCGTCGTCACCGATGATTTGATCAAAAACAAAAAACTTCGTGCCGGAGACATCGTGAAAAAAGTCGCTGAAATCACCGGCGGCTCCGGCGGCGGACGACCACACTTGGCGCTGGCAGGTGGTAAAGACGTGTCGCGTCTCGGCGAGGCATTGAAGAAAGTGCCGGAGATTGTGGCGGGGATGACGAAGAGCTAAGGCCTGATGGATTTCACAAAGTACAACTTGAGGGGATTTCGTTATGCTAAATCCTCCTGAGAGAGATGAATTTACAATAAAGAAGTTTGAGGAATTATACGCGCTCTCAAAGTCTGAACTCGACAAAGAAGTTACAAGATTCAGCCATGTAGAGGAAAAGGCAACTCGGCATTTCTCGCTTTTGGTGGTCTTGCTAAGCTTTGTAGCGATTGGAGTTCCAGAATACGTAACAATTGTGAAGTCTCTGAACAATTTTTGGCGATGGGTATTTCTGTTTGTGTATCCCTTGCTAACCATTTGTGTCGGATGCTCTATCTTCTTTTACATGCGTTCTATTGCTTTCGGTGAGTTCCGACAAATGACGTTGGATGATGCTATGTATGAGCATTTCAAGGGAAACCGATATGTTGATGTTATTTATTCGTTGAGCAAGCTTAATACTGATCTGATCAAGACAAATCGAGCGATAACTGAGATAAAATTTGACAGGGCGATAATCGCTTTCAAGTTTGCTTCTGGATGTCTATCTCTCGTTTTTATCGCTATCGTGCTGTATGTCATCATAAAACTCCAGTGAAAGGAGTAGTTATGCCGGCCAAAAACCCAAAGATTTCATTGCCCAAAAATCTTGATAGTTCTTCTTCGCAGAAGCCTGACAAGACACCCGAAACGACTTCCAAAGAAGCTGCTGCTTCGGATGTCATACCCAACGAAGATATTCAGGCTCCGCGCTCGTCTGTAATACCACTGCGTGAGAGTTTCCACATTGGCAATGGCAGACGAAGTGACAAGGATTAACGGACAGGAGCCATCAGCAGAAAATATTGCAATGACCAAACACGTCAACTATCGTAAAATTGCCTTTGAACGCTATGACCCGGTTTGCGCGCACTGTGGTTTTGGAATCGAAAAAGAATAAAAAATGCTTACGAAGCCCTTGCCTCGAATCAATGCGCGGCCTCTTGTACCGCCGATTAAGTGTCAAGGTATTAAAACCAAGCTGGTCAGGTTTATCATGGAAAATATCCAGTGGGGTGGACACGGGCGCTGGATCGAGCCTTTCTTAGGCTCTGGGGTGGTTTTATTCAGCGTACAGCCCAAGCGTGCTATCGCTAATGATGTTAATCCTCACATCATTGCTTTTTATCAAAAGCTATACGATGGTTCTTTGACTCCAGCAATGGTCAGAGAACATCTAACACGAGAAGGCAAAAGTCTATTGGCAGAAGGCGAAGATTACTACTACGAAATAAGAAAACGTTTTAACAGGAACGCAGAACCTCTGGATTTCTTATTTTTGAGTAGGGCTTGTTTCAACGGAGTTATGCGGTTCAATAAGAAAGGCGAGTTCAATGTTCCGTTTTGCCGCAAGCCGGACCGTTTTCGACGCGCTTACGTCACCAAAATAGTCAATCAGGTAAGTAACTTGTGTAAAATAATGAAAGGCAAAGAATGGGAATTTCGTGTTGGAGATTGGCGCCAATGTTTAGCAGAGTCAGGAAATGATGATTTTGTTTACCTTGACCCGCCATATATAGGACGCCACGCAGATTATTACAACCAATGGTCAGGCCGCGACGCGACCGACTTAGCGCACATCGTGCAACCTCTACCTTGCGGATTCGCATTATCGATGTGGAAGGAGAATAGGTATCGTTCCAATTCTTATCTCGCCTCATGGAATGGTGTGGAACAGAGGACGATGACGCACTTTTATCATGTTGGTTCAACAGAGAGCCTTCGTAATTCGATGGAAGAAGCGTTGCTAATAAAGCAAGGATATGAAGCGCCGCTTTTTGATAGAGATGAAATTTCCAGTGATGCGGTACAAATGAGCATGGCCTTTTGAAGAATCATGGAAGCAATAAAAATTCTCGAAAAACCTGCAGCGATCACATGGGATTACGACGAAGATGCCGATGTCCTTTATTTGGCGATCAGCGAACCACGGCCAGCGGTTGGAATAGACATAGGTGAAGGATTGAATGTTCGTTATGACGAAGTTCACAAAGGAATCGTCGGGCTGACGATGATCGGTCTGCGCACGGATGTTGAAAAGCCTGGCAGAGAATTGAATTGATCATTGCAATGCAAGAGTTCGAGATGCCATGGATTCGCTAGAAAAGGATAATGAGTTACTTGCCAGGATTAAGTCGCAATTGCCTAAGCTTGAAACTCTTTTGAAGGAAATGAATTCGCACTGGCTTTATGAAGATCCAATCTATCGTTTTTACCATCAATCGTTCAAGGTTTACTATCTTCAAGATGAGACGCGAAAAATCGTCGAAGCGCTAAAATCCATCGCGCCCGAAGTTACAACGTTTTGCAAGGACTTCGAGGAGATTTATCTCGCAGGGGCGAGTGGAAAGAAATTTGAAATGGAACACAACCAAAACTGGACTGCCCATACAAGAGTCTTTGTCGAAGCTTTTTTCCATGCCAAGTTCTTTTTGGAGACGGCGGTGAAGTATGGCAAGGAATTGGATAAAGCGCCCACCACATTACCATCGGGTTGGGCCGCGTTGCTTTGTTTATATAATTTGCGTTAGTACGGCATCCCGATGATTTGTTGGACGATATAATTGAAATCGTTTTGGAGTGACCTATAAATAAATCGACCGTACAAAAAGTTGACTCAGGAATCGACGGCAAGCTCGCCGCCTCCGGTCATGTCTTGACGCAGCTCTTGCAGATTCGCGAGCAGCGCGGCGCGGGGTATCTTGTGCTCATCGATCCGGACAAGTGGCCGCCGTCGCGTTTGCCGGAGGTGGCCGCTGCTGCCGGCGAGCAGGGCGCCGACGCCGTGCTCATCGGCGGCAGCCTACTTTTAAAAGCGAATTTCGACGAGTTGGTGCTCGCGATCAAGCAGGCGGCGAAGGTGCCGACGATTCTTTTTCCGGGCAGCACGATTCAGATTTCGCGCCATGCCGATGCGATTTTATTTCTCTCCTTGGTCAGCGGTCGCAATCCGAATTATCTGATTGGCGAGCAGGTGCTGGCCGCGCCGGTGATCAAATATCTCGGCATCGAGCCGATTCCGACGGCTTACATGCTCATCGAATCGGGACGCACGACATCGGCGGAATTCATGAGCGCCACGCGGCCGATTCCACGCGACAAAAATGACATTGCCATAGCCACGGCGCTGGCCGCGGAGTATTTGGGCTTTCGATTGATTTATCTCGAAGCCGGCAGCGGCGCCGAGAAGCCGGTATCGCCGGAAATGGTCGCTGCGGTTTCGAGCTTCGTCAACATCCCGGTCATCGTCGGCGGCGGCATTCGCACGCCGGAGGCGGCTGCAGAGCGCGTGGCTGCGGGCGCGGCGTTCATCGTCACCGGAAATGTTTTAGAGAAGGACGGGCACTCGCAGCTCATTCAGGAATTCGCGGCGGCGATCCATCAAAGATAAACTTTGCTCCGTAGCCCCCGACCTTTGTCCCGCCCCGTCTCCATAGTCTTTGTATGAAAGCGGTACGGGATGGTCGGATTTTAAAAGAGAGAAGCTTCTTTGTTTCAGTACCCCACAAGGGGTAGGACTACACAGGACTTCACATGATCGACATCCATTCGCACTTGCTCCCTCAGATTGACGACGGCTCCACGAGTTGGGACGAATCCATTGCCATGGCGCGACAGGCAGTCGTCGACGGCACAACGGAATTGGCGGTGACGCATCACATCATCAGCAATAAAGAGTTTGGTCGCGAGCCTGAAATTCTCGAAAAGTTTTCAGAAATGAAAAAACGGCTTGTTGCTGAAAAGATCGCGCTCAAATTGCATCTCGGCTCGGAGATTTTTTATCAGCACGAGGTCGACTTGAAACCGCGCATTGCCACGTTGAATAATACCGGCAAATATTTTTTGGTGGAATTCCCGATGGAGGGTATTCCCCGTGGCGCAGATGAAAAGTTCTTTGCGCTGATCATGGAAGGCACGATTCCAATCATCGCGCATCCGGAACGCAACGTCGGCTTTATGAAAAATCCCAGCCGCGCTTTTGATTTTGTGCAACGCGGCGCGCTCATGCAAATGAACGCCGGCAGCCTGACCGGCAAATACGGCGAGAGCGTCAAAGACTTGGCGACGGCGATGATGAACTCACAATTGATTCATTTCGCCGGCAGCGACGGCCACAACACCAAACGCCGTCCAATGCACATGGGCGAGGCGTATCGTATTGTGTGCGACACCTGGGGAGAAAAAACCGCGCAGCAAATTTTTTTCGACAACCCTCGCAAGATGCTGGCCGGCGAAGACCTGCGCGTGCCGGAGCCGCTGCCCGTTGAGCCGGTGAAGAAGGACAGTCTGCTTAATTCGGTGCGCTTATTGAAAAAGCTTGTCTCGTCGTCTGAATAGTTCACTCAAATTGACAGTGCATTTGAAAAGGTAGATGAACAATGCAGAAAATAACGGATGATCTCAGAAAAAAAATCACCCCACTCTTGAAGCAGCATGACGTTATTCATGCCGCCGTCTTTGGGTCCTTTGCGCACGGAACTGCACAAGAAGATAGTGATCTCGATCTTTTGGTCGAGTTTCAAGGCGAAAAAAGCTTGCTTAATCTGGCGGCGCTGCAATTGGCTTTGGAAGACTTACTGGGAAGGGACGTGGACGTTCTAACCTACCGGGCGTTGCATCCGCGGATTAGGGAAAAGGTTTTAAACGAACAGGTACCTATCTTATGAGTAAAGATGCTGAAACTCTCATTGGGCACATTTTGGATAGTATCCATTTGATCCAAGAGTACACGGACCAACTTTCGCGGGATGATTTTCTTGCGTCTACTCAAGTGCAAGACGCGGTCATCAGAAGAATAGAGATCATTGGCGAAGCCGTGAAAAATCTTTCGCATGAATTACGTCAAGCCCATCCCGATGTACCATGGCGGCATATAGCAGGCATGCGAGATGTCGTCATTCATGAGTACTTCGGTGTAGATCTTGAATTGACATGGAGAACAGTGCAGGCCGACCTTCCGGAATTGGAACAAAAGCTAAAAGAAATTTTAAAGAAAATTGAATGAAGGTGTTAAGTTGAAAGAAACGCCGTTTCTTTTGAAGAGTATAATGAGTTGCCAAAAATTATAGAGCCGGATTCAACAATACGCCAAAGATTTTCTTGAGATGTAGCTGCTAATATAATTCCCCTGGACGCAGGGTCTTCGAGGTGAATCACCACGCATGTTTAGCTTCCTAAATACGGCCCTCTGGCCTCTTCTTGCCGCCGTCGCACTGCCCATCCTCATTCATCTGCTCACCAAGAAAAAGCTCAAAGTCGTGCCGTTCAGCACACTGGCTTTTCTCAAGCAGATGCAGCGCGACCAAATTCGCCGCCTCAAGCTGCGGCAGCTTTTGCTACTGTTGTTGCGAATGTTGATCATCGCGCTGTTGGTGCTCGCCTTCATGCGGCCAACGATGCAATCGGGCGCGAGTTTGCTGGCCAAACGCGCCACGGCCACTCTGGCGATCATCGTGGATAATTCGCTAAGCATGTCGGCGGTCGATGATGGCGCAACGCTTATGCAGCGCGCTCGCCGTCAAGCGCAGGCCCTGGCGACGCTGGTGCAACCGGGAGATGAAGCCTACTTGATCAACGCCGGGTCGCCCGCAAAGATTATCGGAGGGCCTTATCGCTCCACCGAGACGCTGGCGCAAGAGTTGACGGAGATGCCTCAGCAATGGTCGGGCACCGATCTCTCCGGCGCCATTGCTCTCGGCAGGCGCATTCTGAGCGATTCAAAAAATGTGAACAAGGAGCTTTATCTCTTTTCAGATTTCCGTGCGCGCCTGCTTGCGGGCAACACTGCGGCATCCGGTGAAAATCTGATGCGCGGCTTTGCCGTGCGCTTTGCCGCGACCGATGATCAAAACACCTCCATTGTTTCGGCGGGACCGCTCAATCAAATTTTTGAAGCGGGCAAGACCATCGAATTTTCGGCGACGCTTGCCAACACCGGCTCGCGTCCGGTGACCGGCCAACAGGCCGCGCTTTTTCTCAACGGTAAACGAGCGGCGCAACAGGCCGCGGACATTCCCGAAGGCCAACAGAAAACGTTGACGCTACGCGTGACTGCCGAATCTGCCGGTTTCATCGCCGGAGAAATTCGTCTGGAAGATGACGGCGTGCTGCTCGACAACTCGCGCTACTTTGCAGCCTACGTGCCGCCGCTCCGCCGTGTGCTGTTGTGCGCGCCGAGTGAGAATGAGCTTGCCTTTTTGCGGCTGGCGCTCGATCCGCGCGGCGAGGGCAAACACATTTCTCTTCGAACGATATTGCCTGACGCGCTCGCGCGTGAAACGTTTGCCGACACCGACGCGTTGGTGTTGGTGAACGTGCCGCGCCTCAACAGCAGCCATGCGCGACAGCTTGAAAGTTTTGTGCGGGATGGCGGCGGCTTGATCGTTTTTTCCGGCAGCGCCGTGGATTTGCGGCAATACAATGAAACGCTGATGCACACGTTCGAGCTGGGCGTCTTCGGCGCATCTATGGGCAATCTAACGGCGAGTGAATCTGTGATGAAAATCGGCAAGCTGGATTTTTCGCATCCGTTGCTCGCCGGTATTTTTGAAAAAGAGCCTGCGGCGCATCAAATCGATTCACCGGCGTTTCGATTCGCCGTGCAGCTTCGTCCGGGACCGGGCGCGGAAGTCGTGGTCGAGTACACCAACGGCTTTCCGTTTCTCGTCGATAAATCTTTCGAACGAGGTCGCGTGCTTCTCTTCACAACCGCGGCGGATGAAACCTGGTCGGATTTTGCATTCAAGGGATTGTTTGCGCCGATGATCGAACGCGCCGTCGCTCTCGTTGCGTCGCGGCTTGGCGCTACCACCGGGGAAGCGATCGTCGGCTCGGAATTGACTGCAAATGTTTCGACGACATTGACCTCGCCGGAGTTGGAGGTGGAAACGCCTTCGGGAGAGAGGGTGCGAGTGCGCGCCGAGGCCAGCACGGCGACGCAAGGTTATCGCGTTCGCTTTGCAGACGCGACTCAACCGGGGCTTTACAAATTGTGGAATGCCAATGAGCTGCTTTATGTATGGGCGGTGAATTTCGATGCAACCGAAGCGGCGTTGCCGGTGCTCGCCGATGGCGATGTGAAAAAAGCGCTGCCGGATTTGTCGCTTGAATTTGCCGATAGCCGCACCGATCTTGCGGAGTTCGTGCGGCAGGCGCGTTTTGGAAATGAGTTGTGGCCGGTCTTTCTCGTTGCGGCGATTTTGGCAATGGTCGCGGAGATGTTGCTCTATCGCCAGAACAAGGAAGATGCAGTTTCTGATCAACAACGGAGTGAACGTGTTCGACGTTTTGCAGAATCAGCGTGAGCGTGCTGTGCTGGTCGGCGTCGCGGGGCGCGGCGTGTCGCGGTATGAAACCGAAGATTCGCTCGAAGAATTAGCGCTTTTAGCGGTGACTGCCGGCGCCGACGTGGTCGATCGCGTCGTGCAGGAACGCCCACGCATCGATCCGACTTACTACATTGGTCGTGGCAAAGCCGAGTTCCTTGGCGCGCTGAGTGGGGAGCAAAAAATCGATGTCATCATTTTTGATGATGACTTATCGCCGGCGCAGGCGAAAAATCTCGGCGCGCTCAGCGAGTCGAAGATCATCGATCGCAGCGGATTGATTCTTGATATTTTTGCTCGGCGCGCCCGCACCAGGGAGTCGCGTACCCAAGTTGAGCTGGCGCAGTTGCAGTACCTTCTGCCGCGATTGACCCGGCAATGGACACACTTTTCACGGCAGGTCGGTGGCATTGGCACACGCGGACCTGGCGAAACCCAGCTCGAAACCGACCGCCGCATGATTCGCAGCCGCATTCGCCAGCTTGAAAAGGAATTGGAAAAAATCGAACGCCAGCGCGACACACGCCGCCAGCATCGGCATGAGATTTTCAAAGTGGGGCTGGTGGGTTACACCAACGCCGGCAAGTCGACGCTTCTTAACTCACTCACTGGCGCGGATGCTTTTGTCGAAGATCAATTATTTGCTACGCTCGATCCGACGGTGCGCGCCATGCCCATCGGCGATCATCGCAACGTCGTGCTCATCGACACCGTCGGTTTCATTCGCAAGCTGCCGCATCATCTTGTCGCCTCCTTCAAAAGCACGCTCGATGAAGTTCGCGACGCCGACTTGTTGCTGCACGTGATCGACGTCACTCATCCCGCTTCCGCTGCGCAAATTGATGTTGTGAACGAAGTGTTAAAAGATCTCGGCGTCGCCGAATATCCTCGGCTGCATGTTTTCAACAAAGTCGATGCGCTGCAAGAGAAGGGACAGATCGACCGCTTGCGCGAAGAATATGCTCCGGCGATTTTCATTTCCGCGCAACGCGGCATTTTTCTCGAAGAGTTGAAAACGCGTATTGGGGCGTTTGCAACATCTGAAACCGCCGAGCTTGAAGTCGATTTGGCAAATTCCGAAACTGAGATGCTTGCGAAGTTGCACACGCTCGGCAGAGTGATTCAAACCGAATATGACGGCGACAATCGTGTGCACGTGCGGCTGCGGGCATCTCGAACGAATGTGCAAAAAATAAAACATCTTCTCGAACAGAATGACCATCACAACATGGATGCTACTTCAGTCGTACGCGAATGACTAGTCACGCGGATTAAAAAACCACACAGAAGTTCTGGATTAGTTCATGATTCTTACAGAGACGGTAACCAAAAAGCCCCCCCACCGAAATCCGCCGAGAACACCGAGATTCACCGAATTATTTTTTTGATTTTTTTCGGCGACTCTTGGTGACTTCGGTGATCTTCGGTGGTAAAAAACTCGTTATGCAAACAGACGTTTTGGAATTCTCAGTCCGCGTGGTTTTTTAATCCGCGTGTAGATTCTGTTTTGTGTCAAATTGATCAATTGCCTGATCACATGCCACTCAAAATTCTAATCGTCGATGACGAGCCAAACATTTGTTCGACGATGCAAGGTTTATTAGAAGACCTCGGCCATCGCGCGCATAGTTGCTCCTCCGGTGAGGCTGCGCTTGAGTTGTTGAGCCAGGAATTTTTTGACTTGATGTTCCTGGATGTTCGCTTGCCGGGAATGGACGGTCTTGCAACGTTGGAGCAGATTGCCAGCCGCAAGCTCGAAGTAGCAGTGATCATGATCTCCGCGCATAGCGACGTTGAGATTGCGATACGCGCGACGCGACTCGGCGCGTTTAATTTTCTGGAGAAGCCACTACGCGCTGAGAAGGTGACGCTCGAAGTGAACAACTTCGCCGAGCGCCAGCGTCTGGAAAACGAGATGCGCGCTCTGCGCCGTATGGCTGGCGCCGTCGGAGAAATGATCGGCGAATCCCCCGCTATTCAAAAACTGCGCGCCGACATCCGCCGGGCAGCAATGAGCGATTCCCGCGTGCTCATCTTTGGCGAGAACGGCGCCGGCAAGGAATTGATCGCAGAAGCTTTGCACGATCAGAGTGCACGGCGCGACAAGCCTTTCGTCAAAGTAAATTGCGCGGCGATTCCTCGTGAGCTGATCGAGAGTGAGTTGTTCGGCTACGAGCGCGGCGCTTTCACCGGTGCGGCGCGGCGACGAATCGGCCTCATCGAAGAGGCCGAGGGCGGCACGCTTTTTCTCGATGAGGTCGGCGATATGGCGCTGGAGACGCAGGCCAAGCTGTTGCGCGTTTTGCAGGAAAACGAGCTGACCCGCGTCGGCGGCAACCAGCCGATTCGTTTTGACGTTCGGGTGATTGCCGCCACCAACAAAAATCTGCACGACGAAATTCGCGTCGGGAGATTTCGCGAGGATCTTTTCTTTCGATTGAACGTGATTCCCATTTCCGCGCCGCCGCTGCGCGAGCGCGCCGGTGATGTGCGGCTTCTTGCAGCGCATTTTCTTGCCGAGCTTGGCAAAAATCGCAAGCCCAAGGCCCTATCTCTCGAAGCTGCGGTGATGTTGGAGAGCCATCAATGGCCGGGCAATGTGCGCGAGTTGAGAAACATCGTCGAGCGCTTGATGATCATGAGCGATGATGATGTGGTGCAGCCGGAGCATGTTCGCGCCGCCTTGCCGGGTTTGGTTGGGAAAATCGAGAGTGTGAGAGCACAGGAACCCGCGCTGCCAACCGACGGCCTTTCGCTCCGCGAGATTGTGGAAAATTTTGAAAAGCGTCTGCTCGAAAACACTTTTCGCGAAGCGCGAGGCAACGTCAGCCAGATGGCGCGGATGCTGCGCACCGACCGCGCGAATTTGCACCGCAAGCTGCAGCGGTATCGTATAAAATGAGATTCTTAAAAAAAGATTCTCACGCAAAGGCGCAAAGACGCAGAGAAAACGCAGAGTTTTTTACTGACTTATAAATGGCAAAACGATTTAGGGCAAAACAATTCCATGGTTTTGAAGACAATATTTCTATCCAATAGTTTTGCCAGCAATAGTTTTGCTTTCGTCTTTTCTTTGCGATAACTTTGCGGCTCTGCGTCTTTGCGTGATGTCTTTTTTTGATTGTGATTTTCTGCATATTGCGTTTTTTACGCTACGCAAACGGAGCGGAGGTCCTGTGCGTCCTCTTCATCGAATAAATTACGCATTACTCTTTCTCATTATTCTCGCCGCAGTAGCCGTCGCCCAAGACGATGGCGCTGCTCGTCGCCATGGCAGCAACCCGAACTACCGTCCGGGCGACTGGGTGAGCTATGGCGTGACTCGCTATGTGACTTCCGTAGCGACCGGCACGCAGGAAGTCTATTTCGGCACCACCGGCGGCATGACGCGCTACGATCTTTTTCAAGATCGCTGGAACGCGCCGGTAACGGTGAGCGACGGACTGGCCGCCAATCTCATCACTGCCGTCGCGTTTGATGCGAGCACCGGCTTTTTGTGGTGCGGCACCTCGGAAGGCATCAGCTTTTTGCATCCTTCCTCGAATCGGTGGACGAATATTTTCAAAGACGAGATGGGCATCGGCCGTTACGATGACATTCTCTCCATCGGCTTCGGCGATCTCGACGTCTGGCTTGAAACGCGCAGCTCGACGCTATTGCAAGGCAGCAAGTTCGGCGGCGTGATTACTCGCGCCGTGCGCGGCGATCAACTTTCTGAAAGCATTCAATGGTTCGGCGCGCGGGTGCGCCGTCCAGCGGAGTTTCCGCAGTTCTTCATGTCGCGCGGTTATTTGTTCGATCCGCGCGGCGACGTGCAGGATTTTCATCTGCGCAAGGCGGAAGTGACGGTTGCGGTGAATGACGGCTGGGGGAAGATGTGGCTCGGCACCTGGGGACTCGGCGCGCTCAAGGCTGACTTGCAAGTGGAACGCGCCGAGGCTTTGGAATTCGGCCTCGCCAATTCAAGGGTCGATGCGATTGGGCTCACCAAGAACGGCTTGTGGGTTGGCGGTCAGGCAGATGAAAACGGCGCAGCCGGCATCACACGATGGGATCTGCGCCGCAACGAATGGGAGTATTTTGAGACCAAATACAATCGCGACATTGCAAACGACGAGATCAACAACTTTGCGGTGGCTGGTGAAAAAATTTATTGCGCGACGCGCTATGGCGTCGCGATTTACGATTCACGCAAAGACCGCTGGCACCGCGTGACCGTCTTCGACGGCTTGGAAAAAGAAAACGTCAACGACGTTGCGGTTGACGCAAATTATCTTTGGGTCGCCAGCGACGGCGGGCTGAATCGCGTTGCGTTGAAGACGCTGGATAAAGACACGCTGGATGTCATCGAAATTTCTCCGAATGATTTGCATCTCGTGCCGATTTATGATTTGGAAAAAGTTGAAAACCTGCTCTGGGCGGCTACCGACGACGGCGCTTATGTTTTTGATGCTGCCAAAAACACCGGCGGCTATGTTGCCGATCTTGACGGCCCGCATGAGGAAGTGGTGACTTCGGTTTCGCGCTATGAAAATGAAATTTGGTTCGGCACGTTGCGCGCCATCGAGGCTTATGACATGAACAAGAAAATCTGGCTCGGCTCTCCGGCGCGGCAGATTTTTATTCCGTTTGCGGTGAATTGCCTGGTTGCCGACTCGGCAGTTGTCTGGGCGGGCACCAACCAGGGCGTAATGCGCTACAATCGTCGCACCCAGGATTGGCGGCGCTATACGATTGAAGACGGCTTGATGGACAATCAAGTGAACGCGATTGCGATGGACGGCGACGTGGTGTGGTTCGGCACCAACAGCGGGTTGACGGCGTTCCGGTGGCGAAGCCTAGGACGAGTGGATTAGTTTTATAATTGTTTATCCCGGCGCAATGAAAACCGTTCTGCCGTGCTGCTGGCCGGCGAGAAAACCGCCGGGCTGACGCCGCTGCTGCATGGCCGCGTCTATGCCGATTTCCGCAACGAGCGCGATTATTTCAAGACGGCGTTTGATTTGATTCTCAGCCTTCACAGCATTCCGGTCACTGATCGTGCTGTCGTTGATCTGCGAGAATCGTTGCGCGAGGCGGAGATGCGGTGACACAGAGCTTGCATTTTGCTGTGATTCACTTTACCTTCAAGAGCCAAATCATAATCATTTGGCAAATAGAGAAATTTTGAGATACCGGATCACACTTTGGAACTCTTCGATAAACTCGCCAAAGAAGTCACGCCGCTGGCTGATCGGTTGCGGCCGCAGCGGCTTGAAGATTTTGTCGGGCAGGCGCATCTGATGTCGCCGGGCAAACCGTTGTATGAGGCGATTAAGCGACAGGACATTATCTCGATGATTCTGTGGGGGCCACCGGGCGTAGGTAAAACAACTTTGGCGCGGCTCATGGTGCGCACGGTTCGCGCCGAGTTCTATTCGCTGAGCGCCGTGGCTTCCGGCGTGGCCGAGGTGCGCAAAGTGATCGACAAGGGCGTTGCCAATCGCAGCTTGGGCAAGCGCACGATGCTTTTCATCGATGAGATTCATCGCTTCAACAAGGCGCAGCAAGACGCACTGCTGCATAGCGTTGAAGATGGCACTGTCACACTCATTGGCGCGACTACCGAGAATCCCTCATTTGAAGTTATCTCCCCGCTGCTGTCGCGTTGCCAGACTTACATTTTGAAACCGTTGTCGGAAGATGAGCTTGGCCGGATTCTCGACCGCGCGCTGGAGCAAGACGAGCCGACCAAAGCCGCGCATGTCAAGTTTACCGATGAGGCGCGCTCCGCGCTTTTGCAGCTTGCCGGCGGCGATGCGCGTGTGGTGCTGAGCGGCCTCGAGCTGGCCGCCAAGATGGCGACCCCGGATGCCGCCGGTGTGCGTGAGGTGACGACCGAGTTGATCGGCGAGGCGCTGCAAAAGAAGCTGGCGATTTACGATCGTCAGGGCGACAAGCATTACGATACGATTTCGGCGTTTATCAAAAGCGTGCGCGGTTCCGATCCCAATGCGGCGTTGCATTATCTTGCGCGTATGATCGAAGCTGGAGAAGATCCGAAATTCATCGCGCGACGATTGATCATTCTCGCGAGCGAGGACATCGGCAACGCCGACCCGCAGGCGCTGGTGGTTGCGACCTCGGCGTTCGCGGCGATTACGTATATCGGCTTTCCGGAAGGCGCTCTGGTGTTGGCGCAGGCGACGAGCTACTTGGCTTCTGCGCCGAAGAGCAACGCATCGTGTCTCGCTATCACGGCGGCTCGCGCGGATGTGACGCAAAAAGGCTTGGCGCCAATTCCGCTGCCACTGCGTAACGCGGCTACTCCGCTTATGAAGAAAGAAGGTTATGGCGCGGGTTATCAATATCCCCATGACTTTCCAGGAAATTTTGTCGAGCAAAATTATCTGCCCGAAAATTTGTCCGATGCGCTTTATTACAAGCCCGCCGACAGCGGCGAAGAGAAAAACATTCGCCAGCGTTTGACAAGTTGGTGGAAAAAATATCGAGAACATTGAATTCAGATGACTACACAGATTTGTAGTTAAGTCGCAAATAAAAGATTCAATCAAACAGCTCAAAGCCTTTCGGCGAAACTCGGTGTTCTCGGCGTCAATCGGTGGGAAAAGCTTTTCCACCGAAACACACCGAAGGCACCAAGTGTCACCGAAAAAAGCAAAAACTTTCTGTATTTTATTCTGAGTTTGTCTTTACGACTCATCATTGTTGCCGCTGATAGACTCACCTCAAAATAGTTTTTTGATTCCGTGACAAGTTATTTCAAAAATCTTGTTTTGTTTTCGCTCGTGTTAATGCTGAACTCGCGAAGCAGCGCTCAGATTACTGCACCTGACTCCGCAAGCACGCGGCCGGATTCGCTGGCTTCGGTTATATCCGACTCCACGAAGCAACAACCTGCGAAAGACGATCTTGATGCGCCGATTGTGTACGACGCACATCTGATCGACAATTATGTTCAGGAGCGCATCACCATCCTCACCGGCGAAGCCGTGGTCAAATATAAAGATATGACGTTGGAAGCCGGCAAGATCACGGTTGATTGGGATCGTCGTCTGATCACTGCCGAGGCGTTGCCCGATAGCCTGGCCGCGCAGGATTCTCTCGCTGATAAGAAATCGAAGAATCCTGTTCGAAGCGATTCAACGAATGGGAAAGTAGATTTAGGCTTGCCGGTTTTTTCCGACGGCTCGGATCGCATGACCGGCGAGAAGATGGAATTCAATTTTCAGACGGAAAAAGGCCGGGTGTTGCGCGGGCGAACCGATTTTGAAGACGGCAAGTATTCGGGACGTCAGATCAAGCGTCTCACCGGCAATACGCTGAACGTTTCGCACGGCATCTTTACGACATGCGATTTGCCCGATGATCCGCATTTTCATTTTTCCAGCCGCAAAATGAAGATCATGGTCAATGACAAAGTCGTTGCCAGGCCGATTGTCTTGT
>Ga0247727_10011143_pt1 | contig 15761 bp, 13 predicted proteins | sample WisWelCaveWW1625_FD_202498 | JGI IMG/M metagenome (GOLD analysis project Ga0247727, IMG submission 202498) | Biofilm microbial communities from Wishing Well Cave, Virginia, United States - WW16-25 | ecosystem: Environmental > Aquatic > Deep subsurface > Groundwater > Cave microbial mat | place...
CGATCGAGGCCGCCCTGGAACGCCGGCGCGCCCGCTGGGCCGACGCCGCGCCGGCAGCCGTCCCCGCGCCGGCAACCGCCGCCGCGCCAGCCGCCGACCAGCCGGCCGACGACGAGGGGCGGGCGGACCCCGGATCGGCTCCGGCCGAGGCGGTCCCCTGATGGCCTCCGTCGCGCTCGCCCGGGGCGAACCGGCGCTCGTCGCGCGCCCGACGACGGACCGCGCCCTGCTGCGCGCGTTCCTGGAGCGCGACCGGCTGTACGCCGCGTATGCGATCTGCGACCTCGACGACCGCGAGTTCGCGCGGACTCGCTGGGGCGTCGCGCTCGACGCCGGTGAGCCGGCAGCGGTCGCCCTCGAGTACGCTGGGCCGTCGCCGCAGCCGGTGTTCCTGATGGGTCGGCCGGACGGCATCGCGGCCATCCTGCGGGACGTCATCCGCCCGCGGATCGCCTTCCTGGCCGCGCTGCCGGAGCACCTTGGCGCGTTCGACGGGCTGTACCGTCTCGAGGCCGGGCCGCAGATGGTCCGGATGTGGGTGGACCGGGACCGATTCCGGCCCTACCCATCCGCCGCCGTCGTCCGACTGGCCGGGACGGACGCCGGCGACCTCAATCGCCTGTACAGCCTCGGGTTCGGCGCGTGGCTGCCGCCCCGCGCGATCGACGACGGGGTGTACTACGGCATCCGAGTGAACGGACGCCTCGTGTCCGCCGCCGGGACGCACGTCGTGAGCCCGAGCGCCGGTCTGGCCGTGGTCGGCAACGTCCTGACGCTCGTCGAGCATCGGGGCCGCGGCTATGCGACGGCCGTGACGGGGGCGGTCACGGCGGCCCTGCTGGGACGCTGCGACCAGGTCGTGCTCAACGTGCGGGCCGACAATCCGCCCGCTCTCGACGCCTATCGACATCTCGGCTACGCGGAGCACGTTCGCTATGAGGAGCGGCTGGGGCGCCGCCTGGCGGCTCCGTGGGCCGAGCTCGTCGACCTGGTCCTGCGCCGCCTCCGTCCCCGGAAGGAGTCTTCGACGCGATGACGAAAGAGCGTCCGGGCGGATCGCCCGGCCACGACATCGCCGACCCGGGCCTGACATCCTCCGGGGTCAGGCGGATCGAGTGGGCCGACCGGGAGATGCCCGTCCTGCGCCTGATCCGCGAGCGCTTCGAGCGCGAGCGGCCGCTCGCCGGACTCCGCATCGGCGCCTGCCTCCACGTGACGAGCGAGACGGCGAACCTCGTGCGGACCCTGAAGGCCGGCGGGGCCGACGTCGTCCTCGCCGCGTCGAACCCGCTGTCCACCCAGGACGACGTCGCGGCGGCGCTCGTCGGCGAGTACGGCATCCCCGTCTTCGCCCGCCGCGGCGAGGACCGCGAGACGTATTACGCCCACCTGAACGCGGTCGCGGACGCCCACCCGGCGCTGACGATGGACGACGGCTGCGACCTCGTGTCGCTGCTCCACCTGGAGCGCCCCGGGCAGGTCGGCGAGGTCCTCGCCGGCACGGAGGAGACGACGACCGGCGTCATCCGGCTGCGGGCGATGGCCGCCGACGGCGCGCTGCGCTACCCGGTCGTGGCGGTGAACGAGGCCCAGACGAAGCACCTGTTCGACAACCGCTATGGCACCGGCCAGTCGACCGTGGACGGCATCATCCGGGCGACGAACCTGCTCATCGCCGGCCGCAACGTCGTCATCGCCGGTTATGGCTGGGTCGGTCGCGGGATCGCCGCCCGGATGCACGGCCACGGCGCCCACGTCGCGATCGTCGAGACCGACCCGGTCCGGGCGCTCGAGGCGCTCATGGACGGCTTCGCCGTGATGACGGCCGGCGACGCGGCGCCGTGGGGCGACCTGTTCGTGACCGCGACCGGCAACGTCAACGTCTTCCGCCGCGAACACTTCGCGGCGATGCGCGACGGGGCCGTGCTCGCCAACTCGGGCCACTTCGATGCGGAGCTGGATCTGTCCGCGCTGCGGGAGATGGCGGAGGGCCACGTCCGCGAGGTCCGCGACAACGTCCTCGAGTACGACCTCGGCGGCAAGCGCCTCAACCTCATCGCCGAGGGCCGCCTCGTGAACCTGGGCGCCGCGGAGGGTCACCCGGCGGCGGTGATGGACATGAGCTTCGCCAACCAGGCGCTGTCGGCGGAGTACATCGCGGGTCACCACGCCGAGCTCGAGCCGCAGGTCTACGTGGTTCCCGAGGCGATCGACGCCGAGGTGGCGCGCCTGAAGCTCGCCGCGATGGGCGTCTCGCTCGACGCGATGACGGTCGAGCAGGCCGCCTACATCGCCTCGTGGCGGCATGGCACCTGAGGCGGGGGAGCCACATCCGCCCGACGACGGCCGGGCCGTCGCGCCGTTCGGCTCGTGGGTCTCGCCGTTCGCGATCGAGCGGCTGACGGACCGCGTCGTCTTCCTGTCCGAGGCCCGTGGCAGCGACGGCGTCCGCTGGTGGCTCGAGGGCAGGCCCGAGGAGGACGGCCGACAGGTCCTCGTCCGGCGCGATCCGGACGGGACGCTGACGCGCCTCACGCCGGAGGGTTTCAATGTCCGCTCCCGCGTCCACGAGTACGGCGGCGGGGCGACGCTGGTGGCGGGCGATCTCATCGTCGTCTCCGACTTCGCGACCGGGCGGCTCCACCGCGTGACGGCGCCCGAAGTCCTCACACCGATCACGCCGGAACGTGGCTGGCGGTTCGCCGACCTGGTCCACGACCGGCCGTTCGGGCGGATCATCGCCGTCCGGGAGGATCGGGAGCCGGCGACGCTCGAGCGTCACGGGGAGGCGGAGAGCGCCCTCGTCGGGGTCGATCTCGCGACGGGCGACGTGACGGTCCTGGCGGAGGGCGCCGACTTCTACGCCGCGCCGCGCCTGTCACCCGACGGGAGCCGACTGGCGTGGCTCGAGTGGCGCCACCCGAACATGCCGTGGGACGGCACCGAGCTGTGGATCGCCGACCTCGTGCTCGACGGGATCCTCGGCCGCCGCGAGCGGATCGCCGGGGGCCCCGCGGCCTGGATCAGCCAGCCGCGCTGGTCGCCCGATGGCGTCCTGCACTTCGTCGCCGAACCGGACGGCTGGATGAATCTGTTCCGGTTCGTCGACGGGCGCGCCGCCGCGATCGCCCCGCTGGCGGCTGAGTTCGCCAGGCCGGACTGGACGTTCGGCAACAGCGACTACGGCTTCACGCCGGACGGCGACATCCTGGCGGTCGCCGCGAGCGGCGGTCTGGACCGGCTCTACCGCATCCCGCCGGGTGGTGCCCCGCAGCCGTACGACCTGCCGTTCACGGCGATCATGGCACTGGCGGTCGACGGTCGGGCGGCCGTCCTCCGCGCGGCTTCGCCGACCCAGCCGGCCGCCATCGTCGAGCTCGACCTCCGGACCGGCTCGTGGGCAGTCCTGCGGCGCGCCGCGCCGTTCCAGCCCGACCCGCGGGACGTGTCGGTGGCGCGCCACGTCGAGTTCCCGACGAGCGGGGGCCGGACGGCCTTCGGGAACCTCTACGCTCCGCTGAACCGCTCCTTCCGGGCGCCGGAGGGCGAGCGCCCGCCGCTCATCGTGACGAGCCATGGCGGCCCGACATCGTCCGCCTTCCCAGGCTGGGCCACGGTGACGCAGCTGTTCACCAGTCGCGGCATCGCCGTTCTGGACGTCGACTACGGCGGCAGCACTGGATACGGCCGCGCCTATCGCCTCCGGCTCGAGGGAGAGTGGGGCGTCGTCGATGTCGACGACTGCGTCGCCGGCGCCCGCTGGCTCGTCGAGCAGGGACTCGTGGACGGGGCCCGCCTGGCCATCCGCGGTGGCAGCGCGAGCGGTTTCACGACGCTCGCCGCGCTCGCCTTCCGCGACCTGTTCTCGGCCGGCACGACGTACTTCGGCATCGGCGACCTGCGGGCGTTCGTGCACGACACCCACAAGTTCGAGTCGCGCTACCTCGAACGGCTCGTCGGGCCGTGGCCGGAGGCGGCCGCGCTGTACGTCGAGCGCTCGCCGAGCCTCCACGCCGGGCGGATCGGGGCGCCGGTGCTGGTCCTGCAGGGCGCCGAGGATCGCGTCGTGCCGCCGTCGGAGGCGGAACGGATCGTCGACGCGCTCGACGAGCGGCGGATCCCGCACGCGTATCTGCTGTTCCCCGGCGAGGATCACGGCTTCCGGTCGGCGGACGCGATCATCCGCTCGTTCGAGGCCGAGCTCGGCTTCTACGGCCAGGTCTTCGGCTTCGAGCCCGCCGACCCGATCGCGCCGCTCGAGATCGAGCACCTGGCGGACTGGAGGGCGCGCCGGGCCCTGCCGTGAGCCCGTGATACGCTCGCCGGGTCAACCGCACGAGGGTCCGATGGCGAGCATCAGCGACGCTCCACAGTACGTGTTCACGTCCGAATCGGTGACCGAGGGTCATCCGGACAAGCTGTGCGACCAGGTCAGCGATGCGATCCTCGACGCCATCCTGCGCGACGATCCGGCGGCCCGCGTGGCGTGCGAGACGGCGACGACGACCGGCACCGTCTACGTCCTCGGCGAGATCACGACCACGACCTACGTCGACTTCCAGGCGATCGTTCGCGAGACCGTCCGCGAGATCGGCTACACGGATGCCCGCTACGGCTTCGACTACCGGACCTGCGGCACGATCGTCAGCGTCCACGAGCAATCGCCCGACATCAAGCGCGGCGTGGACGAGGCGCTCGAGACCCGCGGCCGCGGCGACGTCCACGACCAGGGCGCCGGCGACCAGGGGATGATGTTCGGCTACGCCTGCCGCGAGACACCGGAGCTGATGCCGCTGCCGATCGCGCTCGCCCACCGTCTCGCCCGGCGGCTGGCCGAGGTGCGCAAGAACGGCATGCTGCCGTACCTGCGCCCGGACGGGAAGACGCAGGTCACCGTCGGGTACGAGTTCGGGGTGCCGAAGGCGGTCCGGACGGTCGTAATAGCCGCCCAGCACGACGACGAGGTCGCGACGGAGCGCATCCGCGACGACCTGGTCGAGGCCGTCGTCCACGACGTCGTGCCGCGCCGGCTGCGGAGTGTGGAGCCGACGGTCCACGTCAACCCGACCGGCCGCTTCGTCATCGGCGGGCCGATGGGCGATTCGGGGCTGACCGGCCGCAAGATCATCGTCGACAGCTACGGCGGGATGGCCCGCCACGGTGGCGGCTGCTTCTCCGGGAAGGATCCGTCCAAGGTGGACCGGTCGGCCGCCTACGCCGCCCGCTGGGTCGCCAAGAACGTCGTCGCCGCCGGGCTCGCCGACCGGTTCGAGATCGAGCTGGCCTACGCGATCGGCATCGCCCGGCCGCTGTCGATCTCCATCGAGACGTTCGGTGGCGGGCGCGTCTCCGACGCCCGTATCCTCGGCCTCATCGACCGCCACTTCGACCTTCGACCGGCGGCGATCATCGAGGCGCTCGACCTGCGGCGGCCGATCTACCGCCAGACCGCCGCCTACGGCCACTTCGGCCGGCCGGACCTCGACCTGCCGTGGGAGCGCACGGACCGCGCCGCGCTCCTCGCCTCGGAGGCCGGCCTGCCGGAGCCGGAGGCCGTCGCGGCGGGCTGACCGGCCTCAAGGCCCCGCCGCGACGCCTCAGCCGAAGGCGGCGACCGCGGCCTGGACGGCGCGCCCGTCCTGCGCCGAGTCGCCGCCGCTGACCCCGACGGCGCCGACGAGGACGCCATCGCGCGACAGTGGCAGGCCGCCGGCGAAGATGATCGTCCTGCCGCGGCCGACCGTGTTGTAGCCGAAGAACTCGGTTCCCGGCTGGCTGATCGGAGCCAGGTCCGCCGTCGGCATCCGGTTGACGAGCGCCGTCCAGGCCTTGTCCTGGGCGAGCGTGACGGTCACCAGGTCGGCGCCGTCCATCCGCTCGAAGGCGACGAGCTGGCCACCGCCGTCGACGACCGCGACCGACATCGCGACGCCGAGCGCGCGCGCCTCGGCCTCCGCCGCGGCGATGCATGCCCGCGCTGCGGCGAGGGTCAACCCGGCCGCCTGTGACGCGGTCGGACCTCGGAACGAGTCCACGTCGTCGAGCGGGAAGCGGTCGGTCACGTCGCGAACCTCCGATGGGCGGTCGGCCGGCAGGCTCAGGCGACGGCGGCGGCGCGGCGAGCCGCCGCGGTCCGGGCCGCCTGGCGCCGGTAGATGAGCGAAACGATGAACAGCGATGACAGAGTGACGACCAGGATGAGCGTGGCGATCGCGTTGATCTCCGGCCGGATGCCCCGCCGGATGGAACTGAAGATGAGCATCGGCAGGGTCGACTGGCCGGGCCCCGAGACGAACGACGCGATGATGTAGTCATCGAAGCTGAACGTGAAGGACAGCAGCGCCCCGGCCAGGATCGCCGGCGAGAGCTGCGGCAGAGTCACCTGCCGGAGCGTCCGCCAGGGTGTCGCGTACAGGTCCGCGGACGCCTCGACGAGCGTCCGGTCCATCCCGGCCAACCGCGCCCGGACGAGCACGATGACAATCGCCATCGTGAACACGACGTGCGCCGCCACGATCGTATGCAGGCCCTGTCCCATCTCGAGCGGCTCGCCGGGCACCGCCAGGACGCCCCACAGGTACGCCAGCCACGGGTTCAGCCAACCCCACAGGTTGACGAAGAAGATCAGCGTGGCGATGCCGATGACGATGCCCGGGATGATGATCGCGGTGTAGGTCAGCACGTCGAACGCCGTCCGGACCACTCGCCTGGCGCGCTGCAGCGCGAGCGCGGCCACCGTCCCGAGGACCGTGGCGATGATCGCCGTCGAGAACGCGACGATGACGCTGTTCTGGAGCGCTCGGACGACGAACACGTTGGACAGCGCGGTGCCGTACCACCGGGTGGACAGGCCGCGCAGCTCCCCGGCGCGCTCGCCGGCGTTGAAGCTGAACAGCACGACGAGGGCGATCGGGACGTACAGGAACAGGAACAGGAAGGCGGAGTGACCTCGCAGCAGGCGATCCACCCAGCGTCCGGCTCGATCGATCGCCGGCCGGCTGGCGGACGCGCGCGCCGACGCGCTCACAGGAGCGAGACCTGGCGCTCGACGCGGCCGCGCGAGCCGACCCACAGGTAGGCGGCCACGGCGACGAGCACGAGCAGGATGAGCCCGATCGCGGCGGCCGAGCCGAACGGCCAGTTCCGCGACTGGAGGAACATGTCGACGAGCGCATTGCCGACGAGGAACACCTTGCCGCCGCCGAGGAGCGCCGGGATGAGGTACTCGCCCATGATCGGGATGAAGACGAGGATGACGCCGGACAGGACGCCGGGCGCGGTGAGCGGCAGCGTCACCTGGCGGAAGGTCTCGAGGCGGCCCGCGCCGAGATCCTTGGATGCCTCGATGAGCCGCTTGTCGAGCCGCTCGAGCGTCACGTACAACGGGAAGACCATGAGCGGCAGGTAGTTGTAGACGATGCCGAGCAGCACAGCGAACGGCGTATTGAGCAGGACGACTTCGCCGAAGCCCACGGCTTCGAGCAACGCCGGGATGCCGGTCGCGCCCAGGATCGTCAGCCAGGCGTAGGTGCGGATGAGGAAGCTCGTCCAGAACGGCAGGATGATGAACACGAGCAGGATCGTCCGCTTCGCGCCGGCCCGGGTCGCCAGGTAGTAGGCGAGCGGATACGCCACCAGCAGGCACAGCAGCGTGCCCGCCGTGGCGAGGCCGAGCGTGTTCACGAAGGCCGTCGAACGGGTCGGCAGGCGGGCGTAGTTGTCGAACGTGAAGGCCGGCGCATAGCCGCCCTGCGGGGCGCGCTCGCCGAACGAGAAGACGAGCAGGATGACGAGCGGGGCGACGAGCAGCGCGAAGAACCACGCCCCGGACGGCAGGAGCATCAGGGCGGTGGCGAGTCGTCCCCGCCACCGCCCCGGTCGCGATCCGGCGGACCCGGTCGTCAGGCCGACTTGACCCTGGCCCAAAGCTCCGCCCGGTTCTCGTCCGTCAGCGTCACCGCGGCACCGAACTCGAGCGGCGCGAGGCTCTCCGCATCGGGGTAGATGATCGGGTTCGAGGTGAACGCCTCGGGCAGCAGCTCGATCGCCGCGGAGTCGACGACCGGGTAGCCGTGGAACTCGGCGTCCTTCGCCATGACCTTCGGCGTCGCCATGTAGTCGACGAACGCGTAGGCCGCGGCGCGGTGCGGCGCGCTGGCGATGACGGCGAAGAAGTCGGACCAGATCTCGCCGCCCTCGTCGCCGATGACGTACTCGATCGTCGCGATGTCCCGGTGGAGCTGGACGCCGTCGCCGGTCCAGGCCATCGAGATCCACGCGTCGCCGGCGCGCATCGCCGGCTGGTAGTCCGACGAGATGCCGAACAGGTGTGGCTTGACCGCGAGGAGCAGCTCCTCCGCCTTCGCCAGCTCGGCCGGGTCGACCGAGTTGAACGAATAGCCGAAGTACTTCAGCGCGTTGCCGATCGACGTCAGCTGGTAGTCGTGGATCATGACCTTGCCGGTGTAGTCCGTCTGGGCGAGGTCCCAGAAGTCCTTCCAGCTCGTCATCGCCTTGCTGGCGCTGGCCGTGTTCACGACGTAACCGGTCGTGCCCCAGTCCTTGGAGATCCCGTAAAGGTCGCCCGAGCCGGCCGGGTAGATGGCCGGCTCCAGGAACCGGGCCTCGTAGCGGTCGCGACCGAAGTGCGGCAGCAGCGACAGGTCGAGAGGCTCGAGGAGCCCCAGGCTGCCGTACGTCTCGAAGGTGTAGTTCGTCGGCACGAGGACGTCCCAGCCCGTCGCCCCGGCCTGGAGCTTGGCGAGCATCTCCTCGTTCGAGCCGAACGTCTCGAGGTTGATCTGGACGCCGGTGAGGTCGGTGAACTTGTCGAGCGTCGCCTGGTCGTGGTAGTTGAACCACGAGGTCAGGTTGAGGGTGTCGCCGAGGTCCGCGCCGTCCGGCGGCGTCCAGTCGGCGAGCGGATCCATCGTCGCCGGGGCCTCGCTGGGGGCGCTCGACGGTTCGCTCGAGGGCGACACGCTCGCCGCCGGCGGCGAGCAGGCGGCGATGACGGCCGCCGCCGTGCCAAGACCGCTGACCTGGAGGAACGACCGGCGGCTGATGTGCCCCCGGCGGTAGGCGTCGTGGAGCTTCAAGAACTCGCGTTGATCCATGGCCTCTCCCTGCGCTGGTGCGACGAGCGGTGGACGACGGGTGATGACTGGTCCGGCTGCGACCTCCTCCCCCCGTCAGGCCTGCTGGGCCACGATGCCGGCCATCGACGTCTGCTGGCCGCGCCGGCGGCCCTGTCGGGTGAGCACCCACTGGCCGACGAACAGCATCGCCAGGGTGAAGACGAGCATCATCGTCGCGACGGCATTCGTCTCCGGCGTCACGCCGCGCTTGATCTGACCGAAGATGAACAGCGGCAGTGTGGACGACCCCGGTCCCGTCGTGAACGTCGTGATGACGTAGTCGTCGAAGCTGAACGTGAACGACAGCAGGAAGCCAGCGAAGATCGCCGGCAGGAGCTGCGGGAAGGTGATCTGGACGAACGTCCGCCACGGCGTCGCGAACAGGTCGTACGACGCCTCGACGTGGGTGCGGTCCATGGTCGAGAGTCGGGCGCGGACAAGGAGCAGGACGAGGCTCGTGTTGAACAGCACGTGCGCAGCGATCACCGTCGCGTGGCCGAATCGGGGGCGCGAGCCGGTCAGGTCGAAGACGATATCGAAGCCCGTCGCGAACAGCACGAGCGTCGACAGCGCGATGACGATCTCGGGGACGATCACCGAGATGTAGGTCAGAGCGTCGAACACCACCCGGAGCTTGCGGCCGACCCGCTGCAGGCCGAGCGCGGCCATCGTGCCGAACAGCGTCGCGAGGACCGCGTTCGGGACGGCGATCAGGAAGCTGTTCTTCAGGTAGGTCTGGACGAGCGAGTCGTTCAGGGCGATCCCGAACCACTTCGGCGAGAAGCCCTGCCACAGGGTCGCCCGGCCGTCGGTCCCGTTGAAGGCGAACAGGATGACGATGAAGATCGGCAGGTAGAGGAACAGGTAGACCGCGGCGGTGTGGACCCGGAACCAGCGTTCCACCAGGCGGCCGGACCGGTCGACGCCCCGACCGCGCCGCCCGAACGCGGCCTGCGCGCCCGCCGCCGTCGTCACCGAGGCGCTCATAGGACGCTCGCCTCGCGGGTGCGCCGGCCGCGGTTCACGAACCACAGGTAGAAGGTGACCGTCACCAGCATCACCAGGATGAGCCCGACCGCGCGCGCCGAGCCGGCCGGCCAGTTGCGGGCCTCCAGGAACGACGAAACAAGGGCGTTGCCCATCATGTAGTAGCGCCCGTAGCCGAGGATGGCCGGGATGACGTACTCGCCCATCATCGGGATGAAGACGAGGATGCTGCCGGTCACGAGGCCGGGCAGCGCGATCGGCAGGGTCACCTGCCGGAACGTCGCCCAGCGACCCGCCCCGAGGTCCTTGGACGCCTCGACGAGGGTCCGGTCCATCCGCTCCAACGTCACGTACAGCGGGAAGACCATCAACGGCAGGTAGCCATAGACGAGGCCGATGAGGACGGCGAATGGGGAGCCGAGGATCGCGAACCGCTCGTTCCCGGTCAGCGCCTGGACCCAGCCGGCGACGCCGCTGTCCGGGTTCAGGATGATGAGCCAGGCATAGGTCCGGATGAGGAAGCTGGTCCAGAACGGGATGATGAGCAGCAGGATCAGCGTGTTCTTGCGCCCCCCGGCGCGGGTCGCCAGGAAGTACGCCAGCGGCAGGGCGACGAGCAGGCAGCCGATCGTCCCGCCGGCGGCCATGACCAGGCTGTTCACGAACGGCTCGGTCCGTTCGAGCGCCGAGACGTAGTTGTCGAACGTGAACGCCGGCGCGTAGCCGCCGTTCTTCGCCCGCACCCCGAAGCTGAAGACGACGATGATCGCCAGCGGCGCGACGAGGAGGGCGAGATACCACAGTCCGGCCGGCAGGATGAGCAGGCCGGTCAGGAGGGCGGAGCGTCCCCGCCCTCCCTCGGCGAAGCGGCGCGCCCCGACGGGCGCGGCGGCCACCGACCTCGGACCTCAGGCCGCGACGGAGTTCGGCGTCAGCCGCCGATGGACGACTTGAATTCCTCCCAGATGTCGAGCCGGTGCTGGTTGCCCGACGTGTCCTGGCCGCCTTCGAGGTTCGGCAGCACGTCCTCCGGCGGGAAGATCGCCGGGTCGTCGAGCAGCTCCTGCTTGACGTACTTCTTCGCCTCGTCGCTGCACGTCGCGTAGCCGTTCCAGTTCGTCTCCTCGCCCTGGATCTCGGGCTCGTGGATGAAGTTCAGCCATTCGTAGGACAGGTCCTGGTGTGGCGCGTCGGCGAGCATGACCCAGGTGTCCATCCAGAACAGAGTCCCTTCCGACGGCACCGCGTACGACGAGTCTGCTGTGTCCGGGTTCGCCCGAAGGTCGAGAAGCGGCCCGGTCCAGCCGAGCACGATCGACGCTTCCTCGGTCGCCATCTTGTCCTGGTAGGTGTCCGAATCGAGCGCGAGCAGGTGTGGCGCGATGTCGAGCAGGATGCCGCGGGCCTCGTCGAGCTCTCCATCGTCGACCGAGTTGAGGGAGTATCCCAGCAGCTTGAGCGGGAAGACGAAGACGTCGCCCATCGAAATCGACCATGACCGTCTTGCCCGACGCCTCGCCCTTGGCCATGTCGTAGAAGTCCTGCCACGACACCGGTGGCCTCGACAGGAGCTTGCCGCGGTACAGGATGCCGGTCGTCCCGTAGTCCTTCGGCACCTGGTACTCGTTGGTGGGATCCCACCACAGGCCCTTGAACGCGTCGTTGATGTACTTGACGTTCGGGATGCGGCTGAGATCGAGCTTCTGGAGGAAACCCTCCTCGACCATGCCGGGTGTGTATTCGGCCGTCGGCGCGGCGACGTCGTAGCCGGACGCGCCGCCCTGGAGCTTGGCGATGAGCTCCTCGTTGTTGGCGTACGTGTCGTAGACGAAGTTCGTGACGCCGGTCCGCTTCTTGAACTCGGCGATGTTGTTGTCGGAGATGTACCCCGACCAGTTGTACATGAAGAACTCGGTGTCGCCCGGCGCCGTGGACGGTGCCGCCGAGGGCGCCGTCGACGGTCCGGCGGACGGACCGCTGGACGGCGCCGTCGAGGCGCCGCCGCCGCACGCCGCGAGAGCCGCGGCGCTGCCGGTCAGGCCGGCCGCGGCCAGAAAGCTGCGCCGATTGAGCGGCCTGGCAGCCATCCGTCGCAGATACGTCTCGAGATCGGGTCGTGCCACGTTCTCCTCCTCCATGCGTCCCTGTGCCCGGTCACCCGGGCGGGTTTCAGAGCCTCAACCGATGAGGATGAGGTTCGCCTCCTCCTGCCAGCGGACGACGACCGGATCGCCCGGTCCGACGCCGTCGCCGGAGCCTGCGCCGGCGACGTTCTGTCGCCGCACGATCAGCTCGCCTGCCTGGTCGGTGGACACGCGGAACTCGGTCTGCTCGCCCAGGTAGGTGCCCTGATGGATCCGTCCGCTGATGCTGACCACGCCGTCGGCCGGCGCGCCGGCGCGATCCGCCGTCTCCACGGACAGCCGCTCCGGCCGGATCGCGACCGTGACGCCGTCGCCGACGCCCGGCCGCGCCGCCGGGTCGGTCACCCAGCCACGGAGTCGCAGCCCGCGATCCGACTCGACGATGGCGTGCCCGTCCGAACCGATCTCGACGAGGCGCCCGGCGATCGGGTTGCTCACGCCGATGAAGTTCGCGACGAAGCGGTTGACCGGTCGTTCATAGAGCTCCGTCGGACCGCCCATCTGGAGGATCCGGCCCTCGTTCATGACGACGATGACGTCGCTCATCGTCAGGGCTTCCTCCTGGTCGTGGGTCACGTAGACGAACGTGATGCCGACCTCGCGCTGGAGCGCCTTGAGCTCGAGCTGCATCTCCTTGCGAAGCTTGAGGTCCAGCGCGCCGAGCGGCTCGTCGAGCAGCAGCACCGTCGGGTGGTTGATGAGCGCGCGGGCGAGCGCGACCCGCTGCTGCTGGCCGCCGGACAGCTCCCACGTCCGTCGCCCGCCGTAGCCCGAGAGACGCACGAGATCGAGCGATTCGGCGACCCGGCGCGCTTCCTCGACCTTCGTGGTGCCCTTCTGGCGCAGGCCGTAGCCGACGTTCTGGGCGACGTCCATGTGCGGGAACAGAGCGTAGTGCTGGAACACCGTGTTGACGTTCCGGCGGTACGGCGGCACCCCGGCGACGGGCTGGCCGGCGAGGAAGATCTCGCCCTCCGTCGGCTGCTCGAAGCCGGCGATCATCCGCAGCGTCGTCGTCTTGCCGCAGCCGGACGGGCCGAGCAGGCTGTAGAACTCGCCGCTCGCGATCTCGAGCGTCATCCGGTCGACGGCGGTCACCGGTCCAAAGCGCTTGGTCACGGCGACGATGTGGACGTCGGCGGTCCCGCCGGCGTCGGCGGCGCGGTCCGATCTCGAGCGGCGGGCATCGGCCACGGCTGCGGTCAAAGGACGCTCCTCGAAGACGGCGCGGATGGTGCCGAGCGCCCCCGCGCGCGCGGTCTCGGCATGGTACGGGTCGCGTTCTCGGCGCGTCAACGCGGGCCGCGGCGCCGCGGCTAGGATTCGGCTCGATGTACGCGGTCGTCCTCGCCGGTGGCGGCGGCACTCGCCTCTGGCCGCTGTCGCGCCCCGAGGCGCCGAAGCCGTTCCTGCCGCTGCTCGGCGAGCGCTCGCTGCTGCAGTCGACGGTGGATCGGATCGTCGGTCACCCGGAGTTCGATCTCGGGTCGGCGGACGTCACGGTCGTCACCGACCGACGCTACGCCCGGCTGGTCCACGAGCAGCTGCCGACCTGCCACGTCCTTATCGAACCGCTCGGCCGGAACACGGCCGCCGCGATCGCCCTCGCCACGGCGGCGATCGAGCGACCCGAGGACGAGGTCATGCTCGTCCTGCCGGCGGATCACTCGATCCGTGACGGCGCCGCGTATCGCGGCGTCCTGGGGTCGGCCGCGGCAGACATCGCGAGCGGGGCGTTCGGGATCGAGGCGCCGCTCGTCACGCTGGGCGTTCAGGTGAGCCGACCGGCCACCGAGTACGGCTACCTTCTCCCGAGTCACGAACAGGGCGCCGACGTAGCGGGCCTCCGGGCGTTCCCGCTGCGAGCCTTCGAGGAGAAGCCGGTCGCGGAGCGGGCGGCACGACTCGTGCATGAGCCGGGGGTCGCCTGGAATGCCGGCATCTTCGCCTGGCGGCGCGGCTCGATCCGGGCAGCGCTGCAACGGTACACGGGCCTGATGACCCTGATCGAGACCGTCCGAGCCAGCGAGGTCGGTCTCGCCGCCGCGTACGACCAGCTGCGGCCGGTCTCGATCGACCATGCGGTGATGGAACAGGCCGCTCATGACGGTCGCGTGGTGATGGCTGCGATGGACGTCGGCTGGGACGACCTCGGCAGCTGGACCGCGCTCCTCGGGGCGATCGGGGTGCCGGGGACCGGTCGCGTCGTGCCGGCCGGCGAGGCTGCCGAGGCCGCCCGCGGGGATCTCGTCGTCGAACGCGTCGACGGTCGGCTCGTCCTGCACGACGGGCCGCGCGCTATCCTCGGGACGTCGCCGAACGCGCTCCTCGCCGATGCTCGATCCGGGCGCTCTGTTGTCGAGGCGCTGCTCGAGCGGGTGCGTCGATGGGAGGACCGGGCATGACGAGCGCCGAGCCGCCGCTGTCGACACCGATCGTCTTCGGCACGGACGGCTGGCGCGCCCGCATCGCCGATGAGTTCACCTTCGACAACGTGCGTCGCTGCGCGGACGGCGTGGCGGCCTACGTCGAGTCGCGCGGCGAGGCGGCGAGGGGTGTCGTCGTCGCCTACGACCGCCGGTTCGCGTCGGAGCACTTCGCCGCAGCCGCCGCGGAGGTGCTCCTGGCGCGCGGCATCCCGATCGCCTTCGCGACCCGCGCCGTCCCCACCCAGATGAGCTCGTACGAGGTCGTCGAGCGCGGGTCGTCGGCGGGCATCGTCATCACCGCCAGCCACAACCCGTGGACCGACAACGGCTTCAAGGTCAAGGCGCCGACGGGCTCCGCGGCCGGCCCCGAGCTGCTCCGCGTCATCGAGGCGCGGATCGCCGAGAACGGCGGCCGCGCGATCGAGCGGCGACCGTTCGCCGACGCCGAAGCCGCGGGACTCGTCGAGCGTTTCGATCCGTTCGAGGGCTACGAGCGGTTCGTCCGACGGACCGTCGAGGTCGACGCGCTCCGGGAGGCCGACGCCCACGTCCTCGTCGAGCCGATGTGGGGCGCCGGTGCCGGCTGGCTGACCCGCCTGCTCGGCGGCGGCCGGCTGCGGGTGACGGAGCTCCACCAGGAGCGGAACCCGTACTTCGGCGGGGTCAACCCGGAACCGATCCGACCGAACGTCGACGAGGCGTTGGCGATGCTCGCCGGCGGTGGCTACGACCTCGGCCTGTTGCTCGACGGCGACGCCGACCGGGCCGGCGCCGCGGACGAGCGCGGCACCTTCATCCACCAGCTCCAGGTGACCGGCCTGCTGATGTACTACCTGGCCGAGCATCGCGGCCTCCGCGACCCGGTCGTCGTCTCGGTGAACAACACCTCGATGGCGGCCCGGCTCGGTGAGCGCTACGGGATCGCCGTCCACGAGACGTCGGTCGGCTTCAAGTACATCGGCCCGAAGATGATCGAGACCGGCGCGATGATGGGCGCCGAGGAGAGCGGCGGCTTCGGCTTCGGGATGCATCTGCCGGAGCGCGACGGGATCTATGCCGACCTG
>Ga0247727_10011144_pt1 | contig 15760 bp, 11 predicted proteins | sample WisWelCaveWW1625_FD_202498 | JGI IMG/M metagenome (GOLD analysis project Ga0247727, IMG submission 202498) | Biofilm microbial communities from Wishing Well Cave, Virginia, United States - WW16-25 | ecosystem: Environmental > Aquatic > Deep subsurface > Groundwater > Cave microbial mat | place...
CCGCAGCCCCGGTCGCAGAAGGTAGGCGTCGGGCGGAACCCCTTCGAACGAGAAGGAACCCTTCTCGTCGGCCCCTGCCCGAAGAGCCCACAGGCTCTCCTCTCGGCCGAAGCTCCTCCGAGTGGTGCCTGGCCGGGCCCTGACCAGCCATAGCTCGAGATCGGCCGCCGGACTGTTGATCCGGGCGGAGAGCAACGCCCTTCAAGGTGCAGCCCGGATCGAGGAACCAATTCACCCGGCGTTCCTCTCCCTGAGCGAGCACGATGTCCTGCTCCAGATGAACCCGCTTCTCCTCGAGGATGGCCTCCAGGGTGAGCGGAACGCCGGGAGGCAGCTTGTCGAGGACGAATCGCCCGCGGAAGTCGGCGCATGTCTGCCATTGTCCTGCTGGGGTATCGCCGGCGAGTGGATCCATGGGTGCTTCGGCGTACAGGTCGAGGGGGTGTACCCAAGCTTGGACCTCGACTTCCACTCGGCCGGCTCCGCCCCTGTCGACGATCGTGCCCACGATCCTGGCGCTCCGAGAGAGTTCGACGATCGCCGCGCGGTCGCGAGAGTCGGCGAAGTACGTGGGGCCCACGAACCGCAATCCGTAGCCTTCCGCCTCGACGCAAAGCGAAGGGTGATCCGATACCGCATCCAGGAAGCAGAAGAGCCCCTGCGCATCCGTCGTCATCCGCTCGGCCTCCGAGGGCCACTCCTCGATGACCGGAACGACGGACGCGCCTTCGATCGGCGCGTCTGTCACCCCGTCGATCACGCGTCCGAAGAACGGACGTCTGTCCTTGCCCCTGAGGTCGAGCGTGAGGGTGCGAATCTCGCCCTCGGCGAGCGGCTGGACTGCTCGGCGGCCGCTACCCGGCATCGAGGCGCCGTGGGGTAGGCTAGGGCCCTCTCCCTGGAGCCTCGCAGTGGTCCGGACTCGCTCGAACACCCTCGCGCTCCTCGTCGCGTCGCTCGCCTCTTGCGGGCAGGGCGGCGGCGAGGGCGTCGACCCGTCGCTGATCCGCCCAGTGGAGCGCGGGAATCTCGTGATCACGGTGCGGGAGCGCGGCGAGATCAAGGCCGCGCGGGACACGCGCGTCTCCTCCGAGCTCGAGGGACACGCGACGCTCATCTACCTGGTGCCCGAGGGCACGGTCGTGGCCGCGGGGGATCGCGTGGCGGAGCTCGACGTCAGCGGCATCGAGGAGAAGCGCGCCCAGCAGGGGATCAGCGTGGCCAAGGCCGATGCGACGCTCGAGCAGGCGCGCAAGGCGGTCGAGATCGCGGAGAAGGACCTCCAGGCCGCCGCGCGGACCGCCGAGACCCGCCTCCAGATCGCCCGGCTGCGGCGGGACAAGTTCCTGGGCCAGCAGCGCGAGCCGGTCGCGGGCGAGGTCGAGACGTCGGCCGGCACCAACGAGGACATGCTCGACCGGCTGCGCGAGGTGGTCGCGGGCGAGTCATCCGAATCCGCGGCCCGGCTCGTGCGCCTGCCGGACCGCGTGGCCGGGATCCTCGGCGCGGCGGCGAACCGCGGGCTCGAGATGGGCGAGATGGCGAACCAGATCCTGCAGCAGATCGACCAGATCCGGCTCGCGCGCGCCGACCTGGAGCTCGCCGCGCAGACGCTGCACTACAGCCAGCGGCTCGAGGCGCGCGGCTTCATCACCACGAACGAGCTGCAGCGCGACCAGATCAACCACGAGCGGCAGCTCGCCGCCCGCACCCTGGCCTGGAACGACCTGCTCCTGCTCGTGAACTACACCCTGCCCGAGAGCCTGATCAGCCTGGAGCTCGAGGTCGAGAACGCCGAGCTCAACCTGGAGAGCGTGCGCGCCGCGAACGACGCGCGCCGCGTGCGCGAGGCGGCGGAGCTGAAGAGCATCGAGGCCGAGCACGCCCTGGCGCTCGCGCAGCTCGAGACCTGGGATCGCCAGATCCAGAACGGCGTCCTGCGCGCGCCGGCGCCGGGCCTCGTGGTCTACGCGCGCATGGACTGGGACGAGCCGGTCTACGAGGGCATGGAGGTGCGCGAGCGCCAGGAGGTGATCCTCCTGCCGGACGTGAGCAGCATGATGGTCGAGCTCAAGATCCCCGAGGCCCAGATCGGCCGCCTGGAGGTGGGGCAGCGCGCAGCCATCAAGGTCGACGCCTTCCCGAGCCGGAGCCTCAGCGGGCGCGTCACGCACGTCTCCCGGCTGCCCGACACCGGCCCGGGCAGCCAGCTCCTCAAGGTCTACCAGGCGCACATGCTCATCGACGGCGACAACGGCGAGGGCGAGCTGCGGCCGGGCATGAACGGGACGGTGACGATCGAGGTCGGGACCCTGGAGGACGTGCTGAAAGTGCCGCTGCCCGCGCTCGAGCGGCGCGGCGACACGCACTACGTGTGGCGGGACACGCCGCAGGGGCCCGTCGCCGCGGTGGTCGAGCTCGGCGCCAACAACCTGACCCACGTGCAGGTCCTCGCGGGTCTCGCCGACGGCGACCGGATCTACCTCGTCCGTCCGCCGGGCTCGGAGCTGCCCTCCGACCCCGAAGCGGCGACGACGCCGGCGCAGCCCGCCGAGATCGACGCGGCGGGCGCCGGCGCGAGCAGGACGAGCCCCGATGCCGGCGGCGTCCCGCAGTAGCCCGGCCGCGGGCGGACCGCGCGGGTTCCGCGCGCTGCGCCTGGGGGTCAAGAGCCTGCTGCTGCACAAGCTGCGCTCGTCCCTGACCATGCTCGGCATGCTCTTCGGCGTCGCCTCGGTCATCTCGATGCTGGCCGTGGGCGAGGGCGCGAGCCACGCGACGCTCGAGCAGATCAAGGCCATGGGCCCGACGAACCTCATGGTGCGCAGCCAGAAGCCGCCCCAGACCGAGGCCACCAGTACGGGCAGCCGGCGCCAGGCCCTGGTCTACGGCCTGCGCTACGAGGACGCGGACGTCCTGCGCACGATGTTCCCCACGGCCGAGCACGTCGTCCCCGTGCGCGAGACGCCGGCGAACCTGCGCCGCGGGTCGTACTGGTCGAACAGCGTCGTCATCGGCACCGCGCCGGAGTACCTCGACGTCATGAACCTCGCCGTCGAGGAGGGACGCTGGCTCACGCACGTCGACGTGGACCGCGTCGAGAACTGCGCCGTGCTCGGGGCCGCCGCGGCGGACGCGCTGTTCCCGCTCGAGAACCCGCTCGGCCGCGGCTTCCAGGCCGGGGACACGCAGTTCACGGTGGTCGGCGTCCTCGCCGCGCTGGGCCGCGAGGCGAGCCCGGGGGGCGTGCCGCTGGACCAGTGCGTCTTCGTCCCGATCACGTCGTCTCGTTCCCGCTTCGGCGACGAGATCCGCCGGGTCAGCACCGGCAACGAGGAGCGCACGCGGGTGGAGCTGAACGAGATCAAGCTCAAGCTGCGCTCCACAGGGGAAGTCCTGCCCGCCGCCCTGCTCCTGGGACGCATCCTGGGCCTCGGGGAGCGCAACCAGGACGACGTGAAGATGATCGTCCCCCTGGAGCTCCTGCGGCAGCAGGAAGCCACGGCGCGCATCTTCAACACCGTGCTGGGCGCGATCGCCTTCATCTCGCTGCTCGTCGGCGGCATCGGCATCATGAACGTGATGCTCGCCACGGTGACCGAGCGCACGCGCGAGATCGGGATCCGCCGCGCCGTCGGCGCCAAGCGCAGGCACATCCTGCGCCAGTTCCTGGTCGAGGCGCTGGTCCTGAGCTCCTGCGGGGGCCTGCTGGGCGTCGGTCTGGGCTTCCTGATCCCGCGCGTGATCACGGTGCTCAGCGAGAGCCTGACGATCATCCGCATCGAGCACGTGCTCGTGGCCTTCGTCATCTCCACCGGGGTCGGCGTCGCCTTCGGCTTCTATCCGGCCTGGCGCGCCGCCAACATGGACCCGGTGGAGTCCCTCCGGCACGAGTGACCGATCGGCGCCGAGAGCTGGACCGACGGATGGCGAGACCGGGCGCGGCAGCGCCTCACGAGAGCGACATCGGATCGACGTCGACCTTGATCTGCACGCGCGACTCCGCGGCCGCGCGCTCGGCGAGCCAGTTCACCGCCCGCCCGACGAGCGTGTCCTCGAGCGGGGCCTTCAGCAAGAGGTGCTGGCGGTGCCTCCCGCGCAGGACCGAGACCGGCGCCGGCGCGGGTCCGAGCACCTGCAGGCGCTCGGCGAAGCCCTGGGCGCGCAGGTCCGTCGCGAGCGCCTCGCTCGCCTGCTCCACGCGGCGCTCGTCCCGGTCCTCGAGCACGACCCGCACGAGCCGTCCGTACGGCGGGTAGCCGAGCTCGCGGCGCGAGCGCAGCTCCTCCTCGGCGAAGGTCTCGTATTCGGCGGCGGCGCCGCGGCGGATCGCGGGGTGCTCGGGGGCGGAGGTCTGGACCACGATGCGCCCCGGGCGCGTGCTGCGACCCGCTCGGCCCGCGACCTGCGCGATGAGCTGGAACGTCCGTTCGGAAGCGCGGAAGTCCGGGAGGTGGAGGCCGAGATCGGCGGCGACGATCCCGACCAGGGTGACGCGCGGGAAGTCGAGGCCCTTGGCGATCATCTGCGTGCCGACGAGCATGTCGACCTCGCGGCGCTCGAAGGCCGAGAGCGTCTCCTCGTAGTCCTCGCGCCGGCGCATGGTGTCGGAGTCCATGCGCGCCACGCGCGCGTTCGGCCAGCGCTTCCGGAGCGCCGCCTCGACGCGCTCGCTCCCCATGCCGAGCGGCCGCAGCCCGGGTCGCGAGCAGGTCGGGCAGGCCGTGGGCGCCTTGCGCTCCTCGCAGCACCCGTGGCAGACCAGGCGATCGATGCGCCGGTGGTAGGTCAGGGAGAGGTCGCACTGCTCGCAGCGGATCGTCGTCTCGCAACCCGGGCACCACAGGATCGGCACGAAGCCGCGCCGGTTCAGGAACAGGATCGCCTGCTCGCGCTCGTCGAGCGTCTCCTCGAGAAACGCGGCGAGCACGCGCGAGAAGAGCGGGGTCGAGCTCGGCGTATCGTGCTCGAGGCGCATGTCGACCACGTGGACGGCGGGGGGCGTCCCACCGCCGACGCGCTCGGGCAGCGTGAGGTGCGCGTATTCCCCGGAGCGCGCCCGCGTCCAGGTCTCGAGCGAGGGCGTGGCCGACCCGAGGATGCACACCGCGCCCGCCTGGCGCGCGCGTTCGACCGCGACGTCGCGCGCGTGGTAGCGCGGCGTGCTCTCCTGCTTGAAGGACGGTTCGTGCTCCTCGTCGACGACGATCACGCCGAGGTCGCGCACCGGGGCGAACACGGCCGAGCGGGCGCCGACGACGACGCGCACCTCGCCCTCTGCGAGCCGCTTCCAGGCGAGGAAGCGCTGTTCGTCCGTCATGCGGCTGTGGAGCACGCACACCGCGCCGAAGCGCGAGCGGAACCAGCCCACCGTCTGAGGCGTGAGCGCGATCTCGGGCACGAGCGCGATCGCCGATCGACCGCGGGCGAGCGCGGCCTCGATGGCGCCGAGGTAGACCTCGGTCTTGCCGCTCCCGGTGACCCCCTGGAGCAGGAAGCAGGCGTGCTCGCGGGCCTCGAGCCGCCGCGTGATCTCCCCCACGGCGTGCTCCTGGGCGCTCGACAACCGCGCCGGCCGCGGGCGCGGCACGAGCGCCAGATCCAGGGGATCCGCGCCGCGGGGCGCACGCTTCACGCGCACCCATCCGCGCCGCTCGAGGGTCCGCACCGGCGATGACGAGAGGTTCGCGCGGCGCAGGAAGTCCTGGAGCTCCACCGGCTTCTTGATCTCGATCAGCGCGCGCAGGAGGCGGTGCTGTTTTGGGAAGCGCAGGTCGAGCTCGGCCAGCTCGCGCTCGCCGACGCCGGGCGCCGCCTCGAGATGGAAAAGGCCCCCGCGCGAGCGCGAGGAGCGCTTCAGGGTCGAGGGCAGGAGTGCGGCGAGCGCCTCCCCGAGGGCGCACGCGTAGCGCTCGGCGATCCAGCGCGCGAGCTCGAGCAGCTCGGCATCGATCACGGGCTCGGAGTCGAGGACGGCGCGGATCGGCTTGAGCTTGGCCGAGACGAGCTCCGTCTCGCGCTCGAGACCCACGACGACGCCGAGCTCGCTCCGCGCCCCGAAGGGCACAGAGACGCGCACCCCGGGAAGGACGTCGGAAGCGAGCGCGTCGGGGACCAGGTAGGTGAACTCCCGGCGCACCGGACGGTTGAGGGCGACGAGCGCGAAGAAGCCCGTCCGCTTCCGTTCCTGGACGGGCTCGAGCTCGAAGAGCATCGGACCCGCCGCATCCGTCCTCTCGCTCACGTCCGTTCCTCGTCCCTCAGGGCCCTTCAGGCGCAGGCACGGGGCAGGCGCAGGCACAGGGCGCCCGCGAGCAGCGCGGGCAGCCGTGCCCGTACTTCTCCCGGACCGCCGCCTCGAGATCCACCCCGGCGATGGAAGCCAGGGTCGAGAGCCAGGCGAGCACGTCGGCGAACTCGCCCGCCAGCGTCGCGCGCTCGCCGCGCCGGAGCGCCCGCGTCAGCTCCCCCACCTCCTCGCAGAACCACATGTGGGTGCCTGATAGACCGCGCGCCGAGTCGCGCTCGTAGTAGATCCGCTCGATCAACCGCTGGAATTCCTCGATCCGCATGATCAGGCCTGGCGCGAGAGGGTTACCAAGGAAACATCGTGCTCGAGCCCGGACTCGCCCGCGTACTGCTCGAGATCGCGGCGAAGCTGCTTCAAGAACGGCTGCGTATCCAGGGCGGCGTGCTTCTGGACCCGCGCGTAGAAAGCCTTCTCGCCGAGCTCGCGTCCCTCGGCGTTCGCGATCGCGAGCGGCGCGCTGTTCGTGAGCAGCAGCCGATCGCCCTTCTCGATCGGGATCTCGACCTGCTGCAGGCGCCGGTCGAACACCGGGCCCTTGTCGAAGCCCAGGGCGATCCCGTCGGGGTGCACGACGCGCAGGTGGCCGTCGGAGGCGCTGTAGCGCAGGAGCGGCACCTTGTGCCCGGCCGAGACGACCGAGGCCTGCCCCTTCTTCGGATCGACGAGGGCATAGAGAGCGGTGACGAACATCCCGCGCCGCACGTCGCCCGCGAGCCAGCGGTTGACTCGCTGCAGCGCCTGGACCACGTCTTTCTCGCGCTCCAGTTCGCCGCGCAGGTAGGAGCGGGCCGTGGCTCCCACGAGCGCCGCGGGGATCCCCGTGCCTCCGACGTCGCAGGCGAGCAGGCCGACCCGGCCGTCCGCGCGCACGACGAAGTCGTGGAAGTCCCCGCCGAACTCGGCCGCGCCCAGGAAGGCCGCGCCGAGGTCGTAGCCCTCCACCCAGGGGGTCGCGAGCGGCAGGAGGGCCTCGCGCACGCCGGCGGCGAGCTCGCGCTCGCGCTCGCGTACCGAGAGCTCGAGCTCCGCCGCGCGCGCCTGCTCGAGATCGTGGGTCATCCGGTCGATCGAGCGCGCGAGCAGCTCGACCTCGCCCGCCCCCACCGCGTGCACCCGGTGGCGCAGGTCGCCGGCGGCGATCTGTCGCACGTCCTGGATGAGCACGTGGATCGGGCGCGAGACCTGGTTCGCGACCCCCAGGGCGACCAGCGCTCCCACCAGGACGACGACCACGAGGACCACGCCGATCAGTCGCAAGAGGTGCGGATCCATGTCCTCGCCCGCGGGGACGAGGAGCTCGAACCCCTTCGAACCGGGCGAACCGGGCGAGCCCAGCGCCGAGCCGCCGTAGCGATACATCGTCCCCTCGCCCTCCGGGTGGCGGAACGGATACATCTGCACGCCGCTGTCGAGCTGGAAGCCTCGCGCGGCGGTCTCGATCGGGTGGGCCTCCTGCGTGAAGCGCACGGCCGAACCGATCGTGTCCCGCCCTGAGTTCTCGACGATCACGCGCACGCCCTGGTAGATCACGTACCCCGCGGCGAGCATCACGGGCAGCAGCGCGGCGGTCATCGCCAGCACGAAGTGGGCCTTGAGACCGATCCCCCTGATGCGCAGGTCCGAGTCGCGCGTCGGCCTCATGGCGCGGACCAGGTGCTCGGCTCCAGGAGGAAGAGCCGAACCGCCGCGACCACGACCAGACCGTAGAGTCCCGCCACCACGTCGTCGAGCAGGATGCCGTCTCCGCCCCCGAGTCGCTCGAATCGGCGCGCCGGCGGGGGCTTGACGATGTCGAAGAACCGGAACACGAAGAACGCGAGCACCAGGGTGGCGAGGCTCGGCCCCTTCACCCACAGGACGGTGACCAGGTAACCGATCACCTCGTCCAACACGAAGAAACCGGGGTCCTTGCCCTGGGCGTACGCCTCGGACCATGCGCCCAGCGATCGCCCGACGAGATAGAGCGCGACGCAAAGGAGGAGCGTCGAGGCGAGGAAGTGCTCGGTTCGCGCGAGACACCAGGCCAGTGCGACTCCCCCCAGCGAACCGACGGTCCCGGGGACGACGGGGGAGAGCCCCAGATAGCCGCAGGAGACGATGGCCAGTCGCAGCCCGCCCTTCACGCCGCCCCTCCTCGTCGCGGGGCCGTTTCCAGGAGCCGCCGAGTCTTGAACACGTACGACGTCCCCGAGCCGATCGTGGTGATCAGGGTTCCCCACACGGCGGCGTGCCCCGCGAACACCAGGAATCGCCGCAGGGGCGCGGACCAATCGAAGCAGAAGAGCCCCAGGACCACTCCGATGGCGATGCACTGGACCACCATCTTGACCTTGCCGAACCAGTCGGCCGGGAACTGCTGCCCCAGGCTCTCCACGTAGCCTCGTAGACCGGTGACCAGGAACTCGCGCGCCACGACCACCACCACGATCCACGCCGGAAAGAAGGGCCGCGACCAGTCCAGCACGGCGAGGAACACCATGCTCCCGATGACGAGCACCTTGTCCACGAAGGGGTCGGCGACCCGTCCGAAAGCCGTCACCCAATGATTGCGGCGCGCGAGGTAGCCGTCGAGGAAATCGGTCGCCGCGATCCCCAGAAAGAGGAAGAAGGCGAAGCGCAGGAAGCCCCCCACATCCTCCGGCCGTCCCTGCCCCCAGATCGACAGGATCGTGAAGAGCAGGAGCGATCCCAGGAATCGCACCAGCGTGATGCGGTTCGGCCAGTGGGCGAAGATGCCTTCTCGCATGGCGGGAGGCGGCGGCGGTTCGAGAGGATAACGCTCTGCCGGGAGGCGCCGGCCAGAAATCGGTCCCTCGCGCGGGTCCTCACGGGCGAACGGACCGGCAGATCAGGTTCGCATCCTCGTCGACCGCCTCGACGCGGACACGGATCCGATCGCCGACATCGCTCCGCGCGCCCAGGACGCGCGCCACGGGGTCGACCTCGGGGGCGTCGAAGGCGGGGCGCGCGATGCAGGATCCCTCGTGTCGCTCGTCGACGAGGACCTCGAGCTCCCGTCCGATCCAGGCCTTCTGGGTCTCGTGCAGCACTTCGTCCCGCGCCTCCAGGACGGCCGCCAGACGCTCTTCGACGGCCGGGGTGGAAACCAGGTCGGTCCGGTCGAAGGCGGGAGTCCCTTCCTCGTGCGAGTAGACGAATGCCCCCACTCGACCCAGGCCGAACTCGCGCAGGAACGGACCGAGGAGCGCCGCGTCGGCCTCCGTCTCGCCGGGGAAGCCGACGAGGAGCGTCGTGCGCAGCGTGATGCCCGGGACCTCCTCGCGCAGGCGGGAGAGGATCCCACGCACCTGATCTGCGCTACCCGCCCGCCGCATCGCGCGTAGCACCGGCGTGGCGATGTGCTGGACGGGGATGTCGAGATACGGGAGGACGCGCGGATGCTCGCGCAGGAGCTCGGTCAGTCCCCAGGGGAAGCGATTGGGGTAGACGTACATGATGCGCAGCCGATGGTCGCCCTCGAGATCGGCGAGCGCGCGCACCAGGTCGGGGAGCTCGCGTCCGAACTCCCGGCCCCAGGCGGTCGAGTCCTCGGCCACGAGGATGAGCTCCTTCACCCCGGCGAGGATGAGATCGCGCGCCTCGTCCTGGAGGGTCTCGATCGACTTGGACCGGTGCGGCCCGCGGATGGCGGGAATCGCGCAGAAGCTGCAGGTGTGGTCGCAGCCGTGCGAGATGCGCAGGTAGGCATAGGAACGCGGCGTCGAGAGGAGTCGCCCCGTGTCACGATCGGGCTCGCGCAGGCCACCCGCGGCGAGGTAGCGCGGAACGGCGCGACCGCGGCCGAGGTCGCGTACCGCCGAGGCGAGCTCGCGACCGTCGGAGATCTCTGCGAAGAGATCGACGTCGGGGAAGGAACGCTCGAGACTCCTCTGGAAGCGCTGGACGAGGCAACCGGCGACGACCACGGCCGATAGCTCGCCGCGCTTCTTGCGCGCCACGAGGTCCCGGATGGCCTGCTCCGACTCCTCGCGAGCGGGTCCGATGAAGGAGCAGGTGTTCAGCACCGCCACGTCGGCGCCCTCGAGGTCGCCGGAAACGAGACAGCCGGCCTCCGCGATGCGCGCGAGGATCAACTCGGAGTCGATCAGGTTGCGCGCGCAACCGAGATGGACGAGGCTGACCGTGGTCGTCATGGGCCGGTTCCGGGACCGCGAGGGGCGAAGAGCCTAAGGCAGGAACCCCGATTCGGTGTCGAGGCAACCTGGAATCACCTCCGCGGAGCACGGCTTTCCCGAGGAAACCCGGGTGGATGGCCGCTCAGACGTGGGCGACGCTCTCCCACTCCCCGCGCGTCAGGAGGATGTCGCGGCTGCGTCCCCCGACGTAGGGTCCGATGAGACCGGCCCCCTGCAGGCGATCGAGGACCTCGCACGCCTGGTCGAAATCCAAGGCGAAGCGTTTCTGGAGCATCGAAACGGCCACTCGATTCTGCTCGAGGACGAGGCAGCCGGCTTCGTAGGTCAAGCTGTCGAACTCGCGCTCCTCGCCGTCCCCTGCGCCCGCGGGACTCGGCTCGGTGCGTTCTTCGGCCCGCGGAGTCAAGACGTAGGCGGGCTCGCGGTCCTCCGATTCCATGGGTTCGGGAAGGGTCTCGACCGGCGCGTCGACGGAGGGCGTTCTCTGCGTCTCGGTCGGCTCGTGCTCGCCCGCCCCGGCCTCGTCGAAGAGGCCGATCTGCTCCCAGCGAGCTCCTCGGTCTCGAGCCCGTTCTTCTGCGGGAGCCTCGGCGCTCGTGGCCGGGGTCGCCAAGGGGGCGGGAGCCCCCACCTTTGATTCCGCCTCGTTCGATTCCTCCTCGATCTCGCCGGTGGCCCAGGAGTCGAAGCCACGTTCGTCCTCCGAGAGCTCGGATTCCGGCGCCCCCTCTTCGTCCGCCTCATCCGCGCTCCGAACCAGCTCCTCGGGCTCGTCTTCCTCGTAGAAGGTCGGTTCGGTTTCGAGCTCTTCTTCGAGGGTCCCTTCGGGGCCGGCCTCCTCGAAGTTCGTCTCCCAGCTCGGGAGCGGAGGAACGACCTCGTCTAGGGATCCCTGAGCGGCGACGGCCTCGATGCGCGCCTCCCCGGGACGCCGATCGATGGGTCGCGGGGCAGGAAGGGGCTCCTTCTTCGAAGCCACATGCGGACGAGCGGGCTCTCCGACAGGGGAGGGAGCTCGGGAATGGAACCCACCGTCGGCGAGAGGCTCATGCGCACCCGAACTCGCTTGTACTTGGGTTCGAACCGGAACATCGGGTGTCTTCGAGGGAGCGCCGGGAAGGGGAACGGGTCCTGCGGCCTTCTCCTTGGGAGAAGAGCGAGCCGGATTCCCAGGATGGGACTTGGGAAGCGTCCCCTGGAGAGCCCGGGCCTCTGCCACCGAAACTCCGTCCGACTGCCGTCTGGACGTGCCAGGACTCAGTACCGCGGCGAGGCTCGTGGGTTTCGACCCCGCGGATCCAATGCGGGCGATCCAGGCGATCCAAGTGGCCGCAACCAGGACGGTTACGCCGATGGCAAAGGAGGAGACCAGGCCCGGGATCCCGGGGATGGCTTCCGGCAAGGCACTCCCCAGGAGTCCCCCCTGCTGAGGCCGGATCCCACCGATGACCAGGGCAACCCCAAGCCCGACGGCGAACATGCCCACGAGATGGCGGACGGCGGCGACCGGCCGCCTCCCGAGGAACATGACCATCCCCAGGATGGAGAGCCCCGTTGCCACGACCAGGGCGGCGGGAGCTCCGAAGAGGATCATCAATCCCTCCACGGGGCGGGCGAGCAGGTTCCGCGACTCCTGGCCCTCCATGGCAAGGAACACCGAGACGGCCGAGAACCCGCCCAGCATGCACGCCAGGATCCCGAACAGATCCTGCGCCTTGGTCTTCCCGCCGTTTCCGCTGGGCGCGTTCTCAGTCATGGCTGTTTCCTTCGATGGTGGACGCGGCCTGCATCTGTTCCCAGTCCTCCAGGGAGAGGAGGACCTCGCGCGCCTTGCTTCCCTTGTGGTCCCCGACGACACCCTCCGAGGTCATGATGTCGATGAGGCGCGAGGCACGGGTGTATCCGATGCCGAGCGCCCGCTGCAGGAGGCTCGCCGAGCCCCGCTTCGTCTTGAGCACGATGCGCACGGCTTCGTCGTACAGATCGTCCTGCTCGCTCCCGGGTGCAGTCGATCCCGCCGGGGCACTGCCGGTCGCGGTCTGGACGAGCTCCTGATTGAAGTGGGGCACGGACTCGCGGGTGACGAAGTCGACGATCGCCTGGATCTCGTGGTCTTCGACCAGCGCGCCCTGGACGCGGCGGATCTGCGAGACGTTCGGAGGGTTGTAGAGCATGTCGCCTTGACCGAGCAGCTTCTCCGCGCCCATGCAGTCGAGGATGACGCGGCTGTCGACCTTGCTGGCGACCTGGAAGGCGATGCGCGTCGGCAGGTTGCCCTTGAGCACGCCGGTGATCACGTCGGTCGAGGGTCGCTGGGTGGCGACGATGACGTGCAGGCCCACGCCGCGCGACTTCTGCGCCAGGCGCGTGATCGAGAGCTCGGCTTCCTTCTTCGAGATCATCATCAGGTCCGCCATCTCGTCGATGACGATGACGATGTAGGGCACGTGCCGGGGAGTGCGCTCTTCGTGGAACTCCGCTCCCATCCGCGCGCGCAGGCCCTTCTCGCCCAGCGCGTTGTACGCCTTGATGTTGCGCACTCCGGCCTTCTGGAACAGGTCGTAGCGCCCCTCCATCTTCTCGACCGCCCACAAGAGGACGTTCGTCGCCTGCCGCATGTCGCTCACGACCGGGAGCATCAAGTGCGGCACCTTGGCGAACATCTGGAGCTCGACCATCTTCGGGTCGATCAGGATCAACTGCACATCGTGCGGTGAGCGCGTGAGCAGGAGGCTCGCGAGGATCGAGTTGATGCACACCGACTTGCCGGATCCCGTGGTGCCGGCGATCAAGAGGTGCGGCATGCGCGCCAGGTCCTCGACGATGACGTTTCCCTCGGCGTCCATCCCGAGGAAGAGCGGCAGCGCGGCGTACCCCTTGTCGTAGGCCTTGGGCGTGACGAGCTCGGCCAGGCGCACGATGCGACGCTTCTCGTTCGGTACTTCGATCCCGATGGTCGACCTGCCCGGGATGGGCGCAATGATGCGCACGCTCTTGGCGCGCAATGCAGCCGCGATCTCCTGGGACAGCTGGGTGACCTTGTTCAGCCGCGTGCCCTGGATCACCTCGAGTTCGAACAGGGTCACCGCGGGCCCCACCTTGGCCCCTACGACTCCGGCCTCGACGCGGAAGGAACGCAGCGCGTTCTCGAGCCGGCGCGCCTGGGCTTCGACGGTGCGCTCGTCTTCTCGGCTCGCACCGTGGGGGGATTCGAGCAGATCCAGGGAAGGCAGCCTCCAGTCCCCGGGCGCGATCGAAGGGGGCTCGAGCATGGCGGCGGCCGGCAGCGCTCTTGCCGGTTTGCGCGTCGCCGGTGCCGCCGCCGGTTCTGGGGAGATCGTTCCTGCCTCGTTCCAGTCGTCCAGATCCTCGTCATAGTCGTCACCCTTCTCGTCGTCGTCGTCGGCACCCGCACCCGTATCGTCGTCGTCGTCGTCGTCGTCCGCGTCGTCGTCGTCATCGTCCTTGAACTCGACCTCGTCGTCGGCCTCCTCCCAGTCGTCGTCCTGACCCAGCGCCGGTTCGACGGCCCGCTCACGACCGGCGTCGTCCCCGAAGCCGTCGTCCGCGGGCGGGAAGAGCTCGCGCTCGGTTTCCTCCCCCGGAAGTCCGACGTCTCTTCCCTTCTTCGTCGCCGGCGGTGCCAAGGCGACGGTGGCGACCGAGGCCTGTAGATCCGTTCCGCGCAGGAAGTTCCACAGGCCGGAAAACAGGCGACCGAGCCAAGCGACCGACGCGACGGGAAGACTCTCGCCGTCGCGCTGCTTGTGTTCCGCTACCCAATCCCGTAACGCGATTGCTGCAGGATAGAAGGCCATTTCAGTGGCAAGCATGAACGAGATGAGCGTGGAGAGGACGAGAAGGACCAAGAGCCCGGGGTTCCCGAGTTTCTCGATCAGGATGGGCGGCGTCCGTTTCCCGTCCACGCCCGAACCGACGAGCTCGAGGGAAAGGTAACCGCCCGGTCCATACGGTAATCCGGAGCCGGACCCGGCTCCGGGGGCGCCATCCTTAGCGCCGAGGAGGAGTTCGAACAAGAAGGCGCTCGAGAGCAGGAAGGCGAAGGTGCCGACCAACCTCAAGAGCGGCCAGCCGACGCGCTTCCGGGCGACGAGGATCGCGCCCCACGCGAGCCCCAGGAACACGAGGAAGTACCCGCTGTAACCGACCCCGATGAAGACCCAGTTCGCGAGGTACCAACCTGCCTGACCGCCCCAGTTGAAACCGCCCCCGGCATCGGGGTTCGGACGCCAGGAGACGAGCGAGAGCCCGAGCCAGACCCCGAACCCGAAGAGGGCGAGTCCAGCGATCTCCTTGAGGCGCTCGGTGGTGGCGGCGCCCAAGGACTCCATGCTCAGGCGACCGAAGAGGCCACGCCCTTCGCTCTCTTCGCCTTGCTCTTTGCGCGAACGCTTCTTCTTCGACCGTCCCATGGGACCGACCGCCGGGAGGGTGAAGGTTTCCCCTTTTGGAATGGAGTGCGCAAGAGCGAAGGGCGACTCGCTCCACGCATCAGCGCGGGGGAGGCATGGCGAGGAGCACCCGGGCGATGTCGGCTTTCGAGCGCCTCGACAGCCGTTTCCTCGATCCGTCCCGGCCCAGGATCGTGGCGGAAGCGCGCCCCGCGCCCAGCGCCGAGGCGTCGTTCAGCACGATGTAGTCGGCGTTCTTGCGCACGAGCTTGCGCCGCGCCCGGGCGAGGCCACCCCCCGTCTCCAGGGCGAATCCGATGACGAGTCGCTTGCCCTTGCGCCTGGCGAGGGTGGCCAGGACATCCGGATTCCGGACGAGGTCGATGGATGCAACTTCGTATCCGTCGTCTTTGCCGCGCCACTTTCCGGATCTTTTTCGCTTCGGCCGCCAGTCCGCTACCGCGGCGGCCATCACCAGGACGTCGGCCCGGCGGAAGGCTCTGCGAGTCGCGGAGAGCATCTCCCGCGCACTGGTGACGTCGATCCTCCGGACGCCGGGGGGGGTGGCGAGATGCACGGGTCCGGCGACGAGGGTGACCCGGTCGCCCGCCTCGGCGGCCACGCGGGCGATCTCGAAGCCCATCCGTCCGGTGGACTCGTTCGAGAGATAGCGGACCGGATCCACGTGCTCTCGAGTCGGTCCCGCCGTGACCACGACGTGCCGGGTCATTTCCCTCGTCTCCTTCGGCTCAGCGACTGTGAATGAATCGCCGGTCGGTCGCCTGGTGGCGGAGTCGAGCGGAACGATTGGGGTTGGCGGGTGCTCACGCTTTGGTCTGCGTCGGTGGGGTCGGTGGTAGTTCTCCGGCGGCGAGGAGGCT
>Ga0247727_10011145_pt1 | contig 15759 bp, 11 predicted proteins | sample WisWelCaveWW1625_FD_202498 | JGI IMG/M metagenome (GOLD analysis project Ga0247727, IMG submission 202498) | Biofilm microbial communities from Wishing Well Cave, Virginia, United States - WW16-25 | ecosystem: Environmental > Aquatic > Deep subsurface > Groundwater > Cave microbial mat | place...
GCAAATAAATGATGCGCGGTGTGGTAGCCGTTATTGATTAACAGAAAATTCAGCAGCCACCCGGTCATGTTGCGGGAATTATTGTATTTCGTTTCCTCATCGGCATGAACATGCTGCAGATAATTAAAGACAAGGACCGTATAGAGCGATACCTGCTGAGGAATAATCACAAAAATCAAGGCTTTCTTCCAATCAACAATGAAGGCAACCGATACCCAAACCAAAAGGGAAACCACCTGCAGGGCGTTGAGAAAAAACTTTTCGCGATCAGTTTGCCACGTTTCTTTAAAATATTTGAAAACGGCTTGTTGCTGAAAATACCCGCTGACCGAAGGATAAATCAGCAAAGTGAGCAGGTTATTTTTTTCCGTGAACCTGTAAGTGCGAGTATAATCCTCTTCGGTATTAATATGAATGTGATGGTTTATCATGTGAGTGGGAATCCATGCAAAAACGGGGAAGCCGTAAAAAACCGTCAGCCAGTTATCGGTAAGAATATTGAGCGTGTTGCTCTTCCACATGGCAAGGTGCTTATGGTTATGCGTCATCACCGATACCGTTACCGCAGCAAGAAGCTGTAACCCATATATGATGGCAAACCAGCCCCAATTTATTTGAAAGCCCCATTGCCAAAGGCATGCAAGCAGAAGCGTGGCGGCAAGCATGAACATTACCGACCTGATATCCGCATTGTATTTAAGCATTGATTTCTTTTTTTAGTTGAAGTTCAGAAATCGTCTTAAAGATTTCGGAAAGTGAAACTACAAAAAATGGTCTTATTACACGTTGCGGATGGTGAACGACAGGTTATTGGCTGAACATGAATTTTACTTCTTCTGAAAAGTGTAACCTGCCGAAACAAAGCTTGTAAGAAAAGAATCTTTGTACTTCGGACTTCCCCTTTGTTGTCCTGTTGCAGTAATATAATTGTATTCGCCTGACGGGTCTATTTCTTTTGACCTTGCAGAAAGATTGGATATTAATTGCGCTTTCTCCGGGTCATAGTGCTGAAAAAAAATCTGCTCATCAGAATAAACCGTGCTTACGTCATCGAGATAGTCCGTAAGCGTGAAGTGATGGGCTGTCTCTACCGTCAGGCTCCACGATGAGGAAATATTGAATTTCAACCCCACTCCTCCGATAAAAATCGGCTGCACAAGGGAATATTTATCCGGGTAGCCGGGTAACCCCTGTCCTTCCGTTCCCAGCGGCTGCAAGCGTATCCACTCGCTGTTGGAATAATCCGGATTTGACATCAGGATATTTTTTTCTCCGGGATGATGGTTATACAATTCCTCATTGTAAGGCGCTTTCGGATTAAAATAAATCACGCCCGCACCCGCAAGGATGTAAGGGGAAACCACCCTCTTGAAATTACCCGGCTCGAATCCCAGAAGGTTTAATTCAAAGAGCGCAGACAGCTCCAATATATCTGAGCGAAAGGTGAGGTTGCGGTATTTCCTGAACCAGGGCGCGGAAAAATCTTCCTGAACCGCATTGAACTGGTCACTCCCGTTTAAGCGGGTGTACAAAAAACCCACTCTGAGGTTAGCGATATGGGAGAAATAATAACGGTAATCAACGCTCACAACCGGGTTGAGCTGTTCGCTGTGCAGTTCTCCGATAATGCGCTTATTCGTGACATTAATGGCGTTCAAGTCGCCAAAATAATGAGACGCTCCGATACCTGCAGATAGTTCTGAAAGGTTGCGGTCGCCTTTGAAGCTTTTGGCTTGCGGGCATTTTTGTGAAAAAGCATTGAAATGAATGAAGAGGATGATGAACGAAAGGGTGAGCTTGGTTGGGTTTTTCATGGCGTAGGTTTTTTGAGTGAAATAATTATGGCGAAACTGTTTTTTCACCTGCATCCCTCAGGAGGTCGCCCATCTTTCTATAATCGAGCCGGCTGGTCAGAGCTGCTCCGTGAAAGGGATTAATCAAAGTTTGCACGGTTAAAGGCACGTACCGGTGCACCGGCAACAGCTTGATGAGCAAAGCGCCCGAACTCTCCGTTCTTCCATCGGATACCAGCTCGATTTGCCACGTTCCTTTTTTGACCAATAACTTCAGCCCCTGCGAAGTAGCGATGTAACTGAGCTCCGCATTAAAGGATGTTCTCGTGTCAATATTCACAGGAGGAGTTTCAGGCTCCTTGTTCATTACCAAAGCTTGTTTTTCAGCGGCAGGCAGGCTTATGAATTGCTTGTAGGTGATTGATGCCGGGATAATTCCCTGCCGCGATGCTTCTAAGTAAAATGTTCTGACCGTGATGGGTCGAAAGCCCAGCGGTGATTTGGATTCGTCATGATACCGGTATTGGCAAGAGCCTTCCTCCGTGATGCGGTAAATCTTATCCGGAGGTGCAGGAGGATGAATCAGTAAAACCTTAACGGGGATGGTGGTGAGAATGGAAAAGGCTTTGAAATCATCCCGGAAGGGCGGCTCCTGGCAACTCAGGTAATTGTAGCTGAGATAATCCAGGTGTAAATCACCGCTTGCAAATTCATTATTATCAATCTGGGCTGCGAGTGGATTGCCCGTTAAACTCAAAACTAAAATGAGTGTGGCAGAGTGGAGCATCCTTTTCATAAACCGCTTTCAGGGAGTATAGCTATGTCATGTCAAACTGGATTTTGGGTAAGGCTCCTTTTCACTCATTTCCTGAAACATTTCTTAAACATAAAAGCAACTCAGTAAGCGCAAAAGTTCCCTGAACACCAAGAAATGTAATTATTTTTTTTCGGAAATCCAAACTCCCCCTTCCCTCCGTAGGTATTGTTGTCTTTCATTTTTTAACCAAAACCAAATCAACATGAAAAAAATTACTAACCTCATCGTCAGGCGATTCGCAAGCCTCGCATTGATGATGTCGCTGAGTGCAACGGTGTTTGCGTCCAGCCACAGGGAAGCTCCCTACATTGCCAACGACCCGCTTGCCGACAACACGGACGTGTATGCGTTCAGGAGTCCTGATAATCCTAACACGATTACCATCATTGCCTTGTATGTGCCGGGGCAACTGCCGCATGGCGGTCCGAACTATTACGGCTTCGGTGAAAACATCCGCTACGAGATTCACATTGACAACGATGTGACGACTTTGCGGAATCTGAATGACGGCACGAAAACAGGCGATGACATCATTTACCGCTTCACGTTCACCAAGACCAATGAAGACCCGACCACTTTTTTCAACATCAGGCTGGGTGCGCAAAACCAGAAGATGACTTATTTATTGGAGCGCAGCATTGATGGTGGGCGCACGTTTCAACGGATTGTTCAGAATGGAACAGTACCGCCTTACAATATCGGTCCCCGTTCGATTGAGAGCGGAGTGGGGCTTGGCGCTTCGGGCTATGAATCACTTTTTCTGAGCGCAATCAAAACGGCTACTACCGGAGAAAAAGTTTTCTGCGGTTCCGTTGACGACCCGTTCTTCGTTGACCTCGGTGGCATTTTTGATTTGGGCGATTCGCCAAGACAATCAGGTCCGAACCGTGATGGTCTTGCTTGTCTGAATGTAAGCGCGATTGCAATACAGGTTCCGATTTCGACTTTGCAAAAAGACAACAAAAATGTAAGCCAGGCTGCGAACATTCTCGACTCTGATTTTGTGATTGGCGTGTGGGCGTCAGCAAGCCGCCCGAAAGTGCGGATTCTGAATACTCCGAATGAAATCAAGTTCAAACAGGGCAATCCGGTTGAATTGGTTTCCGGTCCGTGGAGACAGGTTTCGCGCCTCGGCATGCCGCTAACGAATGAAGCGGTGATTCCGATTGGTCAGAAAGATTACTGGAATGCATTAACGCCTTATTCAGAAGACCCCGCTCATTATCAATATTTCTACAATCCTGAATTGGGGCTTTACATGGATGATGATTTGTTTGGAGGAGCCGTTCCGTCTTTTTCTGCGTTGAGAATTCAGAAAAACTCCCTTCAATCATTTGACTTTACCAATGGTGCAAACGGGTTATTTCCGTTGAAAGGAAATGCAGCGTTAGCTGGTACTGCATTAGATGATGCAGTCTTCGGAACATTGCTTTTGCCAGGTGCGGGCAAGCCGCGCTCGGTTGACTTGTGGCCCATCTTTTACACGGGAGTTCCCAACGTGCGTCCTTATCAGCTTGCAACAGGCAAGGGTGGAAACCCGCTTGCGACAGGCAAACCATTCATCAATAATTTTCTTCCAAACGCTGGCGACATGTTGCGCCTGAACATGGCGGTGCCGGTCACTCCGCGCAATGACCCGAATTTCAATTCACTTGGAATCGTGTGGGCAGCGGTGCTTGGATTGACGGACCCGACTTACGCTAATATCAGCCTTCAATTCATTCCGAACATGGATGGATTCCCAAACGGAAGAAGGCTGGAAGATGATGTGACAAGAATCGAATTGCAGGCAGTGTCAGGAATTGCCCTTGCTGCAATCGGGTTGTGGTATGATGATTACATCGCTGGTTCTCCGAATCCTGTTACGCAGGATTTGTTGGACGTGCTGACCTACTCAACCGGAGTTGAAGTGAACGATGCTCCGTTGCGTGACGCATTTCCGTATGTTCAACTGCCGTGGGAAGGAACTGGCGCATGTGGTGGCGCTCCTGTGATGATTGCTGCCAGACAGATGGAAATTGAAGGCTTGGGAATCAATGCTCCCAATGCGGTAATGAGCGTAAAAAGTTTTCCGAATCCGTTCATACGCTCAACAAAATTCCAGTACCAGGTGAACAGCGACAGCCATATCACGATTGAAGTGTATGACCTGGGCGGAAAGTTGGTGAAAACGCTGGAAGATGAATACAAGAGCGCAGGCTCTTACGATGTGGAATGGAAAGCGGGAAGCGTCACTCCCGGCACGTACATCATCACGCTGATGTCTGACGGAAAAATAATGCTGTCGGTGAAAGCTGTGAAGTCTGAATAAGAATTGGGTTCCGGCAAGAAGGCAGCGGGGCTAATGAGGTTTGCTCCGCTGCTTTCCCACCGGGACTATTTTTTAATTACCGTAACCCAAAAATTTAAAAGCCATGAAAAGCCCAAAATCATTAAACCGTCATTGCGAGGGAGTGAGCAGCCCCGGTGCACAAGCCACTCCCGAAGCAATCCCCTCATCAAAGCGATTTCCAAAAGGGGATTGCCGCGTCCCGAGCCAACGCTTCAAAGCCGGCTCATTCGTGACTCGCAATGACGCTTGGATTGTAATCCTTCTTTTTTCATCCACAATTTTTTTATCATCATGCCAGCACCATCACGCTCACTATCATTTCACGGGAGTTCCTGAACTCAAGCAAAGAAATGTGATGCTGATTGACCCGGTTGCCGAATGGGACCAGATTCAAACGCGATTCGCCAATTTGGAAAGGGACGTACGGAAAAACCCATCTGATGCAGAGTCGAAAATCCAGCTTGCCGATCTCTATATGAATGAAGCTCGCGTGACTGGAGAAGAAGATTATTACACATCAGCCGCCCTTCATGTTTTGGATGAAGTATTGGAAAGTGATTTGAAAAAAGATGAAAAGAATCCGAAGAATGACGACATCAAATTCCGCGCATTAACGATGAAGGCTTTTGTTTTAGCATCGTTGCATCAATTCAATGATGCGTTGGAAACCGGGAAGCAGGCAATTGCCATCAACTCTAACAATTCTTTGATTTATGGCGTGATGGTGGATGCGAATGTGGAACTGGGGAATTATGATGAAGCCGTGAAGATGTGTGAAAAGATGATGGACCTCCGCCCCGACCTGCGCTCTTATTCTCGCGCGTCCTACATGAGGGAAATTCATGGTGACATCGAAGGGGCAATCGAAGCAATGAAACTTGCAGTATCAGCAGGCGCGCCCGGGCAAGAGCAGACTGCGTGGACTCGCGTTATGCTTGGCAAGCTGTACGAAAACTATGGCGACCTCAGCAACGAGGAAGCACAATATGGATTTGCTTTGCTCGAACGTCCGAATTATCCTCATGCTATTGCAGGAATGGCGAGAATTAAAACGAAAAACTCCGATTTTGAAAATGCAGAGAAGCTTTTCAAGAAAGCCATTGAGTTAATGCCTTCGGCTGAATTCTATGAAGAGCTTGCATTACTCTACAAGCGCAACGGGCAGAAAGAAAAGGAGCAAAAAGCAATTGAACAGGCAATGCACGAAATGAACCACCACCATCATCACAGCAGCAACGTGGGCTTGGAGAACGCCTATTTGCATTTGCGCCTGAAGAATGATTATGACGCTGCGCTGAAGTGCATGAAAGACGAAGTCAAAATGCGCCCTGAAAATATCGAAGTGAATAAAGTGATGGCATGGGCGTATTACGGAAAGGGAGATTTCAAAAAAGCTGAAGCATATCTTCAGCAAGCGAGGAAAACCAATTCGCAGGATACGGAGATGCTGTGCATTGCGGGCATGATAAAAATCAAAAATGGGCAGGAACAGGAAGGGGAAGCTTTACTCCAAAAATCATTCGAATACAATCCTTATCTGGCTGACGGCTTGAAAGCAGAGGCTGAAAGCTACCTGGCGAAACTTTGAAGATGAGCAGGTTTTCGTGGTGAACGGGAGCTGCGCTCAATGCGGCTCCTGTTTTTTGGATTTATCCTTTTGCTGTTAATGCGCTTTCATCGGCTGACAAAAAGCTTCCGCACGCGGACGCCTTTCGCTGATTCCATTCTTATGAAATAAATCCCTTCCGGAAATTTGCTGACGTCAATCGAAGTTTCCATTGACTTCAGGAATTGAAATGAAGTGAATTGCTGCCCGATGGAGTTGTAAATACTCATCAGTATCAGTTCCGTTTTTTTCAACTTAATAATAATTTGCTCTGTAGCAGGATTGGGATAAATGCTGACGTCAATGTCATTCAATAATTCCGATATGGTTGTCGTATCGTCTGGAACGCAGTTTTTCAGAAACGCATACACAAACCCATCCACAAACTGCTCCTGCGGAAACAGTAGCGTGTCGTCTTCAAACTGGAAATAAATGGGCGGTGAGCCGACAATGCCGATGCTGTCGAAAATGGGACATGATAAAGTATGAAATACGGGATTGAAAGTATCGGACTCAATAGTGCATCTCCCGCTGAACCGCAAAGTATCTTCCAAGTAAGAGTGACAAGTGATGGTTTGATTCAACGAATCCTGCGCGTCCTGTCCAAATTCAAGCCGGACATTCGATGTGGCAGGTGTCGGGGGAATGCCACCAAAACCGCCAAAGTAATGGTCCCACTTCCAACAGCCGTCAAGAAGATGAATGATGGAGTCAATGCTTTCGGATTGTCCGGTTGTGTCAGCCGGAATGGTGATGCAGGAATCTCTCAGGTATCCGTAAGTGAAATCATCAGGGAAAGCGTGTGTAAATTCTATCGTGTCGTTGAAGAACCAGAAATAAATCGAGTCATAACCGAAAATGAAGTCGGGCAAAAGAGTAAAGCCGGTGAAATTATTTGTATCAACCTTTACACTCGCTCTTCCCGAATCCGTTAAAACGGAATCATAATAAATCCGATAGCTTGTGGTTTGATTAAGTGAATCTTGCGCATCGCGTGAAAACTTAAGCCTGACGTCATCCGTAGCGGGCATGGGCGGAAAACCTGCAAAGTCTCCGCCATAATAATCCCATCGCCAGCAGCCGGTGAGCAGGTTGATAATAGAATCAGGTTTGGAGTAATTCCACTTGACTATTTCCACCCCACTTCCCCCATTATTAAAACCTCCACAAGCGAATATATAATCCTTGTGAAAATCTGAATTTATTACGTAGCTATTCACATTACCTGAATTTAATGTTATTACTTCAGTACCTATTAAATTAAAAAATTTCAAACCCGCTGCACTGGTCAATACAAGCTGATTTTTATAATAGTCAATGTAATAATTCTCTTGATTCAAGTTGATTCTCAGAAGGCTATCGCCATAAGAATTAAGTGCGTCAATCCAAGAGTTGGTTGTTAGAGCATGATTTGTCCAATGTAACACGTAAATGTTTTGATAGATGTCTTCAACAACTCCATTTGGTTGAATATAATCGATAGGGGCTGAAAATTCCGTTTTCCAAAGAAGATTAAAATTTGTGTCAAGCGATATAATCCATGATTTTATTTTATAAGGACATCCATATATGCCACATGGGTATCCCCAGATGGAATCGGTTGTGCACGATAAAATATAATTATGGTTACGTGACTCAATTGCGAAATACGGCTTATGAACTGAGTTATTGTCAATACGATAAGTTTGGTTAAGTAATATTGCCCCAGTGGTTTTATCCAATTTATAGCAACTGATAAAGTTGGAAGTATCTTTAGAGCTGAAAATTATGATGTCCTGCTCATGATTGAGCAAAATTGTACTGGTACTTCTAAAGGATGGATCATTTGGTACCTGAGGAAAGCTGCTCCAAATCAATTGCCCGTTGACTGGATTAATTTTATGGATTACTTGCTGATAACTATTCCCTTGATAAAAAACTCCACTTGCATAAAGCCACCCTGTAGAATCTTTAAGAATATCGAAATACCAACTACTGGCACTGGTTGTATCAAAATTGATTTCCCAAACCCTGATGCCCGCTGTATCAAACTTTTGTAAAATACCGTGATGGTTACGCCCAAGTGCATACACATAGTTCGAGTCGTCCGTAATAATCTTTCTTGGATATTGACTGATAAAAGGTGTTAATGTTCTCCATTTAAATGCTCCATTTTTCGTTAAGGAGGTTAAAACGCAACTATCCCACGAAATATCCCCAAGAAAATAAATGTTACCCGATTTATCGTGAGTGATATGTCTTGAATTATACTGATTAAGGGCATTATCCCTGTAAATCCAATCAAGTTGCTGTGCCTTTGGTCTAAAGCAGGAAATAGAAATAATCAGAAGCAGAAAAATTCTTGATAACATAATACCTAAAAATAAAGCTTTAGAAATACATTTCCTACCCTCGCTTATATCTTTGCATCCATGCTTAATCCTTATTTCCGGTTGTGCTACCTCCTGCTGCTGCCAACTGCCGCCTTATTCACAAGCTGCCATCCCAAAAACCCAACTGAAGAACCACCACCACCTCCCGTTTCCGAATTCGAGCAAATCCCCCTCATCCAAAACCTTTCTGAAAAAATCTCTGAAAATCCAGAAGATGAAGAACTGCTTTATGCCCGCTGCGTAGCTTACCTGCAATTGGAAAACTACAACAGTGCGCTAGCTGACATTACGGAAGCGCTCAAATTAGATTCGACTGCGGGAGAATTTTACAGTACGCTCGGTGAAATTTATTTTTCCAAACAGGAATACACCCGCGCCATCACCGCGCTGGAAAAAGGGCGAAAGATGGATGCGAATAACATTGATTTAATCATGCAGCTCGCGCAATATCAATTGTATGTCGGTGAAAAGGAGAGAAGCATCCAACTGCTCGATGAGGCGCTGAAGAAAAATATGTTCAACGCGGAAGCCTACTTCCTCAAGGGAATAATATTTAAGGAAACAGGCGACACGGCAAAATCCATCTCCAACTTTCAAACTTCGGTGGAGCAAAATCCAAGATATTATGAAGCTTACATCCAATTGGGATTATTATTCAGCAAGCAGAAAAACAAGCTCGCGCTGGATTATTTCAACAACGCTCTGAAGATTGACTCAATGAGCTATGAAGCGAAATACGGCATCGCGATGTATTACCAGGAAATAAAGGATTATGCAAAAGCGCTGGACTTGTACCGCAAGCTGATTCTGGATTTTCCGCAAGATAAAGAGGCGTACTACAACACTGGCTATGTCTATTTTCAAATGGATTCGCTCGAAAAAGCAACACGCAGCTTCGAGCGCGCCATCGGTGTCGCGCCCGAATATGCAGATGCATATTATATGCGCGGACTGTGCGCGGAAGCTGCGCAAGATTTCAAAACAGCAAAGTACTATTACCAGCAAACCTTAAATTTGAACCCCGAACACAAACTCGCGCAAGATGGATTACAGCGTCTGGAATAACGAAAATCGTGGCACGATTTTGAATCGTGCCACGATTGTTTTTTAACAACAAATACTTAATGATTAACATCACCTTTCCTGACGGCTCTGTCAGGCAATTCGAAAAAGGAACCACTTCACTCGACATCGCGAAGGCAATCAGCAACAGCCTTGCAAGGAAAGTCTTGTCTGCCGAAGTGAATGGCGAAGTGTGGGATGCCACTCGTCCGATTAATCAGGATGCGAAACTCAAGCTGCTGACGTGGGATGACGAAGGCGGCAAATACACCTTCTGGCATTCGTCAGCGCACCTGATGGCGGAAGCGTTGGAAGAAAGTTTTCCCGGGGTGAAGTTTGGCATCGGTCCTCCCATCGAAATCGGTTTTTATTATGACGTTGATTTGGGGGATAAGCAGATTTCCGATAAGGATTTGGAAGCGCTTGAAAAAAAGATGAAAGAGCTTTCCGCGAAAAACAGCCAATACAAGCGGAAGGATGTTCCGAAGAACGATGCTATTGAGTACTTCAAAAAGAAAGGTGACGAATACAAATTGGAGTTGCTGGAAGATTTGAAAGATGGCGAAATCACTTTCTATGAGCAGGGAAATTTTGTTGACCTGTGCCGCGGACCGCATCTGCCGGATACATCACCTATTAAAGCAATCAAACTGCTCACGATTGCGGGCGCATACTGGCGGGGCGATGAAAAACGTAAACAACTTACTCGAATCTACGGAGTCACCTTTCCAAAACAGGAACAGCTTGATGAATATTTAAAGCTGCTCGAAGAAGCCAAGAAGCGTGACCACCGCAAGCTTGGAAAGGAGCTGGAGATATTCACGTTTGATGATGATGTGGGAAGTGGACTTCCGTTATGGTTGCCGAATGGCGCGTTTCTGATTGAACAATTAGAGGACCTTGCAAAGAAAACGGAAGCTGCCGCGGGTTATGTACGCGTGCGGACTCCGCATATCGCCAAGGAATCTCTTTATCTCACGAGCGGGCACCTTCCTTATTACAAGGACAGCATGTTCCCGCCAATGGAAGTTGATGAACACAAGTATTATTTGAAAGCGATGAACTGCCCGCATCATCACAAGATTTATGCGGCAATTCCAAAAAGTTACAAGGATTTGCCGCTGCGCCTTGCCGAATATGGCACCTGTTACCGCTATGAAAAGTCGGGCGAGTTATTCGGTTTGATGCGCGTCCGCTCGTTGCAGATGAATGATGCCCACATCTATTGCAGGCGCGACCAGTTTGAGCAGGAGTTCAAGGCGGTGAATGAGATGTACCTGAAATACTTCAAGATTTTCGGGATTGAAAAATACATGATGCGCTTCTCCACCCACGACCTGGCAAAGCTGGGGAAAAAATATGTTGACGAAGCTGAGTTGTGGCTCGAGTCGGAAAAAATGGTGCGGGATGTTTTGAATCGCTCCGGAATTCCCTACAAGGAAGTGGCTGATGAAGCCGCATTCTATGGACCCAAGATTGACGTGCAGGTGTGGAGCGTAATCGGGAAGGAATTCACGCTGGCAACCAACCAGGTTGATTTTGCACAGGCTTTGCGTTTTAATCTCACCTATACCAACGCTGAAAACAAGCCGGAGCGCCCCATCATCATCCACCGCGCCCCGCTCGGAACCCACGAGCGTTTTATAGGATTTCTGATTGAACACTATGCCGGCAACTTCCCGCTCTGGTTGGCGCCCTTGCAGGCAGCCATTCTGCCCATCAGCGACAAGTTCATGGATTATGCGGTGAAAGTTTCAAACTTTCTGAAAAAATCCGATATTCGTGTCACCATTGACGAACGCAATGAAAAAATCGGCAAGAAAATCAGGGACGCTGAAGTGAAGAAAATCCCCTACATGCTTGTTATCGGAGAAAAAGAACAAACCAGCGAAGCCGTTTCAGTGAGGCGCCATGGCGAAGGTGACAAGGGCGTGATGCCCGTCAAACAATTTGCGGAATCCATCCGTAATGAAGTAGAAGCTACATTCATTTGATTTCCTAACCAAACCCATATCGAATTTGCGACCACCATTCAGAAGACCATTCTTCAAACCCGCCAAGAAGCAGAATCCCCACAGAATTAATGATGAAATCAGAGCCCCGAAAGTCAGGCTCGTAGGCGAAAATATCACCGCGGAGATCTATGATATCCGAGAGGCGTTGCGCATTGCCGAGGCGCAGGAGCTTGATCTGGTTGAGATTTCTCCAACTGCCGACCCGCCCGTTTGCAAGGTGATTGACTACCAGAAGTTCCTTTACGAGCAGAAGAAGAAGCAAAAGGAGTTGAAAGCCAAATCAGTCAAGCAGCATGTTATTAAAGAAGTGCGCTTCACCCCCAACACCGATGACCATGATTTTGAATTCAAGGCAAAACATGCCGAAAAATTCCTCCAGGAGGGCGCAAAGGTGAAAGCCTATATCCAGTTCAGGGGAAGAGGCATCCTTTTTAAGGAAAGAGGGGAACTGATGCTGCTGAAGCTCGCTGAAAGGGTGAAAGAGGTCGGTGCCCTTGAACAAATGCCGTTGCTGGAAGGCAAGAGGATGATTGCCACTATTTCTCCCAAGGGGAAGAAATAAGCTGCCCTGAATTACAGCTTGATTTCGCTTGCTAAAAAAGAGAAACAGTTTCTCCGTTTAAATTACTACCTTTACAGCTCATTTTTAAACTTAAAATAATAATCATGAAAATTTTCGCAGGAGGGCTTCCTTTTCGAATGGATGAATCATCATTAAAGGAAGTTTTTCAAAGTTACGGTCAAGTAAGTTCGGCAAAAGTAATTACCGACAAATTCACCGGCAAAAGCAGGGGATTCGGCTTTATCGAAATGCCTGATGACGCTGAAGCTAAAAAAGCCATCGAAGGATTGAACGGCTCCGAAATTGACGGGCGTTCCATCGTGGTAAATGTTGCTGAAGAAAGGAAGGAAAGGAGCGGTGGCGGTGGCGGCTTCAGGAGGGACAACAACAGAGGTGGCGGTGGTGGTGGTGGTGGCGGTGGTTATGGTCGCAGAGACGACAACAGGGGCAACCGAAGGGAGTATTGAAACAGGCTCTTCAGGCACGACTAAAACATGGGAACACAATAATTGAATTTCAAAGCAAAACATAGCATGCAAAGGGGGAGGCCCAAAACCAAGGTCAACACGCAAATGAAAAAGCTGGATCCGAAATTTAAAGTCCGGCTGGACGCGAGAACTACGGTTTTCGTCAGAAGCCGCGAAATATTGGAAACAGTATGGCGTCCGTTGTACCCTGATTTGGAAGTAATAGATTAATCGCACTATCGCAGGAATCTGATCTCCGATTTTCTCCCTTGCCTTTAATCCCTAAGGCGCGTTGACCTGAATGATTTTTACAATGTTTCCCGAGTTTTGACTTTCCGCCTTAACCTGTTACCTTTGCCACTCAAATTTTCTGAGCAATGCCTAAGATGAAGACCAATTCCAGCGCCAAGAAGCGGTTTAAGGTGACCGGGTCGGGGAAAGTGAAGCGTTCCCATGCTTTTCACAATCATATTCTTACCAAGAAGAAAAAGAAAAGGTTGAAGAGATTATCACAGGGTGCGCTGGTGCATTCTACGAATGAATTCACGATTAAAAGATTGCTCGTAAGAGCTTAATAAGTTTCGAGTTAAAAGACTTGCAATCTCTAAACTTTAAATTCTAAACTCTAAACTTAAAAATATGCCAAGGTCAGTACCCGCAGTTGCCGCACGTAAAAAGCGCAAAAAGATTCTCAAGCAAGCTAAAGGCTATTGGGGAAGGAAAAAGAACGTTTACACGGTTGCAAAAAACCAGGTTGAAAAAGGGTTAGGCTATGCCTACCGCGACCGCAGGGATAAAAAAGGCAGTTTCAGAACCTTGTGGATTGCCCGCATTAATGCAGCGGTGCGACCGGAAGGGTTGAGCTACTCCAAATTCATTGACAAGCTTCACAAAGCCAAAGTCAGCCTCAACCGCAAAACGCTTGCTGACCTTGCGATGAACCAGCCGGATGCCTTCAAGCAATTAGTGGCGCAGGTGAAGTAAACTTACTGACGCAGCAAAACAAAAAACCCTTCAAGGTTCTATCCCTGAAGGGTTTTTTGTTTAGCAGAATTTGATTACGGCTTCATAATCTTCAGGCTGCCGTTGCCTGCATTGGTTCTTACCACCAGATGATAAACTCCAGAAGTCCACTTCTCAATATCAAAAGACTGCTCGAATTCGGTTATGTTGCCATTTTCAAAAGTCAAAACATTTTGACCTAATGAATTGTACACATCCATGCCAACCCAAGTGGAACCTTTGGATTGGAAATAAACATTCAGGAAGTTGCTCGCTGGGTTGGGATAAACTTCAAACGAAACATCCGGAGAAATGACAGCGATGCCCACCACGCCAACGATTACGGAACCACTATCTTCACAGCCTTTGCTGTCGGAAACCGTGAAATCATAAGTGGCTGTTGCAAGATTGGTGATGGTTGAAGCGGTTCCTCCGTTTGACCATAAATAAATATAAGGAGGAGTTCCTCCCGAAGGCGTTGCGGTGGCGCTTCCATCAGAACAAGCTGAACAGGTTGCCTCCGTTGATGAGGTTGCGATTTGAATATCCGTTGGCTGTGTGACGGTTGCAGAACTGCTGGCTGTGCATCCGCCATCCGTCACGGTGACGGTGTAACTTCCTGCAGGCAAATTGATGAGAACTGGCGTTGTTCCCGCGTTTGACCATTGATAGGTTTCCGAGCCTGAATTTCCCGAAACCACCACACCGGCAATGCCGTCAGAATCGCCAAAACAGGTGGTTCCGGTGGTAGCCACATTGTCAATTTGCAAACTGCAATTGACATTGATTCGCAGTGCGTATGATTTTGCAAAGTTGGGACCGAAATCTTCGTTATTTCCCCATCCGCCAAGCGGACTTCCCGGAAAGTCAACCCACGTGGTTCCGGGCGTGAAAAGCCCGCTGGTTTGCGCCAATGCGATGGTGCTGTCATATTCCAGCATGGTTACCGCATAGGTTCCGGGGGTGAGCGTAAAAGAGCCTCCGTCAATGCCAATGGTATAAAGCCTGGATGAATCGTCAGGATAAAACAACGTGTCAGTGCGCGCTATGATGGAATCAGGCGTACCTCCTGTCATGTTCCAGATATTGGCGGAAACCGGTCTTCCTGTATATCCGCGTGTCACGAAAAATGAAATAGAAGTCAGGGGAATTTCATTGACGATGTCAAACTGCTGACCGAGATTTCCGCCCGGAACCCCGATTCCCAAAGCTCCGGTTACGTTGCCATCATCCCGCGCATAAACGCTGTCGCTGACAATAAGCGGGGTCATCCAAACCATCGTGTCGTTTGATTTATCGCCATCAGCCTCAGCAATCGAGATGATGTACTCAAAGAAGTAAGCATCAGCCGCTGGCGGGGTAAATCCGGTGACAGACAAATCAACCGAGTTTCCAGATGCAAGCGAAGGAGCCGGAGAAGAAACATCTGAATAAACATTGGTGAAAATTCCATCATAGACATTCACTGTCAATTCAACATTGGTCACTGCCATTCCACCGTTGTTCCTAATGGTAGCTATAAGAGGAATCTCTGTTAATTGGTGGTAAGGAATAATAGTGTATTGGCTGGGGGTGTCAACAGTCTCGATTTTCGCATCATAATCTACCTGAACAGAAACTTCAATGTCATCAATCAGCAGCAGGAACTTATCATTGGAATTATTTCGAAAGGCGATGTAAACGGTTTGATTGGCATAACCCAGCGCCTGTAAATTCACGCTGCGGGATGTC
>Ga0247727_10011146_pt1 | contig 15756 bp, 16 predicted proteins | sample WisWelCaveWW1625_FD_202498 | JGI IMG/M metagenome (GOLD analysis project Ga0247727, IMG submission 202498) | Biofilm microbial communities from Wishing Well Cave, Virginia, United States - WW16-25 | ecosystem: Environmental > Aquatic > Deep subsurface > Groundwater > Cave microbial mat | place...
TTCCCATCAATTCCATCATTTGAATTTCCACGTAACGATACTTGCCGAGCAGCGCGAGGTTTTGGGTGACGGTGATTGTTTTGGTCATGATATTTAATGCCTACAAAAATAAAAGTGCCCAACGGATAAACTTGGTTCATTGCGTTTTCACTTGAGGCGAAAAAAACAGCAGATGTCATTTCACTAAAAAGCAAGCTTGATGATCTTGACCGCCTCTTGATCATTTTGCTTCAGCCGGTTCCGCAAGGCGTGCCGGATAATCCAATTCGTATGCTCATTTCCCAATGCGGTCCACTCGCGCAAAACCGGCATTGCCATTTCATAATTGTCTTTGAGAATGTCATTCATATTGTTGGCCACGGATTTTTTGACGAACATCGAATGGTCCGTCTTTAACAACTCCAAAGCTGCCAAAACCGGCTGCGGATCGTCGATGAAGATATCAAGCTTTTTTGCCCACGGCAAGCGCGGCCGGAGCCCTTCACTGGACAGGCGGCGGACATGGACGTTGGCATCACGCGCCCACTTTTTCATGAGCCGCAGACTTCTTTGCGGCGCTTGCTCTATGTAGGGACGAACCGCATATTCGCCCGTATGGCGCTTGGTGATTTCATAAATCGCTTGCATGGAAATTTCATAGTGCCCGAGCCCGTAGGCCTCCACAAATTTGGCGACGGGCATGAGCCAATAACCCTCGGTAAACATGCCGGTTTCTTTGGGATTTTCCGGCCCTAAAATCTGCAGCAAAATGTTCAGCGCGCTCGGATAATCATGATCCGCCATCAGATGCTTGTTTAATTCTTGCGCGATCAAGTTGACGCGGTCTTTCAGTTCCAAAGCCGGAACGGCTTTTCCGACATCGCGCACAAAAGTTTTCGCCTCAAAGCGCGGGTAGACTTTTGAAATTTTTTCGGCGAGCAGCTTGGCGAGATTAACGCCGAAGTACTCTTTCAATTTTATGGTTTCTGCCATATTGTTTTCCTGTCGAAATGGTAAACCCGCCACATTGACGCCGATATAATATAAAAACGGCTTGTGACAACCCTATGTCAGTCGTATCAACAAAATTGAAGTTTTTTTTAAAAAAACCTTGACTCTGTTCTATGCAACAGGTTATATAGTGTTATGAGCATGAAGACGCTTACAATATCCACGTTGACCTGTCCGCAATGCGGCTTTGCCGAAGACGTTGAGATGCCGGTTGACGCGTGCCAATATTTTTATGAATGCCGGCATTGCCAGGTCTTGCTCAAACCGAAAGCCGGCGACTGTTGCGTGTTTTGTTCCTTTGGCACCATCCAATGCCCGCCGAAACAAACTGGCGAATCCTGCGGTTAAACGCAAATCGCGGAGTTTACAAAATTTTTCTCGACATGCCAGCGTTTGAGCGCCAGGCGCGCAAGTTGAACGAGACGGCGTCACAAAACTTGCAGATTCCCAAATTTGATCAAAATTTTCTTGACGCCAACTTTTTCAAAATCGATGGTGAGCTTCGTGTTCGCGCTGCGGCCTTCGATGGCGCGAATTTCGCCGAGACCGAATTGCGGGTGTTTGACCATCTTGCCGACTTCGATGCTTTCGTCGGCCTGCGATTCGTTCTCGTCATCCTTGATGGCGGCGTTATACGCGAAAAAGGCGCTGTGAAAAGAATAATTCGGCGAGTTGTAAAACAGCACAGACCGGTTTCACGCTGCAACATCCTCGAATTTTTCGTATTCTTCCTCGGTCATGGTTTCCAAACGAGTAATCACAAAATTGCCGTTGCCATTAAATTGGTGGTTGATAAATCTGAACAGATCGCGCTCGCGTTCAGCCCAGCGCCAATTCTCAAAACCTCGACGCGCGACCACCAACACGTGAACACCTGCTCCGAAACCGCTGAATTTGACTTCGATAGCCGCCGTGTCAATATTGTGCATGCGCGCCCACTCGGCAACGGTTTCACGCAATTTTTCCAAAAGCAAAGTTTTCATTACGCACCTCGAAAATATTGGGACAAGAATGTGATAACACCGTGTGCGGGAGCAAAAAGCGCCTGCTCAAAATAATCGGCGTCTTGCTGAGTTTGGGTTGCGCCTTCATAACGCAACGCTATTGACCAGCGTTTGTGAATCAGCAAAAAATTTTCATTCAACAGCTTATCGGTTGTCAAGCGCGTATACAGGCCGGAACAATAAACAAGCAACTCAAGATCATGGACTTGAAAAAGCGTCGGAAGATTTGAGACGTCAAGATGCTTACAGATCACAACCTTCAACGCCAATTCGAGCAATATTCCTGCATGTAAAATAGCGCCCGACCATCTGCCTGCCGCACGCAGGGCTTCATATTCCGCCTTCCGTTCTTGATACGCCTGCTGTAAAGTTGCGGCATCTTGTTCTATGAACTTAAGAGCCATGGCAGTTCCTTCCCTGAGAAATATTATATGCCAATGTAATGGATTAGCGCTTTAAAATCAAGAAAAATTCGGCTAATCGAAGTTAGTCGGCAGCATTACAAAATTTGCAGATTCCCAAACTTAATCAAAATTTTCTTGACGCCAACTTTTTCAAAATCGATGGTGAGCTTGGTGTTCTCGCCGCGGCCTTCGATGGCGCGAATTTCGCCGAGGCCGAATTGCGGGTGTTTGACCATCTTGCCAATTTGCAGGCGCTCGCCGTCTTGCGATTCGTTTTCGTAGTCCGGCGCGCTATCCACGTGTTCATAGCGGCGCGGCCGCGGTTCGGAACCGTCGTGGGCGTCAAGCGCCCGATGGCGGCGCACTTCTTCGTGTTTCATGAATTTCTCGTCCAGCTCATTTAAGAACCGCGAGGGCAGGCAGTTTTTGTTCTCGTTGCCGAAACGGTTACGCCACATGGCATGAGAGAGAAAGAGCCTTTCTTTGGCGCGCGTGGTGCCGACGTAAAACAGACGGCGCTCTTCTTCCATATCCGCATCAGCAAAGCCCTCGCGAATCAATGGAAACAAGCCTTCTTCCAGGCCGGCGATAAAGACGATGGGGAATTCGAGACCTTTGGCGCTGTGCAGCGTCATCAGCGTCACCGCGTTGCTTTTTTCATCCCAGGCGTCGAGGTCGGTAATTAAGGAAACCCGCTCCAGATAACCTTCAATCGTGGCGTTGGGAACTTGCCTGGTGAACTCATTCACCGAATTCAGCAACTCGCGAATATTGTCGATGCGCTCTTGCGCGTTTTCGCTTTTCAGCAGGCGAATGATGCCGGTCGCATCGACGAGCGCGTTCGCCCATTCCAAAAGCGACAGCTCGGTTTTGAGACTCATGTAGCGATTGATGAACTCATAAAATTCAAAAACTTTATGGCGCAGCCCCGCTTTAATCATTGCAATCTCCTCCACCCGGCTGAGCGCCTGCAAAAGCGTCAAGTTATTGGCGCGCCCAAACTCTTCCAAGCGCTGAATCGTGGTTTCGCCGATGCCGCGCAGCGGATAATTAATGATGCGGCGCAAGCTCACGGCGTCCGCCGGGTTCGTTGCCAGGCGCATGTAAGCCAGCACGTCTTTCACTTCTTTGCGCTCGTAAAAACGCAGGCCGCCGACGATCACATACGGAATGCCGGCGCGGCGCAGCGTGTCTTCGATGACGCGCGATTGGGCGTTGGTGCGATAAAGAATCGCGCAATCCTTAAAGCTATGGCTATGGGTGGCGCCGTTGTGATAACTGATCTCCTGGGAAATTTTATCGAGAATGATTTGCGCTTCGTGAAATTCGTTTTCTGCGGCGAGCCGCACCACCGGCTCGCCGGCCTCCCGCAATGTCCAGAGTTTTTTCGGCAAGCGCTCGCGATTACGCGAAATCACCGAATGCGCCGCGTCGAGAATATTTCTGGTGGAGCGGTAATTTTGTTCGAGACGGAAAATCTTGCAATCGGGAAAATCGCGTTCGAAGTCGAGAATATTGCGGACTTCCGCGCCGCGCCAGCCGTAAATCGACTGATCGTCATCACCGACGGCAAATACGTTGCGGCTGCGGCTGGCCAGGGCTTGCAGAAAAACGTACTGCGTGTGATTGGTATCTTGAAACTCGTCGACCAAAACATGACGAAACCGCTTCGTGTAACCGGCGAGAATGTCGGGGTGTTGGCGAAAGAGTTCGAGCGGATAAATCAACAGATCGTCAAAGTCCATCGCATTGTTGGCGCGCAGACGCTGCTGATAAAGCGCATAAATTTGCGCCACGTTTTGATCGCGCGGGTCGCCGTTATCCGACGCGAGGCCTTGCCCATTTTTAGCGCGCGAGATACGATAATGAATATAACCGGGCGTGAGATTAGGCGTGGAAATGCCGAGATCGGCAACGATTTGCCGAATGAGGCCGAGCTGATCTTCGGAATCGTAAATCGAAAACTGGCGGGAGAAGCCGAGACGCTCGGCGTTTTGACGCAAAATGCGGGCGCAAATGGAATGAAAAGTCCCCACCCACAGGCCCTCGTGATGATGCCGCGATAGCCCAACGGAAATCAGACGCGACAGGCGCTCATGCATTTCCTGCGCGGCTTTATTGGTAAACGTCGCCGCGAGAATATTATCGGGACGCACGGCGCCGCGTTCGATCAAATACGCGATGCGATGCGTGAGCACGCGCGTTTTGCCGCTGCCCGCGCCGGCGAGAACCAGCGCCGGACCATCTTCACAGGCGACGGCATTACGCTGTTCCGTGTTGAGCGCCTCTAAAAGGTGATCGTATTTTTTTCCGTTCAGGGTTTATTCTCCCGTGACTGGAGGTTTTTTGCTTGTTGTGGTCTCAAAACAGATAACACTGAATACTGATAACTGAATACTGCTAACCGGCCAACGCTACTTGCCATTATTGAGCGCGGCTTTCTCGCGTCGCACCCGCGCGCGGACTTTATCAAAATCGCTTTTGGCGCGCAGATGTTCCTGCAACGTGTGCGTGAAGGTATGCGAGCCATCGCCGCGCGCGACGAAAAAAATGTAGTTGACGTTGGCCGGATACATTGCGGCGCGAATTGAAGCGATACCGGGATTATTCACCGGGCCCGGCGGCAGGCCGGCATAGCGATACGTGTTATACGGCGAATCGATTTCGAGGTGGCGGTTGAGCAAACGCCGGGGCGGGCCGGGAACAATGTACTGAATCGTCGGATCGGCTTGCAACAAAATTCCCTGCCGCAGCCGATTGTGATACACGGCGGAAATGACGGCGCGCTCGCTATCGACAACGGCCTCGCCTTCGATGATGGCCGCGAGGGTGATGGCCTGATGCAACGTCAGGTGCAATTCCGCGGCGCGGCGGCGCAACGAATCATTCACCTGGCGATGAAATTCCAGCACAATGCTTCGAATAATTTCCGGCGCGGACACGCCCCACGAAAACGTGTAGGTGTTAGGATACAGATAGCCTTCTAAATTGGGGGCAACAACATGAAGTTGTCTTGCCAAAGACGAATCGTTGGCCAAGCGCACGAAAACCGCCGAGTCGATTCCGGTGGCGTGTTGCAAAATACCGGCGTACTCTTCAATCGTTTTGCCTTCCGGCAGGGTGACACGAAATTGCACCGCTTTGCCGGAGCGGAAAAGCTTATACAAATCCAAATTGGAAGCGCCGGCGGGAATTGAATATTTACCGGCTTTCAGCGTTTTGCCCCACTGCAAAATTTTGTCGGCAAACACAAACGCGTCGCGGCTCTTGAGCAAACCCTGCTGCCGCAAACTATCGGCAATCTGCGGCAGCGCCATGCCGCGATGGATGATAAAATTTTTTCCGCCCGCATTTTTCGGCACGGTCGGCGCCCAAAAAACGAAATAAGCGGCAGCCCCGCTTCCCAGCAGAGCGAGTAAAAGTAGAAGCGCCGTTATTTTTAAAAAATTTTTCACCGCAGCACCAACAGCAAATTATAAATGGCGTGGGTGTAAGAAGTGACGCCGATGCCGCGCGCCATAAACAAAATGCCGAGCATGACGCCGGCGTAGAACCGATAAATGAACGGCTCAAACGCCATCACCTCGTTGCCGCCGAGAAAATGAAAACCGGAAAACAACGCGGCGGCCAACGCCACCGCCAGCGCCGATTGCAAAATTTTATTGGCGCCCAAAAACGTGAGTTTGTCAAAAGTCACTAAAAAGAGCGAAATCAGAATCAGCCGAAAGAGCAGCTCTTCATAGATGCCGGCGCCGATGGCGCTGGTCAATTCTTTGCTCATGCTGGCAACCGCGGGGTCCGTTTGCGGCGCCATCATCGCAAATAAGCTGGTGCGATCCGTTAACTGGCCCGCAATGATGCCAACCAGAACGGCATACAGCGTGCTTTCAAAAATACTATATGGAAAATAAACAAATTTGAAATCGAGCAGATTCTGTTTTTTGGCGAGATAGAAGGCCCAGGCCAGGCCGAGAAGGTACACCGCCCACAGAAATAAATTGTTGCGAACGCCGATAAACCAGAGAAAGCGCTGCATCATCACTTCCGCGCTGTTGCTGATCATGACTTTCTGATCGGCGTAGATTTTCGCGCTACCGGCCTCGTAAATCACCAGCAGCAGAAAAATGGCCAGGAGACCAAAGAAATGCGAGCGCGTTTTCTGAAAATACGACTCCAGCGCTGTGGGTATAAATTTTCCCAACGTTTCCGCCTTCCTCCGTAGATGGAATTCTGCCTCGTCAATTTTTTTTGCGCTCATGCCAAGGTAAAACCGCTTGCGGCGCAACCTTTGAATATAGAGAAGTCGCCGAGAAATGTCAATAACATTTTCTGGAAAAATTTGCAAAATATTCTTGCACGCCGCATAAAAATTTTTAAATTTAAACTTGTTTGTTTTCACCCAACAAAACCACGAGTCCATAACAAGTTGATGCGCCCGTTGGCTCAAAATCTTTTCATCGGCACCGCCGGCTGGTCTTATCCCGATTGGAATAACCTGGTTTATCCCCATCGCCGTCCGCAGGATTTCGCGGAATTGAGGTTCCTCAGCGAATTGTTCAATGTCGTCGAAATCAACTCGACGTATTACCATCCGCAAAGCACCGGCGCGGCGCGCGAGTGGCTCAAGCAAACTGCCGCCAATCCGCGTTTTCGTTTTACCGCGAAACTCTGGCAAAAATTTTCGCTGGAAAAAGTGCGCGCCGGCGAGGCGGGATATTCGCAAGCGGACGTCGAAATCGCCAAGCGCGGCATGCGGCCGTTGTTGGAAACCGGCCGGTTCGGCGCGCTGCTGGTGCAATTCCCGCAATCCTTCCATTATACTGCAGACAATCGCGACCGCCTCGCGCGTCTCCTCGAAGCCTTTCAGGAATATCCGCTGGTGCTGGAGATCCGGCACGATTCGTGGAATCAGCCGGAGGCCATGCGCTTGCTGAATGAACGCGGCGTGGGCCTGGCGAATGTGGATCAACCCCAGATCGGGCACGCGCGCGGTTTTACGGAAGTGGTCAGCGGGCGGGTGGCGTATTTTCGTTTTCACGGACGCAATCACGCGCAATGGTTCAACAAAGAGGCCGGCGTTGAGCAGCGCTATGATTATCTTTATAACGCGGCGGAACTCGACACGTTTGTCCGGGCCATTCAGCAGGCGTTGCGCCAAACGGCAGGCGTGTTTGCGATTTTCAACAACCATCCGCGGGGACAGGCGGTGGTCAATGCGTTGCAATTGCAATTTGCGCTGGCCGGCATTAAAGTTAGGGTGCCGGAAAAGTTGCTGCAGGCGCATCCGGCGCTGGCCGCTTTGCGGCTCGGCGACAACCCGCGGCAAACCGAATTGTTTTGATTTTACAAAAATTTTGTCGTATATTCGGATTTGAGAAATAATGCCTGCTGACCGATCGCTTAAATTGTTCGATTTGAATGCAGTTCTCAATTTTTAACGACCGGCCAGTAAATTTTTCATCGTGAGTGCGGCATTACATTCGCAACGATTTTGCTTTTGGCTGTGGAACTGGAGGAAAGCATGTCACGTTTCATCGATCCGACAACCGACTTCGGTTTCAAAAAAATTTTCGGCAACGAAGCCAATAAAGAAATTATCATGGATTTCATTGCCGCGGTGTTGGAACTGCCGGCGCCGCTGCTCGATGTCACTTTTAAGGATAAAGAACAACTTCCCGAAGGTGATGAGGAGCGCAGCGGCATTTACGATATTTATTGTCAGGATGTGGCGGGCAATCATTTCATCGTCGAAATGCAAAAGAATCGCATCCCTTTTGTCACCGATCGGATGATTTATTACGGAACGTTTCCGATTGCAGCGCAAGCGCAGAAGGGCAAAAAGCCTTTAATTTATCGCGAGCCGTCTTTTGAACCGATGAGGGTTCGTGAGGTGGCGACCATTCCTTACGGCAACAAGGTTAAAGCCGCGGCCAAGCCGTGGGATTTCCGTCTCAATGACGTTTATTGCATCGCGGTTTTGTGTTATGCTTTCAATGATAGCACGACCGCGGTGAATCGCAGCCGCCTTCGAAACGATCGACCGCCGCATGCTTCGTTCTCCGACAAATTGCAATTCGTCACCCTGGAACTGCCGCTGTTTGACGAGCGCCGACCGGAATATAACTTGGACCGCCGAATCAACAAATGGCTTTATTTTCTGAGCTATTTGCCCGAGTTGAAACGGATTCCGGATATTTTTAAAGGCGACGAAATTTTTGAAAGGGCTTTTGCAATCGCCGAATATGCAGGGTTGTCCTCACGCGAACGACGCCTCTACAAGCTGAGTATGAAACGCATGATGGATACGTATGCGGTGCTTTCCGCCAGTTTTGACGAAGGCTTTGACAAAGGGGAAATCAACGCGGGCCAAAAGCTTCTGCTGTCGTTTTTCTCAAAAAAACTTGGTCCGGCGCCATCTGAGATTGCGGACGGCATTCGCGCCTTTAATGATTTGGAACGAATTGATGCCATTATGACTCAACACGCCGTCATTAACGATTGGCAAGAATTGCAAAAATATCTTCCCAGTTCTAAAACGGGAAATAACGTCTGAAAAAAATATAAACTCAATCAAGGAAACTCAACAGTGAATACGGATTCTTCTCGAAACGGCGGGATGGCGACGAACGGCCATACCGCCGTCAATGATTTCAACATTCATGTGGCGACCGCGAACGGCTCGGGCAGCCAGACCTCGAACATGGTGTTGTTGCGATCGATTTTTCAAATGGGCATTCCGGTTTGCGGCAAGAACCTCTTCCCTTCCAATATTCAGGGCCTGCCGACATGGTTTACGATTCGCGTGAACAAAGACGGCTACATCGCGCGACGTGAGCGCAACGATATTCTCGTGGCCCTGAATCCGGAAACCGCGCCGGACGATGTTCGCAAGCAGGAGCCCGGCACGATTGTGATTTATGATGAAACTTTGAACCTGAATCAACAGCGCCATGATTTGATTTTTTATCCGGTGCCGTTCGACAAGTTAGTGAAGCCGGTTTGCCCGGAAGCGAAATTGCGGAAACTGGTGCGCAACATGATCTACGACGGCGTGCTGGCGCGCTTGCTCGGGATCGAGATGGCGGAAATCGAGCGGGCGTTGAAACAGCAATTTAAAAAGAAAGCGAAAGCGGTTCAGCTCAATTTCGACGCCGCCAAAGCCGGTTATGAATTCGCCGGTGAAAATTTGCCGAAGCAGGATTTGTTTCGCGTCGAGCGCCTGAACCAGACGCAGGGCAAAATTATCATCGACGGCAATTCCGCCGCGGCGATGGGAAGCATGTTTGCCGGCGTCACCGTCTTCACCTGGTATCCGATTACGCCTTCGTCATCGGTGGGTGAAGCACTCATTGAGTACACCAAACGCTATCGCCTCGACCCGCAGACAAAGCAGGCGACGTTTGCCATCGTCCAGGCCGAAGACGAATTAGCCGCCGTCGGCATGGCGATTGGCGCCGGTTGGGCCGGCGCGCGTTCGATGACGGCAACCTCCGGGCCCGGGATCTCGCTGATGGCTGAATTTGTCGGTCTGGCTTATTATGCGGAAATCCCGATCGTCATTTTCGATATCCAACGCGTCGGCCCCTCCACCGGTTTGCCGACGCGCACGATGCAGGGCGATATTCTCTTTACCGCGATGCTTTCACACGGCGACACCAAGCATATCATGCTCCTGCCCTCTTCGGTCGAAGAATGTTTCACCATGGCCGGCACCGCTTTTGATTTGACGGAAGAATTTCAAACGCCGGTGTTCGTCATGAGCGACCTCGATCTCGGGATGAACTATTGGATGTCCGATCCATTCAAATATCCGGAGCAAAAAATTAATCGCGGCAAGGTGCTCTCCGCGGCGGAGTTGGAGCGGGTCGGCAAATTTGCCCGTTACCAGGATATTGATGGCGACGGCATTCCTTATCGGACATTGCCCGGCACGAAACATCCGCTCGCGCCGTATTTTACGCGCGGCAGCGGCCACAACGAACGCGCCGGTTACAGTGAGCGTCCCGAAGATTACAAAAACAATATGGATCGGCTGGCGCGCAAATTCGATACGGCGCGCGACCGCGTTCCGGCGCCGGTGCTCGAAGACAACGCCCAGGCCGAGATTGGTATTATCGGTTATGGCACCAGCACCTGGGCCATTCAGGAGAGCCGCGATTGGTTGCGTGAACATCACGGCATTCAAACCAGTTACCTGCGTTTGCGGGCGTACCCATTTAATGGCGACGTCACCCACTTTATTCGCAAGCATCGGCAGGTCTATGTGGTCGAGCAAAATCGTGACGCGCAAATGTGCAGCCTGCTGAAGCTCGATTTACGCGTCGAAGAAGTGGCCAAGCTCCGGAGCGTGCTGCATTACGACGGCCTGCCGATCACCTCCAACAGCATTGTGCGCGGCATTATGGCTTACGAAAAAGACAAACCGACGCTGCAGCCGATTGAAACCGTCGAAAAAATTTTATACGCCTGATCTCGCTGCTGGCCGCTTATCACGCGCCGCCATCAGCCATTCACAGATAAAAACCAGAAATATGAATTGAAGGAATAGAAATACATGAGCACAGATATCGCCACGGCTCCCGTGGCTAAAGCAGCAAAACTCAATCGTATCGGTTTGGAAATCGCGCCGTATCGCGGCGGCAAAACCACGCTCTGCGCCGGTTGCGGTCACAATGCGATTACCGAGCGCATCATTGACGCATTTTATGAAATGGGCGTTGACCCCTATAACGTCGTCAAATTCTCCGGCATCGGCTGCTCCAGCAAATCGCCGGCCTACTTTCTGGAAGCGGCGCATGGTTTTAACGCAGTGCACGGCCGTATGCCGGCGGTTGCCACCGGCGCGATGATGGCGAATCACCAGTTGCTTGGCATTGGCGTCAGCGGCGATGGTGACACCGCCTCCATCGGCATGGGACAGTTCATTCACTTGATGCGCCGCAATCTGCCGCTGATTTATATTATCGAAGACAACGGTTGTTACGGTTTAACCAAAGGCCAATTTTCAGCAACGGCCGATCTTGGCTCGAAACTCAAAACCGGCGTGGTTAACGACTTGCCGGCGATCGACACCTGTATGCTGGCGATTGAGCTGGGCGCCACCTTTGTGGCGCGTTCGTTTTCCGGCGATAAAAAACAGTTGTCGGCGATTTTGAAAGCGGCCATTTCTCACGGCGGCACCGCGATGATTGACGTGATTTCGCCCTGCGTCACGTTCAATGATCATGAAGGTTCGACTAAAAGTTATAGTTATGTGAAGGATCATGAAGAGCTGCTCAACGATGTGAGCTTTGTGCCGTTCTTTGAAGACATTGCGATTGAATATGACCCGGGCACGACCAAGGAAGTGACGATGCATGACGGCTCGCGCCTGCTGCTTTCCAAATTGCCGGTCGATTACAATCCGTCGAATGCGCTCGATGCGGCCCGCCGGCTCGGTGAATCCAAGCTGCGCGGCGAATTATTGACCGGAATTTTTTATGTCAATCCGACGGGCGCCAACTTTATCGACCTGTTGCATCTCGTCGATGAACCGCTGAACACGCTCCCGCTCGAACAGGTTCGCCCCGGCCGGCAGGCCTTGGAGGAATTGATGGAAGAGTTGAAGTAGAGTTCGAGGTGCAAAGTCCGAGGTCCGAAGTCGATTGCGCGGTGGAAAACGGCATTTTTTTTGCGCCGCTCGGGCCGGTTTTATTTTTCGACTCAAACGTTCTTTGATTTCAGAGAAGGCGGTTGTCCATGTCAACGATCGCTTTTTCTTTTTATCCCTTTATCGTTTTTGCTTTTTTATCGAGGTGAATTATGGAACTGCTGAAAGTTGCCGATGTGCCGGCAACCACGGTCACAAAAGAAGCAACCGTCATCGAAGCCATCAACGCGATGATCAAAAATCGCGTCGGCGCGGTGGCCGTCGTTGAGCAGGGTTATTTGAAGGGGATTTTTACCGAGCGCGATGTGATGATTCGTGTCGTGCAGGCGCGGCGCAATCCGGAAGTCGCCCGCATGTCCGAAGTCATGACGGCATCCGTGCAAACGGTCGCGGCGGATACTTCGCCCAACCAGGCGTTGTCACAAATGGTCGAGCAGCATATTCGCCATCTGCCGATTACCGACGGCAGTGGCCGGATTCTCGGCATGTTGTCGATTCGTCATCTGCTGCAAAACCGTGTCGAAGATTTGAGCCACGAACTCGAGGCCGTCGACGCTTATTTGACGGCAGATGGCATCGGCGGCTGAAACGCAAAAAAGTCATTCGCCCGCCTCTCCGGCTTCTGGCTGAATGTGAAGTGGTTATAGGCGGAAGAATTTCCCGACCCGCTCGCAGCCGTCACGAAAATTCTGCGATAAAAGTACTTCGCTAAAAAATTGTTGTGAGAAAATTTATGAATTCGCTGTCTATAATAGTAAAATGGCGAGAAGTGCTGTTTCAGCCCCGAATCAATTTTATAAAACGGCGAATCAACCATGCTTACTCAAAACTTCATCGAAAACATTGGTACAACCCGGCCAATAGTAATGATTGATCGTGAGTGGATCGCCTCCCGGCGCGAGGCGGTAAAACACTACCTCTGGAAAAAGTGGAACCTCAACGACCTGGACCTGGAAGAAGTATTGCAAGAAACCATGGTCGCGGCGTTGCAAAGTTTCGACAAATACGAGGCGCGCAACAATGCCGAGCCGGCAACGTATTTAATTGGCATTGCCAAAAACGTCGTCCAAACTTATTTCCGCCGCCGTGATCGTCACGAGCACCGGCGCGCTCCCATCGAAATGGCCGAGAGCATGGGCGTGCTCTTTCACGATGAAGCCGAAGCCCAGGAACTTGCCGGCTTGTTGCGGGAAAAATTTGCAAAATTACCGAAAAAATATGTCCAAGTTTTGGAGTTAATATACTACCAAGAATATAAAGAAGGCGATGCCGCCGCCGCGATGGGCATCGCCGTTGATAAGTTTTATAGTTTGAAATCTGATGCGCTCAAACGCTTAAGGAAGCTTTGTAAAAACGATCCCCGGTTTCGGCCTTAAGCGCCGGCGCAATATTTTTGAAGGAGAATTTTCGATGTTGTGTACCTATCAGAATCGTCTCGATTACATTGCCGATTATGTGCGAGGCGCGCTTCCCGAGACAGAACAGGAAACTTTTGAAGCGCATTTTCTCGGGTGTGATGAATGCCTCGCCAATATCCGGCTGCTGGAAAAAACCACCTTCACGATGCGTCATTATGGCGCTAGTATTTTTGCGCCGCCAATCACCTGGTCCGATCGCCTCAAAATCTGGTGGGAAGAACTGCCGCTGTCGCCGCAATGGAAGAGCGCGATTCCGGCCCTGGCAACTTACCTTCTTATTATCGGCATCTTGAGCACCGGCTATGCCTGGCTCAAACCCAATTTGCCGATCGGCGGTTTTGGTCACACCGAATCCGGCGAAATTACCACCAGCTCGAAGAATCTGGCCTTGGTCGATTTGCAACATTACGACTGGGCGCAACCGACGCCAACAACGGCACCACCCGAGCTGCTTAACCAACTGACGGAGGCGCAACGCTTTTATCAAGAACACGACTATCGTTCCGCCGCCAGCCGCCTCGCTCCACTTGTTGAGCAATTTCCCCAATCCCTCGAAGCGCGCTTGTACCTCGGCCTCAGTCAGCTTTTGCCCAATTATACTCACACCGCTCTCGCCATTAAAAATTTAGAAATACTCATACAATCCCATCCGGATCAAGCGGCAGCGCGATGGTATTTGACTCAGGGCTATATCAATAAAAACCGTTTTGACGCGGCCCGGCAACAGTTGACCGCTCTGAAGAAACAGGGCGATCCTTTTTTCGGCCCCCAAGCTGAAAACCTTTTAGCCAAGCTCAATAACTTAAAGAAATAATTTTCAAAACCAATTTCCGCGCAAAACTTTTAAAGCCCGTTGACTGTTCAGAAGTCACGGGCTTTTTGTTTGCACTTTTTTCGTCTTGCACCGAATACCGATTTTTTCTAAATTGACATTAATACAAAAATAATTATCCGGACAATTCGGCAAATCCGGATACCACCAAACTTGTGAATACTTGCAGGAGATTATTCTATGTCCAGCCTTGAAAGTTTTATTGCGCAGTGGGAATTTGAATTTCAAATCACCCTGAACGTCATGCGCGCGATTCCCGAGGATAAAATCGAATTTAAGCCGCACGAAAAATTTTTCACCGCGCGCAAGCTCGCGTGGCATCTGGTGCGCATCGAAGATATTTTCGGCCGCGGCGTTCTCAAAGATAAAATCATCATCGGCCAGAGCGCGCTTCCTGCCGAACCGCCGGCAACGATCGCGGAAATGCTTGCCATTTTCGAAAAACAGCATCCCGAAATCGTCAACGGCTGGCGCACGTTAGATGACGCCGCCCTGCAACAAAAAATTCCGTTCACCATGCCAGACGGCGTGGTGAGGCGAGAATTGCCGCGCAAAGCGTATTTGCGGATAACGCTGCTGCACCACGTTATCCATCATCGCGGCCAGCTTTCGCTCATGTTGCGTTTAATGGACGCGAAAGTGCCGAGTGTTTATGGGCCGACCGCGGATGAGCCGTGGAAATAAGCTCGCGTTCGTAGTAACGCCTTCAGGCGTTTTTTTTCAATTGGAACGTCAGCACCTGAAGGCGCTACTACGAAATTAATTCTCAAAAAATTTTTTATGCACAACCAGCATCCAGCACCAAGCATCCAGCATCAAGTCGAAACGCAGTGGAGATCCCGACTTATCGGGACAACCGGCATCTTCCACCCAGCCGTCGCTAACTGGTTCACACAAACCTTCGGCAAACCAAGCCCGCCGCAGGAAAAAGGCTGGCCGCAAATTGCTGCCGGAAAAAATGTTTTGATTCTCGCGCCGACCGGCTCCGGCAAAACGCTCGCGGCGTTTCTCTCGTGCATCAATGATTTGTTCGAGCAAAGTCTCGCCACCGATAAAAACACCTTCGAGAAAAATCATCTCGGCGGCATTCACACGCTTTACCTCTCGCCGCTGAAAGCGCTGAATAATGATATAGAAAAAAACCTGCAGGTGCCACTGGCCGGAATTCGCGACACCGCGAAGCAGATGCAACTGGACGTTCCGGAAATTCGCGTGCTCGTGCGCACCGGTGACACGCCGAGCGAAGTCCGCGCGAAAATGCTCAAGCGACCGCCGCACATTCTCATCACCACGCCGGAGTCGCTTTTTATCATGCTCACTGCCGAGCGCGCGCGCGAAATGTATCGCACCGTAAAATATGTGATCGTCGATGAAATCCACGCCTTGTGCGGCCAAAAACGCGGCGTGCATCTCTCCCTCTCGCTCGAACGTTTGGCGCATCTCTGCCGGCACGACTTTG
>Ga0247727_10011147_pt1 | contig 15752 bp, 20 predicted proteins | sample WisWelCaveWW1625_FD_202498 | JGI IMG/M metagenome (GOLD analysis project Ga0247727, IMG submission 202498) | Biofilm microbial communities from Wishing Well Cave, Virginia, United States - WW16-25 | ecosystem: Environmental > Aquatic > Deep subsurface > Groundwater > Cave microbial mat | place...
ATCGGGCCATCCGGCAGCGCCGCCAGCTGCATGAGTTCATCCTCGAGATTTCCACCGCGGATTTCCTCGAGCACCGAGACAAGACGGTCGGCCATTTCCGGCTGTTCGATTTCCGCTTCCTGAAGCAAAGGAACCGCAGAGGGACCGATGTCGATGAGTTTACCGCTGATGGTCCGGACGATCTTTTCGTCCTCATCGGCCAGCAGTCGGATTAGGGCCCGGATTTGACTCTCGTTTATCAACATGCTGGGATTTCCGAAAAGCCCGCTCATCAGCCCATCGCCCGACGGAACACTTTGGCGCTCCCGTAGAGACAGAGGGCGTCAAAAACCACCATAACGACCACCACCATCCCGACATGGGGGAGAGCCTCAGTCCAACCGGTAAGGATCAACGGCCGGACCGCGTCAATCGCCCAGGTCATCGGATTGAAGCGCGCCAGGAACCCCATCCACGCAGGCATCCCCGCCAAGGGCACCAAGGCCGAGCTCAGGAAAATCATCGGGAGCGAAAGAAACCCCAGGACCGAAAAGAAGTCGCCGTGACTTTTCACGGAAAAGGCCATCGCCATTGAAATCGCAGTGAGACCGACGCCAAAGAGCATCCCGATCATCAAGATCGCGGCGATACCAAGGAGCCCCGTCGCCGGCTGGACGCCGAACAGAAAGGCCACCCCGAGGATCACGAGCACTTGGAGCGAGGTAATCGTCATGACGAAAATGAAGCGGCTCAGGATCACGGAAGTACGATGGATCGGCGTGGTCATCAACCGTTCCAGAAACCCATTCTCCTTGTCGAACAGCAGATCGACGCCCCCGGCGAGCCCATTGTTGAGCACCGTCATGACGACCACGCCGGCAGTCAGGAAGCTGATGTAGTCCGGGGCCTGCGTCACCTGCACATTCGCGGCCCGCTGGAACAGGTTGCCGAAGAAGATCAGCCAGAACAGCATCGGCTGCACGAGCGTGAACAACATACTGAACTTCTCACGGCTGAGCCGCCGAACCCACCGCATCGTCAAGGCACTGATTTCTTGCCAATACTGTTGCATCCGCTTCGCTCCAGTTACGAGTGCTGAGTGCTGAGTGCTGAGTATTCAGACAAGATATCCATCATCATTCAACATTCTCTTTCGGTAATTCGTCTTTGATCGATCGGCCGGTGTGGGCGATGAACACGTCGTCCAGCCGCGGCCGGTGATACTCAATAAACTCCAGTTGACAATCCAATCGATTGGCGGACTCGAGGATCGCGGGCAGGGCCTTCTCGGGCGACTCGACCCGGATATCCAGGCCGGTCGGCGTTGCCTTGACCGCTCGCATCGTCGGTTGTCTCGTCAACGCAGACGCCAACGTAGGGATCTTACTCTGGTCCTTCAAGGTCAACGATACGATATCGCCGCCCAGCGCGACTTTCAGCTCAGCCGGCGATCCGAGCGTCTTGATCTTTCCCCCGTCGATGATGGCCAGCCGATCGCAAAGCTGGTCCGCCTCGTCCAAATAATTCGTCGTCATCAGGATCGTCATGCCGCGCGCCTTCAACATCCGCACGTAGTCCCAAATCCGGAGCCGGCTCTGCACATCCAGGCCTAACGTCGGCTCGTCGAGGAACAAAATCTTGGGGTCCGGCAAGAGACCGCAGGCAATGTCGAGCTTCCGCTTCATCCCCCCGGAGTATGTTTTTGCCGCGCGATCGGCAGCCTCTTCCAATTCCACGAGCTTCAATAACTCGGCGATACGTTTCGCGGCTTCGGCCTTGGGCAAGTGGTACAGTGCGCCGAGGAGTTCGAGGTGTTCCCGGCCGGTGAGAAAGCGATCGATGGCCCGTTCTTGAGGCACGTAGCCGATGAGTTGCCGGACGACATCCGCCTCGCGCACGGTATCGTGACCCAATACGCTGGCCGTGCCTGAAGTCGGCGTCAGCAGCGTGATGAGCGTCCGGAGCGTGGTACTTTTCCCCGCCCCGTTCGGCCCCAGCAGACCGAATATCTCGCCTGAATAGACATGAAACGACAGATCGGAGACGGCTGTATGGCCATCATAGGCTTTTGTGAGCCGGGACACCTGGATCGCGATTGCGCGATCCATCAACCCCAGCCCTTCGCGCCAGATTGTTCGTGCATCATGAACTCGATAAGGTCACTGAGACGGCGGGCTTGTTGGTGGAGACTATCGGCCTCCAACAGAAACTGCTTTTCCAAGGGCGTACACTCCAAGTAGGCGGATAAGGTATTGACGACAATCTCATCGGTGACATCTTCCCGAAAAAGCTCCTGCCATGTGGGCACGTCATCGCGGGACAGGAGATAGGACTCCAGAATGGTGAACAGGCGCCGGCGAACCGTGGGATCCAGCGACGTCTCTGTGCGCCGAACAGTAATAGAAATCGTGGCCTCACGATAGGCTTTGTCGTACCACTCGCGTTCAATCTCAAACCGTTCCAGTCCTTGCAGCAGGATGTTGGATCGACCATCGGCCAGTGGCTGTACGCTTGCCAATCGACCGACACAGCCCATCGAGAACACGGGCGGATGGCCATAATAGTCCGTTTCCCATCCATCCTTGAGCAGGGCCATGCCGATGCACTGCCCGCTCATCGCCGCATCCGAAACCATCGCGCGGTAGCGCGGCTCAAAGATATGCAGGGGGAGATAGATCTTGGGAAACAGCACGACATTCGGAAGCGGGAACACCGGAATCCGCGCGGGAATGGGAAACGGCGTCACCGTGTCAGGCTGTTCGCGTCCGTGGTGCTCTCGCTCGTGATCGGTCTGCATGGCTCACGATAGCTGATGGCCGACAAAGTTGTCAACGGCGCGAGAGGAGCATCCTTCACCCGTCAAGTTGACGAAAACCCTTATCAACACAGGAGATTTGTGCCGGCTATCTAACCCGCATTACTCATGAACACTTCTGCTGCAATCGCCGATCCGCCGCTACGACGAGCCTTCGGCCGGCGGGCTCGCCCCTCGGACCCTCCCCGTACTGCACGAGTACGCATCGGATCCTCACGGCTCCGCGCGCCGGTCTCGCATCCCCTCCCTCACCCTCCCCCATACTATGGGGGAGGGATGGGTGGGGGACCGACGAACCGTCATGAACAATGCGGGCTAAGCATGGTATAAGTGCACGCGACGGTTCCCGTACCGTACGGAAACTCCATCACCCATGTACGAATTGTGGCGTGAGCTTCGGCACATACTGTTCCTGTTGAGCAGTCTGCTGGTCGTCGTGCCCGGACTCGCGGACGATAGCGCACAGGAATTCCGCTTCGCCACGGAAGGCTATCGATATGCCTTCCCGCGCGATCACGGGGCGCATGAAGAATTTCGCACCGAATGGTGGTACTACACCGGCCAGGTCAAGGCGAAAGACGGTCGGCCATTCGGCTATGAACTCACCTTCTTCCGCCGTGGCATGCCGCGCGATCAGACGAAAACCCTGCCGTCGCAGTGGGCCGTCACGCACCTGTACCTGGCCCATTTTGCCGTGAGCGATCTCAGCAATGGTCGGTTTCACTATGCGGACAAAATGAGCCGGGCCGGTTTGGGCAAGGCCGGCGCGGAGCACGATCGGCTCCACGTCTGGATCGATCGTTGGAGCGCCGAATCACCATCGGCCGCTCCAGGCACTCAAACCCTCCAGGCAGCGGATGGCGACATGGCCATCCAACTCACGGTATCGTCGGGGAAACCACTTGTCGTACATGGGACCGACGGGATCAGCCGCAAAGGCTCGGCCGTGGGACAAGCCTCCCATTACTATTCCTTCACCAGACTGGCCACAATCGGCAGGCTCACGATCGGGAACGAATCGTTCGACGTGACCGGCACAAGTTGGATGGACCATGAGTTCGGGTCCGCCGATCTCGACAAGGATCTGGTCGGATGGGACTGGTTCAGCCTGCAACTCGACGACCAGAGGGAACTCATGCTCTATCGACTCCGCCGGGCAGACGGATCGGCCCATCCAGCCTCAAGCGGCACGATAATCGACCGAGACGGACGTGGACACCATCTTTTGATCGGAGACTTCACGCTCGAACCGACAAGTTATTGGACCAGCCCTGCGAGCAAAGCCCACTATCCGCAGCGTTGGCGCTTGACCATTCCCTCACAACAACTTTCATTGGAACTCGTGCCTCGCATGGCCGATCAAGAACTCTCCCCCAAACGCAGCACACAAGTGACCTATTGGGAAGGCGCCATTGAAACAACCGGCACGGCACAGGGGAAGCCAATTCACGGACAGGGCTACATGGAACTCACCGGCTACGCCGAACGCATCATGCAGAAACTGTAGTGCCCGGCATCGTGTCAATTTTCTTTCCGCCAGACCAGCATCGCGCTTTATCCAAGCTTATCGATCACATATGATGTGCATGTCGTCAGCCGCGGTTGCCCAGCGCATCGTGCGCGCTAAGGCGAAGATCCGTGAAGCCCGTATTCCCTATGAAGTGCCGTCGGAGAAACTGGTCCCGATCGCGTTCAGGTTCCCTTCATGGCGTGTGTGCCATGAGTGATCGCCCCACCCGCACGCAACGCCGCAGCGATTAAAACGGCTTCGGCAATCTCCGGATCCGACGCGCCTGTCTCTCGCGCGTTGTTCGACTGAATTTCGATGCAATAGGGACACTGGGTCGTGAACGCGACCGCGAGTGCCATCAGCTCCTTATACTTTCCCGGAATCGCTCTCCCAGCTAAGGCAGCCTTATCGAAGGCCACAAACGCGCTCATTGCCTCAGGTGCATGAGCCTCGAGATTCTTCATCTTGCTCAGATTCTTCACGTCGTACATGACGACCTCCTGGTCATCGTTGATTGCTGGTTGAGATTTTGCCGCGATCTTCCTCAGATGGACATTTCTAGCTCGAATGCCAAGCACTTCCAGATACTCCGCGAAGACCGTGGTGCAGTCCCTGCCTGCCCGATTGTGAGAAGATCACAGCGCTTCGAGTTCCTGCCGAAGACTCTCACGGCCGCTCACTGGTGCGCTAGGACCTTGGATACACCCTCTCTCCCTTCTCGACCATGCACCATCGACATTCACTGTCCTCGCAAACTTTACGTGAATGAATTTGCTCGCTCTCGTCTTGGCCGCGTCCGTTACGATGCGCCCCCACGATGCTCATGCCCCACATGATCACCAGCACCATCCCCCCAATGACCAGCGGAAAGCAGATTGCCAAAATTACTGTATGGTCCATGATTGATACCCTTCCTTAATCGGACGAGGTGTCGAATCCAGCCGGCTGGGACTCGCGTTCGGCTCCGACCTGCTTCCACTCTTTGCGCTCGGCACACTGGATCATGTCCGCAAAGGCCTGGCTCGGAAAGTCCGCATGCGCCGCAGGATTCTGCCGGTAGGCCAGGGCGGCAGGACTCTTCGCCATTTCCACCGCACAGGCCTGCCGATCTTCATCCAGTGAATGTCGGCTGCTCGCATTCTCAAATTTCGGCTCACCGCAGCCGGACAGCAGGACGCCAGCCATGAGTGCCCCTGTCAATGTGCGTAGTCTGAGCGTCATGGTCGTGCCGTCACCGCTGTCGGCAGTGCTTTTCTGTCAAGCACCACCTCGCCTCGCAGTGAAGTCTCCAGCTGAATGGTCCTGTTTCCTGGAACGCCTCTCGCCCCTAAGCCACAGGATCAATCCTGTGGCTTGGGGGCTTGCGCATCACGGTTTCGGCTGCGGCTCGCCGTAGAGGAAGTCATCCATCATGACGATGTCATGTTGCCCATCATCATTCGGTCCCGGGGCAACATCGCCGCTCGTGATCCGCACTTTGTCGATACGCGCGTCGGTAAAGACGATGCCAAGGAAGGACACGCTTTTATCGCCCGGCGAGGCTGAGACGGAATTCTTGTAGAGCAGCCCCCCATCGGTGCCGAAGTACTCGATGAGTGTGCTGGCTTTACGGTTTCCGTCTTTGTGTTCGGGCCCGGTCCCGTCCGGTAGGTCAACGTCCGTGAAGACCGCGCCGAATCCGCGGGTCGTCGAGGGCCTGTTATCGGGGCCGGGACCGGGCACGAAGAATTGCATCTCCGTGACGTTGCTATCGATCGCGCTGAAGAGCCGCTGGGGGCTGAACGCCTGGAAGATGGTTTCGTAGGTCGCGTTGCCGAAGGTACCAGCCAGGCCGGATAGTGGGGCTTGCACGAAACCCGTCCCCGGTGTGGTGAAGAGGGCGCCGCGATTGACGAGAAAGCCGTTGAACGGCGTTCCCGCGATGGCGGTCGCTGTGGAGCCGCCGCCGTCCCAGTTGATCTCGCGGCGACCGTCTTGAAGCGGTCCGACTGCATTGCCGTTGTTTGTGGCTCCCAGAGCAGTCCTGTACTGATCGATTGTGTTTTGAATGGAGGCGATGTTTGGCCCGGCCGCCTGGAACACGGTCGGCGCAACGAAGTCCCTGCCCGTGCCCTGCTGCGAGAAGCCCTCTCCGCAACTCATCAAGGTCAATCCCATCCCGACTACCACAACCAACTGCGCCGTTTTCACAAGTATGTTCGTCTGTGTCTTCATGGCAATCTCCTGATTTGGTTAGATTAGAGATACATTGGGTCTTCACAATATGGTGCAACCTTACTCTCAGCTCACGTGGCGTCTGATTCACCACCGGGGGGCTTCTGCCACAGCGTTGAGACAAAGCTCTCCATGGAAGGGTCTCGTGCGCCTCCTTCATCTTTAGATTCTCTTCATGGCGTGGGTGCCGTGGGTGATGGCCCCACCCGCCCGCAACGCCGCAGCGATGAGGACTGCTTCGGCGATCTCCCGATCCGACGTGCCTAGCTCTCGCGCCTTGTTCGAGTGGATTTCGATGCAATAGGGGCACTGGGTCGTGAGCGCGACGGCGATGGCCATCAATTCCTTGTACTTTCTCGGAATCGCCCCCTCAGCCAAGGCTGCCTTGTCGAAGGCCACAAACGCGCTCATCGCCTCGGGTGCATGAACCTCGAGGTTCTTCATCTTGCTCAGATTCTTCACGTCGTACATGACGACCTCCTGATCATGGTTGGTTGTTGAATGGGATGTGCCAAGCCCTTTCGCCCTCGGACAATTCACGCTCGAATGCCGATCACTTCCAGATACTCAGCGAAGACCGTGGTGCAGTCCCTCCCCGCGCGATTGTGAGAAGACCAGAGCGCTTCGAGTTCCTGCCGAAGATGCTCACGGCCCCCGACGTCAAGCGCAGCAAAGGCCTGATTGGTTGGTCCATAGTAGAGGCGGAAGAACTCCACCACCTCCGAGGGAGGAAAGGGATAACTGAGCGTGTAATGACGCCTGATCAGGCTGAGATCCGACAGTCCTTCGCCCAGCCGCGCACGGACCGTAGCTTCATCGCCCCACAGGACCGGCGAGGGCATCCCGGACGGCGCAATGAATGTCGATACGGTCTTGAACATCTGCCCGACGAAACCCTGTGGAGTCCAATTGGCCATGGCAATGGTTCCTCCCGGCTCGCACACTCGCAGCAGTTCCTTCGCGACGAGTTCAGGCCGCGGCGCGAACATCGCGCCGATTAGGCTCGCCACCACGTCGAAGCTCGTATCCTCGAATGGCAGCGCCTCTGCATCGGCTTCCTCGAAGCGCGCTTGTAGACCCTCCGCTTGTGCGCGTACCCGTGCCCGCTCCACGAGATTGCTTGCGATGTCCACGCCGGTCACCTCCAGACCATCCTTCGCGGCAATCAGCGCAAGCTTGCCGGACCCGCAGCCCACATCCAGCAATCGGCATCCGGGTGCCACATTGAGGCGCTCGTAAAAATCGCGCGCATTGCCTTCCATGTACCGTGAGAATCGATCGTAGTCTCCGGCCATCCAGATGTGCTTGAGGCGAGTCTTCACACTCTCTATTTCGGGTGATAGTGCGCCGGGAATCATGCTGTACCTCCTTTTATGTGATCGGATCGGTGAACGGGTCAGCGCGCCGCTGCATCCACGTGTCGCACTATAAGGCGATTCTTTGGGTAGGCTCTTATCTGGGAGTCTGGTTCTCTTGACAGGGACGTGCTAGGCTCGATGTTACTTGCTTTGGCGTCCGGTACACTTAGCCGACACTCCGTAACTACAGTGTGGAGCCCACATGGAAGTCCTTTCCGAAGTCCTCAAGGCTGTTAAGCTCGACGGAGCCCTGTTCTACAATGCTGAGTTTTCAGCGCCCTGGTGCGCCCGCTCGATCGACGCGCGCACCGTGACTTCGTATCTTTCCCCGAACTCCCAGCACGTGATCATGTTTCACCTGCTGACCGAGGGCCGCGGTTATGCCCATGTCGACGGTGACGACCGGCCGATTCCGCTCAACGCAGGGGACATCGTCATCGTTCCGCACGGCGATGGACACATTTTAGGAAACGGCCCGTCCGTCACGGCGGTGGACCGCGCACAAGTACTGGAACAAGTTTTGTCTCAAGGTCTTAAAGTTTCCCGAATGGGCGGAGGGGGGGAGATCACCAAATTCGTCTGCGGCTTCTTGTCTTGCGATCCGGAGCTGAGCCGGGTTTTCCTTGGCGGGCTGCCATCCATTTTGAAGGTCAGTATTCGCGATGACACGTCAGGCCAATGGCTGGAAAACTCCATCCGCTATTCGGTGGATAATGCGGATGCGTCCAGGCCGGGTGGTGAGGCCGTGCTCGCCAAGTTGTCCGAAGTATTGTTCGTCGAAACGTTGCGACGTTACATCGGGCTACTCCCGCGGGAACAAACCGGATGGCTGGCTGGCGTCCGCGACCCGGAAATTGGGAAAGCCTTGGCCCTGCTGCATCGCAAGCCCGCCCATCCTTGGACGATTGCCACGCTCGCGAACGAGGTGGGAATTTCGCGTTCTGTCCTAGCCGAGCGTTTCCGGCGTTATCTCTCACAGACCCCCATGGCCTACCTCTCACGCTGGCGGCTTCAACTCGGCGCGCAGATGCTCAAATCTACGAGCCGTAGCGTTATGGAAATCGCCGGTGAGGTGGGCTATGAGTCGGAGCCGTCTTTTAACCGCGCCTTCAAACGTGAGTTCGGTCTCCCGCCGGCCCGATTCCGCAGGCACTCGAAATCAGCCCGCAGCAGAGCCGTTCGCCACGCATCGACGAACGGTCGCCGCAGTGCGAAACGATGAGCGATGCAGTGCTGCGTATGCAGGGCGCGGGATGTCCTGCTCGTTGTGGCTGAGATCTTGACCAAGATCCAGGGCAAGTCCCCCACAAGATGATTCACAACGAGCTTTGGTAGTGCCTGAACATAAAAAAGTTGCCGGCAGAACCATTCGCGACGCATGACGGGCTTACTCCTTCCTCCAAGGCTGACGGCCTGATAATCGTGGGACACTACCGGTTCGAGGGGCGAGCGAGAGGATCTTGAAGGATCAAAACAGCGCCAGGACTCGTTTCATCTCGTCCGCGCGCGGCGCTCGCCACATTGGTTTCTCTGGACCATGTCAGCATGAGGGCCTGTCGACAGTGAGTGACGATGAAACCAACCGGGTGCGCGACTTGGTGGATACCGTCTATCACTCCGAATCGCGCCAGGTTCTCGCTACCCTGATTCGTCTCCTCGGCGACTTTGAGACAGCCGAAGAGGCGCTGCACGATGCGTTTACCGTCGCAGTCGAACAGTGGGCTCGGAATGGCGTGCCGGCCAATCCGAGGGCCTGGCTCGTCTCGACCGGCCGCTTCAAGGCGATCGACGGCATACGACGGCGCGCTCGGCATGATGCGTCACTGGAGGAACTCGCCAAGCAACTAGAACAAAGCACCAGCGATCCCGATGAGTGGGACGACGAGCACGTCGAGGATGATCGCCTGCGGCTAATTTTCACTTGTTGTCATCCCGCCCTGTCGCCGGAGGCGCAAGTTGCGATGACGCTCCGCGAGGTCTGTGGCCTCACCACCGAAGAGATCGCGCGTGCCTTCCTCACGAAGCCGGCCACGGTCGCCCAACGGATCGTGCGCGCTAAGGCAAAGATCCACGACGCGCGCATTCCCTATGAAGTCCCATCAGAGAGGGATCTGCCGGATCGTTTGGATGCTGTGCTTCGGGTGGTCTATCTCGTGTTCAACGAGGGCTACTCCGCGTCATCGGGTGGGTCGCTCACGCGGCACGATCTTTCGGGTGAAGCGATCCGCCTAGGGCGATTGCTGATCAAGTTACTCCCAGAGCCTGAGGCGATGGGCCTCTTGGCGCTCATACTGCTTCACGACTCGCGACGCGCCGCACGCAGCTCGCCGACCGGTGATTTGATTCTCTTGGAAGATCAGGATCGTTCGCTGTGGAACCAGGATCAGATCACGGAAGGAATCTCGCTAGTGGCACGGGCGCTGTCCTCGGGCCAGGTTGGCCCGTACACCATCCAAGCAGCTATCGCGGCAGCTCATGCTCAGGCGCCCAGCGCTGCTGCAACGGACTGGGCTCAGATCGTTTCACTCTACGACCTGCTGATGCGGGCAGATCCATCGCCTGTGGTCGAGCTGAATCGTGCTGTGGCAGTCGCGATGCGTGACAGTCCATTGGCAGGGCTTACCCTCATCGACACTATCCTCGCGCGAGGTGAGCTGGAGAATTATCACTTGGCGCATGCGGCACGAGCGGATCTCCTCCGGCGACTGGGTCGGACTGAGGAAGCCCGAGCTTCCTACGAACAGGCCCTCAGTCTCACCCAGCAGGAGCCGGAGCGGCGGTTTCTCGAACAACGGCTGAGCGAACTGCCTGACTGAGACATTGAGTTCCGCCCCACATCCGACCTGTCCATATCAGGCTGTCCATGTCGAGTGATTCGGTCATAATTTGGCAATGTCTAGATCGCCGCAACTGACCGTGCCCGGCCGTTCGGCAACACTACAACCGTTCATACTCCGCCCTCACCAACTGCGGGTCATACGTGCGCTCTAACCTTCTGACAATGAAATGACCTCGTGCCATCTCTTGGAAGTGATCTATGAACAGGACATTGATCACCACGCCTCCGGCAGCACCGATCACTGGTACGGCTTGCGCGGCAACCTTCTCGGAGACGTTCACGCCGAAGCGCGTGGCCAACTGTGTGATGAACCTGACGATTACTGGTGCGCCCTCCTCCACCAGACCTCTCTCGGTGATGTACACCGCAGCCTCTGAGACCGACTTCGCCAAAGCCCCACGTATCAGGAAGTAGGCGGATTCACTTGCGTCGTCGCTCTTGCTACGCCCGCCAAGAGCAAAGACCTCAAGGCAGGCCAGTTTGGCGCCCGGCGTCCGGAGACGTTCGCCCTCAATTCGTGCGATATCTGCAATGGAGCGCAGCATGATGGTGGTGGATAAGGGCAATTCGACTGGGAGCCCCAGCAGTCCGAAGGCACCTCCGCCCGCGCCGGTCGCCGCGACCGCGAGCTTGTGTAGGAACTCCCAAGAGTTCGGCTGCGGCTTGTCGTCAAGCGTCAGCAGTGCGGCCTGTAGTGCCGTCTCCAGCGACTTCCTTGTCGCCTCATTGACGACTTGTGCCCACTTCTCCGGAAGCAGCTTGAGCGCCTTCTCAATCGGCATGCCGATCAATCCCGTGATCTTCGCTGCGAGGCCAGGATTCTCTAGGAGAGCCTTCGCATACCGCAGAGCTTCTTGATCTTCGTACGATAGATTCACGCGACCCTCCTTTTCCCGATTACTGCCCAGCTATTCGGTGAACTGCTACAGAGATCGTGGTCCAAGCGGCCTATTCATGGCAGCTCCTTGTTCAAAGACACCCCATTCTGCTAGGAATGTCACCCGCTTACAAAAACTTGTCAAGCACCGGAACGCCCCTGTCGATTTTCCCTCTTGCCAACGACTATCTTATGTCAGGACATTGTGAACGAGCGACAAAGAAGAGGACGGATACAACTAGAGGAGGCACCCATATGAAATACATGTTGTTGATTTACGGCGATGAGAATGGGTTGAGTGAAACTGAGCGGAAGGACTGTTACGTCGAGTCCACGCAGCTTGCACATCAACTGCACTCGAACGGACAGTACGTGGCGGCCAATCCGTTACATCCCACAGCCATGGCGACCAGCGTGCGCGTGCGCGACAACAAACAGCTCGTGACCGACGGTCCGTTCGCGGAGACGCGCGAACAACTGGGCGGCTACTTTCTCATCGAGGCGAAGAACCTCGACGAGGCGATCGCCGTCGCAGCAAAGATTCCCATGGCTCGCAAGGGCACTGTCGAGGTCCGGCCGGTGATTGAAATCCCAGGCCTGCCGACTTAGCAGGATGTTGAAAACGGCCGCCAGCTTTGTTCTCGGCTCGGAAGCATCCTCAACGTATCCCAGAGGGTACGCCTCCGGCGCTTCCTTCGCCTACGGCCGCGCTGGACGTCCATTTTGAACATCCTGCGATGCTATGGTCTACGACGAACGCAGTACTAGACGAGTTGTTGGAGTGAGACGGCACCCGCAGGCATTTCGCAATCGGCAGGGCCGTTGTCGATTGTGGGGTCTGTCGAACGACTATCGGATGTCAATGGAAGGAACCTCATGAAATATCTCTTGCTGGTTCATCATGATGAAGAGGCCTTCGGCAAGATGAGCGAGACCAAGCGGAAGGAGATGCTCGCGGAATCCGTCCAGCTCACACACCAGCTCCACGACAATGGGCAATACGTGCACGCGTCGCCTCTTCATCCGGCGGCAACGGCAGTCGTTGTAAGGGTGCGCGAGTGAAAACGGCTTGTGACCGACGGCCCGTTCATGGAGACGAAGGAACAGCTTGCCGGCTACTTCCTGATCAATGCTCGGGACCTCAACGAGGCAACCCGCATTGCCACTCAGGTGCCTGGGGCGCGCATCGGAACCGTCGAGGTGAGGCCGCTGATCGAGATCACAGGCTTGCCAATGAGTAATGTATCAGGCAAGACACAGCCAAGAGAAAGAAGGAGCAAACAATGAGCACAATTCGAGTGCTAGTCGGAACGAAAAAGGGCGCGTTCATTCTCACGTCGGACGGAAAGCGCAAACAGTGGGATGTCAGCGGTCCGCACTTTGCGGGATGGGAGATGTATCATCTCAAAGGCTCGCCCGTTCAGCCGAACCGCATCTATGCCTCGCAAACCAGCAGCTGGTTCGGGCAAATCATCCAACGCTCGGATGACGGCGGCAAAACGTGGCATCAGCCCGGTACACCGCCTGGCGAACCGACCACGACCCCGGATGGGATGCCCAAAGGCGAAAGCAACAAGTTCGTCTACGATACATCTCCAGAGACAGGGAAACCGCTCACGACGCATCAGCATTATGACGGCACCCAACGTCCCTGGGATTTCAAACGGGTCTGGCACCTCGAACCGTCTCTGACCGACCCGGAGACAGTGTATGCGGGGATCGAAGACGCGGCCCTGTTCCGATCGAGCGACGGCGGGCAAACCTGGCAGGAATTGTCCGGGCTGCGCGACGTGAAAGGAAGTCTGTGGCAGCCGGGCGCCGGCGGGATGTGTCTGCACACGATCGTGCAGGACCCGCGCAATCCCCGGCGCATCTATATCGCCATTTCGGCTGCAGGGACGTTCCGGACCGATGATGGCGGCATGACCTGGCTGGCGATCAACCGCGGATTGAAGTCCCAGTATGAGCTTCCGGACCCGGAAGCGGAAGTCGGCCACTGCGTGCATCGCATCGCCATACACCCGACGCGCCCGAACGTGCTGTTCATGCAGAAGCACTGGGACGTGATGCGCAGCGACGACGCCGGCGAGTCGTGGCACGAAATCAGCGGGAACCTGCCGACGGACTTCGGGTTTCCGATTGATGTGCACGCCCACGAGCCGGAGACGATCTACGTCGTGCCGATCAAAAGCGACTCCGAGCATTTTCCTCCCGACGGAAAGTTGCGCGTGTACCGCAGCCGGACGGGCGGGAACGAGTGGGAAGCGCTCACAAACGGTCTGCCGCAGCGCGATTGCTATGTGAACGTGCTGCGCGACGCGATGGCGGTCGACTTGCTTGATCCGTGCGGCATCTATTTCGGAACATCCGGTGGGCAAGTGTACGCATCGGCCGACGCGGGAGGAAATTGGACGCCCATTGTCCGGGATCTTCCACCAGTATTGTCTGTCGAGGTCCAGACGCTTTGACGGCTGCTGAAAATGGCCGCCAGCTTCGTTCTCAGTCGCGACCCTCGCTGCGACGTACCCCAGAGGGTACGCCTCACTTGCGTCACTCCCTGCGGCCTCGCTGGACGACCATTTTGAGCAGCCTTACCTACTCTAGGAAAGGAAGGACATGATAAGAATCGTCCTCCCGGCACATTTGCGGACATTGGCGCGCGTTGATGGCGAAGTGACGCTCGACGTTGCAGGCCAGGTAACGCAGCACTCGGTACTCGACGCGCTCGAGGCTCGTTATCCGATGTTGCAGGGGACGATCCGGGATCACGGCACACTCAAGCGCCGAGCCTTCGTGAGGTTCTTCGCTTGCGAGCAGGATCTCTCCCATGAATCACCTGATGCCCCGCTGCCCGACGCAGTCGCGACGGGGGCCGAGCCGTTTCTGATCGTGGGGGCCATGGCAGGTGGGTAGTCGTGGCGGCTCGGCATCTCGGGCACGAAGTAGCGCTGCTCAAACAATCGTTCGACATGTCGATTTGGCGGCTCTTGTTCGACAAATAAGTAGAGCCTGGGTTCAGAAGTTCGAGACCGGCTAGAACCCCAGCTCTGAAACCGAAACCAGAAAGGAGACTCGACAATGCGATTCATGATTATTGTCAAGGCCAACAAGAACTCGGAAGCGGAGGTGATGTCCAGCGAGAAGCTCCTGACCGAGATGGGCAAGTTCAACGAAGAACTTGTCAAAGCCGGGGTGAGGCTCGCGGCTGAGGGCCTTCAGCCCAGCTCCAAAGGCGCGCGCGTCAAGTTCTCCGGAAACAAGCGGATCGTGATCGACGGCCCCTGCGCGGAGACGAAGGAGCTGATCGCAGGCTTCTGGCTGTGGAAGGTGAAATCGAAAGAAGAGGCGATCGAGTGGGTGAAGCGCTGCCCCAATCCCCATGAGGGGGAATCTGAGATCGAGATTCGGCAGGTATTCGAGGCGGAAGACTTCGGCGCTGAGTTCACACCAGAACTCAGAGAGCAAGAGGAGCGCCTGCGTGCGCAGCTGGACAAGAAGAAGTAATTCCAGCGGCGGATATAAATGGGGGCGTTCTACTGCGGCACGCATTCCGACGCTCCCGGCGGGAGGTGCGATCGAGGTGCGCCCCTTTGAATCGACTCACGAGAACGAATTCTCGGCAAGTGGATGAGTAGTGGTTGCGGAGCCTGTCTTGATCTTGGCATGATCATACGAACATCGTTGTGTTGACGTTATCATCAATTGATCACAATCACATAAAGGAGGTCCTCATGCGTTTCATACCCGTTACATCGATAGGGCTCTGTCTTGTTCTGGCCGCCTCGGTCGCGATGGCAAAGGACAAGAAACCTGCGAAAGAGATGGACCCGCAGGCGATGATGGAGATGTACCAGAAGCTGGCTACTCCCGGCGAGCCTCACAAGTTGTTTGCAAGTCTGGCCGGTAGCTGGACGACCACAACCAAGGAGTGGATGGAACCAGGCAAGCCTCCCACGGAATCAACCGGTACCGCGGACATGAAGATGTTGCTGGATGGGCGCTTTCTCTACCAAGAATTCACCAGCCAGATGATGGGACAACCCTTCTCCGGGATTGGGATCGACGGATACGACAACCTTCGCAAAAGATATGTCACAACATGGATCGATACCATGGGCACCGGGATCTTTCAGATGGAAGGCACGGCGAGCGCCGATGGC
>Ga0247727_10011148_pt1 | contig 15751 bp, 16 predicted proteins | sample WisWelCaveWW1625_FD_202498 | JGI IMG/M metagenome (GOLD analysis project Ga0247727, IMG submission 202498) | Biofilm microbial communities from Wishing Well Cave, Virginia, United States - WW16-25 | ecosystem: Environmental > Aquatic > Deep subsurface > Groundwater > Cave microbial mat | place...
GGAAAGGTCTGCCTGTGCCTCGAAGGCGGCGGCACGATTTCGTAGCCTGTTCCGCGCTCGAAGCCGCGAGCGCAGGGGACCTCGTGGCCGTCTTCGTCGAGGACCCGTTGGAAACAGGTGCCGGCGGCCTTCGGGGCGCTTCTGCAGGTATATAAGTCGCTCATGCGTCGATCCCTAGCACATGCCCCTGGCGCGCGTCGTTTTTTCTTCAGGCCCGGCCTGAGCGCGCGGCGGGGAATCGAGATCTCGAATGCAATCCGGAGACTCCGCCATGCCTGAACAAAACCGTGAACGGGACTCCTGGGCCGTCGTCCTGCTGCTGTTCGGGCTCGGCAACGCGCTCAACGGGCTATGGATGCTCGCGAGCCCGGCGCACTGGTACCTGAACCTGCCGGCCAACATTCCCGGCTCGGGCCCGCTGAACGAGCATTTCGTGCGCGACATCGGCTGCATCTTCGCGCTGCTCGGCGGCGCGCTGCTGGCCTCGATTCGCGTGCGAGGATGGCGGCTTCCGGCGATGCTCGCGGCTGCCGCCTATTCGGCGGCACATGCACTCGTGCACGTCTTCGATTCGCTGCGCGGGCTTTTCGAACCCGGCCACTGGCGCTTCGACTTCGGGCCGGTCTACCTCGCGTCGCTGCTGCTGCTTGTTCTGACCCTGAAGCTGGCGCGAGAGTCCCGCGAGTGAACCGCGCCGGCGCTGCGGCGGCCGGCTGCGTGCTGTTCGCCCTTCCCTTCCTTCAGTCCGGCCTCGGCGAGAGCCACTGGCACGGCGCCGGTCCGCACCTGGACCATGCGCCCCGCCACGGAGGATCGCTGCTGATGGTCGGGGATTTTCACGTCGAGGTCGTCGAAGGAGCGAAGCGGATCGAGCTCTACGTCAGCGACGCCGAGCGGCGCCCGCTCGAAGCGTCATCGGTCGAGGCAACTTACGATGGTCGTCGCGAAGGCGAGGTTCGCTGGGACTCTTACCGGCTCGTCGCACCGAGGCCGCCGGGCTATTCCGTTGCCGACTATCGGATCCGGCTCGGCTCGGGCACGAGCTTTTCGTTTCGCTGGCGCGGCGGCTCGAGGCGATCCTGAAGCCGCCGGCTCAATCGGCAGTCGCGCGCTGGAAGGCAGGCCGCTCCGTCAGCCTTCCGAGGTAGCTCATCGTCTTGGGGTAGCGCTCGTCGAGCACGCCGAGGAACTGCGCCGCTGCCAGCGTGAATCCCATCATGATGTCGGCTGCCGAGAACTCGGCGCCAAGCAAGTAGTCGCGCGTCGCGAGGTTGTGCTCGACTTGCGACAGTGCCGCATGGGCGCGCTCGCGAGCGGACTCGGTGGCCAGCGCAACCTGATCCGCGTTCTGGAGATAGAGGCCGTGCCAGATCAGAACTCCGAGCGGCGGGAACGCCGTGCCCTCGGCAAAGTGCACCCATTGCAGGAAGACACCTCGCCGCGGTGATCCGATCGGCGGCGCCAGCCGTGACGCGCCGTAGCGTTCGAGGATGTATTCGAGAATCGCGCCGGATTCGCCGATCGCGACTCCTTCGTCCTCGAGCACCGGGAACTTGCCGAGCGGCGTGCCCTGCGAGAACGCCGCAGGCGACGGCCGAAACTCGACCCGTTCCAGTTCGTAGGGCACTCCGAGCTCTTCGAGGAGCCAGCGGATCCGGACCGAACGTGTGCGGGGGGCGTAGTAGAGTTTCAACATCGCGGCCTCCTGAGCCGCTCCCGTTCGCCGCTCGCCATGAGCCGCGAGCCGTGAGCCGCGAGCCGGCGAGCGGCGAACGCGGCGAACGCGGCGAACGGGAGCGGCTCATGGCGAGCGGCGGAACCACACTGCCTCTATTGGATCGCCCGAATACAGGTACCGTCCCCGATCTCAGGCGGCAAGGGCCACCGGCGGCACCGGCTCCGGGGCCAGTTGGCCAGGCGGCAGGAGGTTGGGCACAATTCGCGCGTGAATCGTTCGGAAAAGCACAAGCGGGTCGGGCAGACCCCGGCGCTGGCCTGGCTGCGCCGCCACGGCGTCGACTTCAGCGAGCACGGCTACCACTACGTCGATCGCGGCGGCACTGCCGAGTCGTCGCGGCAGCTCGGCGTCAGCGAGCATGAGGTCATCAAGACGCTGTTGATGCAGGATGACGCCCGCGAGCCGCTGATCGTGCTGATGCACGGCGACCGCGAAGTCACCACGAAGAACCTCGCGTGCGGCGTCGGTACTGACCGAGCTGCTCGGCGCCGTGCCGGTCGCCTGCGCGCTATGACTCAGCCGGCTTGCGGGCCGCGCCTGCGAGCGCACGAAGGCGGACGATTTGGGAGCGCGCCGCGCGGCTGCTACGAATCCGCGAGAACAGCAGCGGAGGAACGACAATGATCAAGTTCTACTACGCATCGGGATCGCCGTGGGCCTGGCGCGTGCAGATGGTGCTCGAAGAGAAGGGCCTGCCGTATGAACCGAAGCTGCTCAGCTTCAGCGCGGGGGACCTGAAGAAGCCCGACTACCTCGCGATGAATCCGCACGGAAAGGTGCCGGTCCTCGTCGACGGCGAACAGGCGCTCTACGAGTCGCAGGCCATCCTCGAATACCTCGAAGAGAAGTATCCGGCGCCGGCGCTGCTGCCGGGCGAGCCGGCCGCGCGCGCACGGACGCGCATCGAGGAGATCGAGTGCACGACCTATCTCAACGAGGCCTTTCGCGGCCTTGCGCAGATCGCGTTCTTCACGCCCGAAGACAAGCGCGACGCGAAGACGCTGGCCGAGCGGCGTGAGGACGTTCGCGCCGAGCTTCTCAGGCTCGAGGCGCGAGCCGCGGCACGCGGCGGCGACTCCATCATGGGAGCCACCTTGACCAGAGCCGACACCACCTGGATACCCTTTGTCGAACTTGCGGGCCGTGCCGGAGCCGCGCTCGATGCCGCCGGCATGCCGTGGCTGTCGGCGTGGCAGTCGCGCTTGCGGTCGCGCGACTCGTACCAGAAAAGCTACCCACCGCACTGGCGCAAGTAGATGAGTTGGACGTCGGGCGGGATGCCCGGCATCGACGACAGGAGGGATCTGCGATGAGGGCGAACGACCGCGAGTACCAGCAGCTCGATGCCGTTGTCGTCGGCGCGGGCTTCGCCGGGATCTATGCGCTCTACCGCTTTCGCAGTCTCGGCCTGAAGACCCGCGCCTTCGAGGCCGGCAGCGGAGTCGGCGGCACCTGGTTCTGGAACCGCTATCCGGGAGCGCGCTGCGACGTCGAGAGCATGGAATACTCCTACCAGTTCTCCGAAGAGCTGCAGCAGGAGTGGCAGTGGAGCGAGCGCTACGCACCGCAGGCGGAGATCCTGCGCTATCTGGAGCACGTGGCCGAGCGCTTCGACCTGCGGCGCGACATCCAGCTCGACACGCGCGTCGACAGCGCGATCTATGACGAAGCGGGCACACGCTGGAAGATCGGCTGCAGCGACGGCTCGCGCTGGTCGGCGCGCTTCTTCGTGATGGCCACCGGCTGCCTGTCGGCGGTCAACATGCCCGAATTCGCCGGGCGCGAATCGTTCCAGGGCAAGATCTACCACACGGCCCGCTGGCCGCACGAAGGAGTGACGTTCCATGGCCAGCGCGTCGGCGTCATCGGCACCGGCTCGTCGGGGGTGCAGTCGATCCCGCTGATCGCCGCCGAGGCCGAGCATCTCTACGTCTTCCAGCGCACGCCAACCTGGTCGATTCCCGCGCACAACCGTTCCCTCGATCCCGACGAGGTACGCCGGATCAAGGCCATCTATCCCGAGCTTCGCGCGCAGAGCGCGCTGCAGCCGTTCGGCTTCAACACCCGCAGCGCCGAGACCACCGCAATGGACGTCGACGATCAGGAGCGGCTGCGCGAATACGAAACACGCTGGGAGCGCGGCGGGCTCGGCTTCCTGGGCGGCTACAGCGACCTGCTGCTGAGCCGCGACGCCAACGATACGGCCGCCGAGTTCGTAGGCGGCAAGATCCGCGCGATCATCCGCGATCCGGCCCTGGCAGCGAAGCTGACCCCGAGGACCGCCGTCGGCTGCAAGCGGCTCTGCGTCGACACGAACTACTACGACACCTTCAATCGCGACAATGTCACGCTGGTCGACGTCACGGCCGAGCCGATCGAAGGCATCGCGCCGAAAGGGCTCCGGACCGGTGGCAAGGAGTACGAGCTCGACGCGATCGTGTTCGCGACCGGCTTCGACGCGATGACCGGCGCGCTGCTCGGGGTCGATATCCGCGGCCGCGACGGCGTGGAGCTGCGCGAAAAATGGGCCGCCGGGCCGCGCACCTACCTCGGACTGTCCACGGCAGGCTTCCCGAACTTCTTTTTCGTGACGGGACCGGGAAGTCCGTCGGTGTTGACCAACATGGTGCCGTCGATCGAGCAGCACGTGAACTGGATCAGCGCGTGCATCTCGAATCTGTTCGAGAGCGGGCACGGCAGCATCGAGCCGACGCCGGAGGCAGAGGACGCATGGGTCGATCTCGTCAACGAGATCGGGGGCATGACGATCTACCCGACCTGCAACTCCTGGTACCTCGGCTCGAACGTACCCGGCAAGCCGCGCGTGTTCATGCCGTACCTGGGTTTTCCGGACTACGTCGTCAGAGCGAATGCGATCGCGGCGGCGGGGTACGAGGGGTTTCGGCTCGGCGGTTAGGCAGGTTCAAGTCGGCGGGTGGAGGCGGCGAAGTCGATGCGCCGGCAGAGCACGTTGGAGTACGATCACGTCCAGAAGTCGGTACTTCATCTCAGATTCCCCTTCCCAGCCGTGAGCCGACCCTCAGTCCGAGCGCGGTCGCGGCTTCGGCTGCGGCAGTTTTCTTTCCGCCGACACCAAGCTTCGCGAGCAGCACGCTTCCACCGGCGCAGGCCACCTCGATGCCAGCCTCCGTGATCGCCAGAACGGCGCCGCCGCTGCCACGATCGAGCTGCGAGCTGATCCGCGAGCCATAGAGCCTGACAACCGCGTCGCTGACCCGCGCGTGCGCCCCCGGCGACGGATCGCAGCCGCGAATCAGGTCATGCACCTGCTGAACCGATCTTCCCCAGTCGACGCAGGCATGCTCATCGCGGCAAAGCGGTTCGTAGGTCGCCAGCGTTTCATCCTGCACGACGCCACGCGCTTTGCCTGCAAGCACCAGCTCGGCGCACTCGACCGTTGCGGCAACACCCGCGTCGAAGACCTTACCGTAGTAGAACGAGCCGGCCGTATCGTCGGGGCCGATCTCGATCTCCTTCTGAAGGTAGATCGGGCCGTCATCGATGCCGTCGGTCGGTCGAAACAGCGTCACGCCACTCTTCGCGCGGCCCTCGATGATCTGCCAGTTGATCGCCGAGCCGCCACGGTAGGCCGGCAGCCGAGAGGGATGGAAGCAGATCGATCCGCAGCGCGGCGCGTCCAGGATCGCCGACGGCACGATCTGCGTAACGTAGGCGAGCACTCCAAGATCGGCGCCGGCCGCGTCCGCCTCGCGCGCGGCCTCGTCGCCGCGCCAGCTCTTTCGTTGCGCGACGCGCACTCCACGCTCGACCGCCGCGGCTTTGAGCGGATCAACCGGCCGTCCTTCCGCATCGGGCGGCGGGCAGACCGCGACGATTTCGTGGCCACGACCGAGCAGTTCCTCGAGCACCTTCCTGCCGAACTGCGCCTGACCGAACAGGAGAATCCTTGCCATCACTCCTCCATCGTTGGTCTTGGCGCTTGCGCCCGAGTGAGGCAAAAGCGCGCGCGCCGAAGCGATCGGACCCAGCTACGGTGCGCCCCGGGCTGCCGGTTTTTGGACTGCTGAACGGTCGGTACGCGGCTAACTGACATTTGCGTCATAACGCATCGCATGCTACCCGCGGCGGGTTCGCCGTCCCGGGAATCCCAGCTGGGAGCGGCCTCTTTCCACACCATCCAGGAGGAGACGAAGAGTGAAGATTCTGGTCACCGCCAAGCGCGTGCCGGACTCCGAATCGAAGATCAGGGTGAACGCCGAGGGCACCGGGATCGCCGAGACAGGACTGAAATGGATCGTGAACCCCTTCGACGAGATCGCCGTCGAGGAGGCTCTCCGCATCAAGGAAGCCCACGGCAGTGTCGAGGTGGTCGTCGCGACCGTCGGGCCCGCCGAGGCCCAGGAACAGCTGCGCACCACCCTGGCGATGGGCGCCGACCGGGCCATCCTGGTGAGGGCCGTCAAGCCGGACACGACGGTGGTGGCGCGCATCCTCGTCAAGCTGATCGAGAAGGAACAGCCCGACTTCGTGCTCATGGGCAAGCAGGCCACCGACGATGACTGCAACGAAGTAGGCCAGATGCTGGCCCAGCTGCTCGGCTGGCCGCAGGCCACCTTCATCTCCAAGCTCACGCTCTCCGCCGACAAGAGCTCGGCCACCGCGATCCGCGAGGTGGACGGCGGACTGGAGACCATCGAGATCCCGCTGCCGGCCATCATCACCAACGACCTGCGCCTGAACGAACCCCGTTACGCGTCACTGCCGGGCATCATGAAAGCCCGCAAGAAGCCGCTCGAGGAAATCGATGCAGCATCGCTCGGCATCGACCTCGCGCCGCGCACCCTCATCAAGAAGGTGACCCCGCCGGCGGCGCGCACGGCCGGCCGCAAGGTCGCGTCGGTCGACGAGCTGATCAAAGTGCTGCAGACCGAAGCCAAGGTCCTGTGAGCGTAGCCGGGGTGTAGACCCGGCTTGGAGAAGGAGAACGCAGTGAGCAACGTACTCGTCTATGCAGAACACGCCCACGGCCACCTTCCGAAGGCGACGGCAGTGGCCGTCAGCGCCGCGAAGAAGCTCGCGACGATCGGCGGAGGGCAGACGATTCTTGCCGTGCTCGGTTCCGGTGTCGGCGATGTCGCGGCAGCCGCAGCCAGGCTCGGCGCCGACAAGGTCGTCACGGTCGACAACGCCGCAGTCGCGCACGCGCTGGCCGATGTGACCGCGCTGACTTTGAAGGCCGTCGCCGAAGCGGTCGGCGCCAGCACCGTGGTCTTCGCGGCGACCAGCAAAGGCCGCGACATCGCGCCGCGCCTTGCCGCCGCGATGGATGCCGCGATCGCGAGTGACGTCACCGAGTTCAACCCCGACGGCACGATGGTGCGGCCGATGAACGCCGGGAGCGTCTTCGCCACGGTGGAACTGGTCGGCGAGAAGAAGGTCATTTCGGTACGTACGACTGCCTTCGATGCGGCGAGCGGCCCCGGCGCCCCGGTCGAAGCGCTTTCGATCGCGCCGGTCACGCCGGCCAAGCCCGCCAGGTTCGTCAGCATCGAGGAGACCAAGTCCGACCGGCCGGTGCTGACCGAAGCGTCGCGCGTCGTCTCCGGCGGCCGCGGCCTCAAGAACGGCGAGAACTTCACGACGGTGCTCGCCCCGCTCTGCGATGCGCTCGGCGCCGCGATGGGCGCGAGCCGCGCCGCGGTCGATGCCGGCTACGTGCCGAACGACCTGCAGGTCGGACAGACCGGCAAGGTGGTCGCGCCGACGCTCTACATCGCGGTCGGCATCTCGGGCGCCATCCAGCACCTGGCCGGCATGAAGGACTCGAAGGTGATCGTCGCGATCAACAAGGACGCCGAGGCGCCGATCTTCCAGGTTGCCGACTACGGCCTGGTCGCGGACCTGTTCGCGGCAGTGCCGGAGTTGACCGACAAGGTGAAGGCACTGGCGAAGTAGCTGCCACGTTCGCCGGACGGCGAACGTCCAGGCGTCGTTCTCCAAGTGAAAGGCCGCACCCGAAATGGGTGCGGCCTTTTCGTTTCGAGCCCGTGCTGCCGTGTTCTCAACGCGCGATCGGGACGACGCGGGACTTTCGGATCACTCGGTCGCGCGTGACCAGAGGAAGCCGGTGGACCACGCTGGTCGCTGCGATCAGCTGGTCGGCGGGATCGCCACGAAAATCGAGATCACCAAGCGCCTTGCAGATCTCCAGGGTGATCGGCCAGACATGGATGCGCGAAAGCGCCCGGATCAATGCCGGATCATCGAGATTTGTCTCGACTCGTCCCAGCTCGATCAGTTTGGCGATCTCCCAGAGTACGATGTCGGCAATACTCCAGGTGTCCGATCTCAAGATCGCGTCCTCGCCGGGTGTAAGCCGGCCGCCCAACGCGTGAACCAGGACGTGAGTGTCAAGATTCAGCATCCCAACGTTCCCCGGTCGTCAGGATGGAACCTTTGATCTTGAGTTTCCCCCGCAGACAGCCGATCAGCGACGCCGAATCAGCACCAATCGGCGTCACTCGCGCGATCGGTCGCCCATGCTTCGTCACAATGAGCCCTTCCGGGCCGAGTCGATCCAGGATCGCGAGACATTGCTGCTTGAATTGCGCGGCTCCGATCTGCTTCATGAGCCGATTCTGCCAGTGGCCATAAATTCTGTCCACTTCCTTTTTGATCGCCGGAGGATGTCCGGTCGCCGCGGCTTTGCCCATGAGCCCAGACTACGATGAGGTCGTTCCCCTTCTCGATGACACCAATGGTTCATTCTGCCCCGATCACGCGCCTCAGTAGCAGCACCGACAGCATCAGCGCCGAGCTGACCGCGACGATGGTCGGCCCGGTCGGCAGGTCGGCAACATACGAGATCGAGATTCCCACGACGCTGCTCAGCGCTCCCGCCACGACCGCCCCTGCGAAGGCGACCCGCAGGCTCTTTCCCAGCGACAGCGCCGTCGCCGCCGGCAGCACCAGGAAGTTGAACACCACCAGTGCTCCCGCGGCGCGAATCGCGAGTGAGATCGTGATGCCGATGGTCAGGAACAGCACGACGTTCCAGAGCTGGGCGCGCAGGCCGAGCGCCGTGGCCATGTCGGGGTCGAAGGAGACGAACAGGAACTCCTTGAAGAACAGCGCGTGCACGAGGCCCACGCCAAGCCCCAGCGCTGCCAGCAGCACGACCTCGCCGGTGTCGATCGCCAGCACGTTGCCGAACATCAGGTTCAGCACCTCTGATTCGGCGTGCGTACTGAGCGCGACGACGAGAATGGCGAGCCCCGCTGCCGCCGCATATGCGACGCCGACCAGCGTCTCGCGCGGCACGTAGCCCTCGCGTCGCTGCGCGGCCATCGCGACCGCGGCAACCACCGTCAGCACGAGTGCGACGGGTTGAGGCGCCAGCTGCACTCCGTGGCCGTAGGCCTCTTCGAGATAACCGCTGACGAACAGCGCCAGCGCCACACCGAGCGAACTCACCTGCGCAAGCGCCGCACCGACGAACACCGCGCGGCGCAGCACGATGAACACGCCGAGCCACGAGCACACCACCGCGACGATCGTCGTGCCGGCCAGCACGTTGAGCATGAAGCCCTGCTGGAACATCTCGACCAGCTTGCTCACAGCACCACCACCCGCTTGCCGGCCACGCGCTCGACGTGCGCCTCGACGTTGTACATCTCGCGCAGGACTGCCGGAGTCAGCAGCTCGTCGACAGGTCCCACGCGGACGTGGCCGTCGTGCAGCAGCAGCAGCCGGTCGGCCGAATCGGCCAGCTCGTTGAGCCGGTGCGTCACGTAGACGACCGTCACTCCGGTCCCGGTGCGCAGCCGCCGGATCAAGTCGAGGATCGCCTGCTGGCCTTCGAGGTCCATGCCTTCCGTCGGCTCGTCCATCAGCAGGATGCGGGCTTCGGCCGCCAGCGCCCGAGCGAACAGCGTGCGTTGCTTCTGCCCGCCGGACAGGTCGCGGAAACGCTTGCCGGCAAGCTCCGCGATGCCGACGTGCCCGAGCTGCAGCTCGGCAATACGGCGGTCTTCGGCGCCCGGTCGCCTGCCGGGACGCAGCAGGCCGTAGCGGCCCATCAGCACGATCTCGCGTGCCGTCAGCGGGAACATCTCGTCGACGTGGGCGCGCTGCGGCACGTAGCCGAAGCGCATCCGCTGACTGCTTCCGTCGAACAGAATGCGGCCGTGCAGCGGCTCGATGATCCCGAGCATCGCGCGCAGGATCGTCGTCTTTCCCGAGCCGTTCGCGCCGACCACACCGAAGAACTCGCCCTCGCCGATGAAAAAGTTCAGATCCGACAGCACGACGTTTCGGCGGTAGCCAAGCGCGACGTCCTGGAAGTCGACCAGACGAGTCGGTTCCCGGCCGTGCGACAAAGGCTTTGCAGAAGCGGTGCTCATCGCAATGCCGCCATGATCCGCTCGATGATGCTTCCGCACAGCGACGGATAGTCCGGGATGTCCGCATCGCCGCCGACCTGTGCGGGAAACTCGACCACCCTGGCACCGGCCTGCGCAGCCACCGTGTCCGGTGTCCGCCGCTCGTGCCACGGCTCCATCAGGATCAGCGGCACCTTGTCGCTTTTCATGCGCGCGATCAGCCCGCTGATGTGCGAGGCCGACGGCGGGATGCCTGGCTTCGGCTCGATCGTATCCGCCTGAACCAGTCCGAAGCGCTGTAGGAAGTAGGTGAGGCTCTTGTGGTAGGTTACGACCTTGGTGCCACGCAAGGGCTCCATCGACTTCAGGCAAGCCGCCTCGGCTTCGTCGATTCGCGCGAGGAGCTTGTCGAGGTTGGCGCGAAAGGCCGCGGCGTTCTCGGGCGCCGCGCGCGAAAGTCCCTCGCCGATGTTTCGCGCCATGATCTTTCCGTTCTCGGGATCGATGGAGAAATGCGGATTGCCTCCCGGATGCACGTCGCCCATTGCGCGCGTAACAACCTCCGACGGAATGTCGAGCAGTGGCACGCCGTCGGCCGCGACGATACGGCCGCGGGAGCCAACACGTATGCTGTCGTTACGGGTCTGGTCGATCAGCGCCGGCAGCCAGCCGACTTCCAGCTCGAGGCCGTTCTCGATCAGCACATCGGCGTTGTTCAGCGTGACGATGAAGCTCGGCCTGGCCTGCACGTAGTGCGGATCCTCGTTCGGCTTGCCGATACAGCTGACACTCACCGAGTCGCCGCCGATTTCTCGCGCAATCGACGCGAGATCGGGAAGCGTGGCGACGACGCGGAGTTTTGCGAGCGCCGCGGCAGGCGCGAAGAGCGTCAAGCTCGCAGACAACATGGCGAAGCCGGCGAATGACCTTCTCGACCATTGCATGAGCATGTCTACCGCCGTCATCGGCTAGAACTTGTGCGCGCCGTGCGCGCCGAGGATGAATTCCGCCTGCAGCCACACCGAGTGCTCGTCGCCGAATTCCTGGCCGTGGTCGTAGTTGTACTGAAGGCGAAGCTTGGAGAATTCGGTCGGGTAGAAGGTCAGGTTCGGCGAGATGCGCGTGCGGTTGCCACGCTCGAGCGGGTCGATCGCATCGAACTCACTCGCGTCGCCGGTGACGTACTCGCCGCGCAATCCCGCGACCCAGCGCAGGTGGAAACCCCACAGCAGCTGCGAATAGAAGCCGTAGTCGTCGAAGCTCTCGCGCGTCAGCGGCACCGTCGGATCGGCCTCGGCGCGGTACTGGCGCAGCATCGCTTCGCTCTGCCACGACACGAAGGGGAAGCCCCGCTGGGCGCTCTCGGGACGCCACTTCCAGTACAGGTCCGCGCCATAGATGCGCGTGTAACCGTCGACCCCGGTATTGTTCGGGCCGAAAGCGCCGGATGCTCCGATCACCACGGTCTGCGTGTCGGTCAGGTCGAACGATGAGGTGAGGCGCGGAACCCACAGAACGTCGCCGATCGTGTGGATTCCATGATCGAGCGGCGTGCGTCCGTAGGTGTTCTCCGAGTTGCGGAAGCTGAACGCGGTTTCGCCTTCGCCGTTGAAGACTGCGAGCAGCAGCTCGGTGTAGAACGGCGTCGGAGCCAGCCACGAAAGCCGCGCGCCGAGATTGCGAAGCCCGTCGCCGCCTAGCAGCCGTGCCATGATCAAAGGCTCGTCGACGAAGGCCCAGGCATGGGGGTGCGCCTGGTTCTGGCGGCCGAACTCGGCGAAGAACTGCCCGCCTTTGAGCTGGAAGTTCCACGGCAGTGACGTCGTCACGAGGTACGCCTCTTCCAGTTCGAGCGAGGTTTCGTTGCCGTCGTCGAGCTTGAAGACGACGCTCGCGAAGCCTTTGAAGTAGGGGTCCACCGCGCCGTCGAGCACGAGCTCGGCGTTGCGCAGCGAGAAGCCGCGCTGGTCGGGGTCGTGGTCGCCGAGCTGGAGCTCCTGCACGTCGCTCTCGGTCGAGGTGCCGAGGTTGGTCAGTACGTCGAAGCTGAGGTTCATGTAGTTGGCACCCGAGGCCGAGCGCATCAGCGTGACCGGCTGGCCGCTCAGTAATGACGCTGCCGTGTTCGTCGGGGGCGCCACCGCAACCGCGGCGGGCGGAGCCGCTGCGGCCGGCACAGGTGCCGGTGCAGAGACAGGCGCAGCAACGGCAGCCGATTTCTTCTCCGTCTCGAGCTCGTCGATGCGGCGCTGCATGCGCAGCATCTGCTCCTGCATCTGCTGCATCTGTACCTTGAGCTGCTCCAACGTCGCCGCGGACGTGTCCGCAAGGGCGGCACCCCGAGCGGCCACCAGGCCGCCAATCGTCAGGACCTGAAGGACGCGAAGCACGGTCCGCGCCGCAGGATTCCGCTTGGTCGTGACTTGACGCGCACGCGCTTGCGCGCGGCCGTCTCGATCGAATTCGCGTCGCATCGTTTCCTCCAGCCCTCCGGCCTTGTGGCCGCCGGGCTTCGGCCTTCAGGCCGCTCGAATGATTTGCCGGAGCGGCGCCGGATCGCGGCAACCTGCGGGTGAACGCAGATCGCCGACGAAACGCGCGCGCTCGTCCGCTGAATCGGAAAAGGAGACTGCGAATTTACGCGAGGCTGGGCGGAGCGCGGGCGGAGAGGTCGGCGGCGAGATCCTGCGTTCGAAGTGGCGTGCTTTCGTCCCTCCCGAGCCGGGTGGCCACGGTCAGCGGGACGAATTCGACCCTTGCGATCGAAACCAGGCTCTTCAGTCGCGTAGTCGTGCGGCAGACAGGACACGCGGCCGCGTCGTGCCGCTGTTCGGGTGCGGAAGCGGGCGCCTGCTGCCGGAGCATCGGTGAGGAGTCGCACCACGCGACAACGCCCGGAAGTCCGCCCTTGTCGTGAGCGAGGTGGACCGCAGGCATCCAGGCCTGCGCTGCGACCGCAAGCACGCAGACATTGGCCGCCAGCCGGCGGAAAGCGCGCGATCGCATCCTGAGAGCGAAGCCCGGCATCGAATCGTCGCGGATCTGAGCAGCGCCGCTGCGCGGCGTCAACCAGCCACGAAAGGACTCGCAAGCGGGTGAGAATCCGTTTTTCCCCCGCCCGTTTGCACTAGCCCGACCGGGCGTGGTCGAGAACCGCCAATCGATGCTTTTCGGGTCGCCGCTCGGCTGCCGGCCACCACCAGCAGCGGCCGGCAGGGGTAGGAAGATGACCCTGGAATCGCGCGATTGAGTAGTAGCGAACGATCGCGAAGCGACGAATGCAGCGAGCGCGAAGCGATCTATGGAACGATCGCGAAGCGATCGATGAAGCGCTGCAGCTCGGCGACGTCCTGCGTGGCCGATGCCAGCGCGACGTAGGTGTCGGGCCGGATCAGATAGGCTGCGTCCCTGGCGAGCCCGGCGCGCCCAGCGTCGGCACTCCAGTCGAATTCCTGCAGCGCGAGTGCGCGAGACCTCGCGAACTCCGCCAGTGCCGCCCTGGCCTTGCCGTAAACGTGCAACTGCCAGCCGAGTGATCGCAGCGGCGCGAAGTTGTCCACGCTCTCCACCCACGGAAGCCGGTCGCCGCCGTGAACGTTGCCCGCCATGCCGGAGGCCAGCGCGCTGTCGCGATAGTGGATGCGGATCTGCGACAGGGTCCGGAACATGAACCGGCGAAAAAATGGAAATCGAATCAGCCGCGGCACGACGTTCGGAATCAGGACTCTGCGGATGAACCGCCCGCGCAGATGCGGGTCGACGACACCGGTGAACACCGTATCGGTGGTCGCGACCAGCGTGCGTGCGAACGCGATCCTCTCCGGTTCGTAGCTGTCCAGAATCTGCTCGGATGCGCGGCCGCGTACCACCGCCGCGAGCTTCCACGCGAGGTTCACGGCATCGCCGATACCGGTGTTCATGCCCTGGCCGCCGGCCGGGCTGTGCACGTGTCCGGCATCGCCGACGAGGAACGCGCGCCCCTTGTGGAACTGCGCCGCGACGCGGTGGTGCACCTGGTAGGTGGAGAACCACTTTTCCTTCCGCACGCGGATGCCGACCAGGTCCTCGACGAAGGGCCGGATGTCTTCGAGAGTCACCGAGGCCTTCCCGCGCAGCGGTCGCGGAATGATGCCGATCAACCGGAATCGGCCGGTGGTGCGGATCGGAAACACCACGCAGAACAGGTCGGTACCGAGGCACAGGTTGAGGTCGCCGTCGGTTGCCACGCCGGTCGCCTCGACATCGGCGACGTAGAACGACTGCTCGTAAGTGCCGCCGGGGAAGCCGACCTCCATGCCGTCGCGCACCCTGCTGTGCACGCCGTCGCAGCCGCAGATCCACGCCGCTTCGACCGATTCCTCGCCGCCGGCCGATCGCAGCGTCGCATGCACGCGGCCGCCGTCGTCGTCGAGGCCGGCGAGCTCGGTCTGCCACTCCACCTCGACGCCTTCGCGGCGCAGCCTGTCGCCGAGCACCTTCTCGTGCTCGTCCTGCGGAAAGCTCAGCACGAACGGGTACGGACTGAGTCCTTTGCCGAAGTCGGCGATCTCGATGCGCGCCGCCTCTACCCGTCTCTCGCGCAGGTGCACGCGGCCGACGCGGATGCCGCGCGAGATCACCTCATCGGCAAGCTGCAGGCGCCGGTAGAATTCGAGCGTGCGCGCGTGAACTGCCATCGCGCGCGATGCCGTTCCCGGTCCCGCAGCCTTGTCGATGATGCGCACGCGCACGCCGCGCAGCACCAGCTCGAGCGCCAGCACGAGCCCGGTGGGACCCGCCCCAACTATGAGGACATCGAGCAGATCGTCATCCATGCGACCACCTCACCTGGCAGACTCTGCTGCCGCCGCAGCTGTTTCCAGCCCTCGTCGAAATGAAGGTCAGCTGAAGCGGCGAAGAATCGACTTCGTCGCGCTGTCGGCCGATCGTGCGGCGCTGGCTGAAGTCTCTCTGGCGCGCTCCGGCGAAGAGCCAGTTCAGCGCCAGGCTGGCACTGACGACGGTGGCCATGTTCGACAGGCTGCTCGTGCGGATGCTCGGGTCGCTATGGAAGTGAACCATCGCCAGCGTGCCGACGACTGAACCGATGCCGTAGACCCACGCGCTGGTGCGCGGCGGAAAGCCGCAAATCGCAGCGATGCCGAAGCAGTATCCGGTGAAAGCCGCCGTGCCGCCCAATACGAGCTGGTCCACTCCAGCCGCCATGGCGCCGTGCGCGAGATAGCCGGCCGCGCCGATTCCGCGACCCAGTGCACGAAGATGTGGGTCAGGTGCAGGGCCAGCATCAGCGGCGGGAAGACCAGCGCCCGGGGGATCTCGCGCTCGAGGTTCTCTTCCGCGAAGGCCGCGGCCTCCTCTGGTGGCAGTCTCCTGCCGAGCCGGCGGCGGACGCGGCCGCGCAGCGATTCGCGCCAGCCAGGCCCCCGGACGGCGCGTGTCTCGGCGGATTCCATCCCCACCTCGCGCAGAGTAGCACTCGCCGCGTCGCGTCGAGGGGATTCGCATCCTGCCAGAGTCGGGAAACGGCAATGAATCCCCTGCCTTTGCCGCGACTTCTTCCGGCGATAGTGCTTGCTAGGACTCGGTCGCAGGCGCATAAGAACTCGTCGTTCCAGAGCTGGCGGAGGCATCGCATGAGTCGTCGCAGCTG
>Ga0247727_10011149_pt1 | contig 15750 bp, 13 predicted proteins | sample WisWelCaveWW1625_FD_202498 | JGI IMG/M metagenome (GOLD analysis project Ga0247727, IMG submission 202498) | Biofilm microbial communities from Wishing Well Cave, Virginia, United States - WW16-25 | ecosystem: Environmental > Aquatic > Deep subsurface > Groundwater > Cave microbial mat | place...
TGCCGGAGTCGCTGCTGGAAAGCGAATTGTTCGGGCATGAAAAAGGCTCGTTCACCGGCGCGACCGGCCGGCGCGTCGGCAAATTCGAAGTCGCGAACAACGGCAGCATTTTTCTCGATGAAATCGGTTTGATGACGCAGGCGACGCAGGCGAAGGTGTTGCGCATTTTGCAGGAGCGCGAGTTCGAACGCGTCGGCGGCAACGAAATGGTGAAGGTCGACGTGCGCGTGATTTCGGCGACGAACAAAGATCTGGAAGAGGCGATTAAAACCGGCGAGTTTCGCGAAGATTTGTATTATCGCATTTCGGTTTTTCCGATCAAGCTGCCGCCGCTGCGCGAGCGCAAGGAAGATATTCCTTTGCTGGCGGCGCATTTTCTCGAAAAATATACGAAGCAGGAAAACAAAGAGATCGAGGGCGTGGCGCCGGACGCGCTGGAGTTGCTGATGGCTTACAATTGGCCGGGCAACGTGCGCGAATTGGAAAACTGCGTCGAGCGCGCCGTGGTGCTGGCGAGCGCGCGCGAAATCACGCCGAAAGATTTGCCGAACAGCGTCCGCGCCATCGGCGAAAAGAAAATCTATGAATCCGACAACACGCTGTCGAGCTGGATCGAGAAGCTCGAAGAGGACGCCCTGCGCAACGCGCTGCTGGAAAACGGCGGCAACATTTCGCAAACCGCCAAGAAGCTCGGCATCGGCCGCGCGACGATTTATCGCAAAGCCAAGAAGTACGGGTTGCCGATGGTGAAGTAGGGCGAGCAGGCTTGTGCGCCAAATAAACAAGAAGCCCTGAGGCAAAAAGTTCCGGGAGCAAATTCATGTCAATGATTACTGTCGACGAAAATCAATTACAGGAAGTCGTCAGCAAAGCCGTGCAACAGCACCTCAAGCTGACCTTCCAGGACATGGACGAAGTGCGCAAGTCACCGGCAGGGGCCATCGTTCGTCTTGAAACCAAAATTGAGTCGCTCGCAGATGAGGTTGGAGAGCTTAAGGCTGAAGTCGCCGACTCTCGGGCTGAAGCAAAAGAAGAAATCAAAAAGCTCAGGGCTGAGATCGCCAACTCCCGCGCCGAAACCAAAGCCGAATTTGAAAAGGATCGCGCCGAAACCAAAGCCGAATTTGAAAAGGATCGCGTCGAAACCAAAGCAGGATTCGCCGAAACCAAAGCCGAGTTTGAAAAAACACATGCGAAGCTGACAAAGCTTGAAGACGGGCAAAACGGCCTCAATGCGCGTCTCACGAAAGTGGAAGGCTTGTTGAAACTTATTGTGGCTTTATATTTTGCGCTCTTCGGCATCGTTGCTTCGTGGTTTGCGAAATCGGTTTTCTTCCCGTAAGCCGACCTCGAAAAAGATTCTCGCCGGATATCCCACCAGCACAATTTCGGATTGCAAATCCTCTCTTGCAAATTTCGCCGCATTTCGTTACTTTAGTTTCACCGGAAACTGGAGCAGGAAGCAAAGGCAGGTGGTTTCATGATTTTAATCGACGGACGGATCGGCGAAGGCGGCGGCCAGATTTTGCGCACCGCGCTTTCGCTCAGCGCGGCGACGGGCAAAGCGTTTCGCCTCATTCATATTCGCCGCAAAAGGAGCAAGCCGGGCTTGCGCCATCAGCATCTCGCTTGCGTCAGTGCCGTGACGGAAATTTGCGGCGCGCACTGCAAAGGCAATCGGCTGGAATCGCTCGAGCTCGAATTTACGCCGGGACCGATTCGCGGCGGCGAATATTTTTTCAACATCCCGACTGCGGGTTCCGCCATGCAAGTGATGCAGACGGTGCTGCCGATTCTGTCGCGCGCACCGGCGGTTTCGACGGTTCGCGTTCGGGGCGGCACGCACAACCCCGGCGCGCCGCCGTTTGAATTTTTCATCCTGAGTTTTTTGCCTCTGCTCAAGCAACTCGGCGTCACGGCCGAAATGCAAATTCGCAGGCACGGCTTTTATCCAGTCGGCGGCGGCGAAATCGTTGCCACCATTCATCCACTGGTAGAACGGACACCGAACTTCTCTCTGCTTCAACGCGGCGAGCCGGATATCGCTGGCGCCGAAATTTTAATTTCCTGGTTGCCGCGATCGATTGCCGAGCGTGGAAGTAAAATTTTACAACAAAAGCTACACTGGGGCGAAAACAAAATTACAATCACGGAAATCGACGATTCGCCGGGGCCGGGCAACGTCCTGATGATTCGTGTCAAATATGGCACGCAGACTTTTTTGTTTACGGCCTTCGGCCAGCGCGGGAAAGCCGCTGAGCAGGTGGCCGCGGAGGCGTGCGACATGTTTACCAGCTTTGGGTTGAGCAGGGCGGCGCTGGATGAGCATCTGGCCAATCAAATTCTGCCGTATCTCGCGCTGGCCAACGGCGGCGTTTACACCGCCCAGAGCCTGTCGCTGCACACGAAAACGAACATCGAAGTGATCAGGCGCTTTCTGGAGGTTAAGATCGAAGTGAAGAAAAAAGACGACGGATGTTTTGAAATTCTGGTTGCCAACCGTTAGTTGCTTTTACTCATACTCTTACTTTTACTCGTTCTCTTACTCGATTTTAGTCGCTTCAAAGGAAAATGAAGAGTATGAGAATGAGTACGAGTAAGAGAAAAATAAACTTTTTATAGACCTTTATAAGCCGCCATGCATTATTTTGCTTACCGACAACGACAACTCTTTTGCGAAGATGTTCCCGTGGCTGAAATCACCGCAGCGCACGGCTCGCCGCTTTATCTTTACAGCCGCAAAACTTATCAAGAAAAATTCGAACAGATTGATCGGGCGTTCGCAACGCATTCGCATCAAATCTGTTTTGCGCTGAAGGCCAATTCCAATCCGTTCATTCTGCGCGATTTTGCCGAACTCCGCGGCGGCGCGGATGTGGTTTCCGGCGGCGAATTGCAACTCGCTTTGCAGGCCGGCATTCCCGCCTCGCGCATCGTGTTTGCGGGCGTCGGCAAGCGCGACGATGAAATCATTGCCGGCCTCGACGCCGGCATTCGCGGCTTCAATGTGGAATCGGAGGCCGAGCTCCAGGTCATCGACAAATTGGCGGAACAGCGAAAAAAAATCGCGCCGGTGTCGTTGCGGATCAATCCGGACATCGACATTCACGGCCATCCGTATATTTCCACCGGTCGCGCGGCGGATAAATTCGGCGTTGAGCTGGCGCGCGCGAAAGAATTGCTGGCGGAAATCAAAACGTTGCGCCACGTAAAATTAGTGGGCTTGCACGCGCATCTCGGCTCGCAAATTACCGAGTTGTGGCCGTTTCCGCAAATCGGTGAAGTCTTCTCCACTTTGGCGCAAGCCGCGCGCGCCGCCGGGCATCACCTCGACTATATCGACGTCGGCGGCGGCCTCGGCGCGATCTACGAGAACTTTATCGAAGTCGAGTCGAACACCAATCCCGCGCCCGATCTTGCGCTCGATCCGAATAATCTTGCGGAAAAACTATTGCCCGCATTGACGCGCCACCTGCCGGAAGATTGCACAATTATTTTTGAGCCGGGCCGGGCGATGGTGGCCGGCAGCGGTATTCTCATCACGCGCGTGCTTTACACAAAGATGACGCGCGGCAAATTTTTTGTCGTCGTGGATGCGGGCATGAATGATTTGATTCGGCCGAGTCTGTACGGCGCCTATCATCAAATCGTTCCGGTGTCGCAGCGCGACGGCGAATGGCAAAACGGCGATGTCGTCGGCCCGATTTGTGAGTCCGGTGATTTTCTCGCCAAAGATCGGCCGCTGCCGCCGGTGCAGCGCGGCGATTTGCTGGCGATCATGACGGCCGGGGCGTACGGCTTTTCGCTTTCTTCTAATTATAATGCGCGAACGCGACCAGCGGAAGTGGTGATTGACGGCGGCACCATGCATCTCTCGCGGCCGCGGCAAACTCTCGAAACGCTGTGGAAAAGCTGAGTATTGATTCATTAAAAAGCGGGGACTTCACTCTTCACGGAGTTGAAATCCCAAAGCTTTAATTTGACCGGCCGATTCGTTTTCTCCCGAGCCTGGTTTGACTGTGTAATTGTGAAACTCCCGCCGCACCGGATATTTTTTGCGCAAGTCATCGAAATATCGGGATCTTTCATCGGCTGGCATATTTAAAACCGCGCGCAGACGTCGATCATCGGCGGTGATATCATAAACGCGCCTGATCAGTGTGTCAAGCTTCTTTTCACTCGTTTCTAAATTCTCTTCCAGGCGAATGGCCGGCTCCGCAATCGCCGGCAACGCGTTTTCCATTTGCCATTGCGGCGCGACGCCGAGAAAATCACAGGCGGCGTGATAAATCTGATTCGTTCCGTTCAATTTTCCATCCAGCGAATAGCCCGCAATGTGCGGCGTGCCGATTTCAACAAGCTGCAAAAGCTCAGTGTTGATTTCCGGCTCATTTTCCCACACATCGAGAACGGCGGAACGCAGATGCCCGCTTTGCAAAATTTCTTTCAGCGCGGCATTATCGACGACTTCGCCGCGACAAGTGTTAAAAAGCGCGCTGCCGCGCTTCATCTTCTTCAAACGTGCACGATCAAATAAATGAAACGTGGCGTCTTCGCCTGTATGAGTGAGTGGCGTGTGGAGCGTGATGATATCGGCTTCCATCAACGCGGCGAGCGGCAAAAATTCCGGATCGCGTGTTTCTCGCGCCAGCGGCGGGTCATTCAGCAAAACGCGCATGCCGAGACCGGCGGCCATTCTCGCGACGCGGCTGCCGATGTGGCCGACGCCGACAATTCCCAGCGTTGATTTTGCCAATGACAATTCATGTGCGTTAGCATGATGCAGCAACGCCGCCGTTACGTATTCGGCCACGGAGCTGGCATTGCTGCCCGTCGCGCTGGTGAAGGCGATATTCTGTTGCGCCAGATAATTCGTGTCGACATGCTCCGTGCCAATCGTCGCCGTCGCAACAAAACGAACCGCCGTGCCGTGCAATAATTTTGCATCGACTTTGGTCACGGCGCGAACGAGCAAAAGCTCGGCGTCTGCCAGTGCAGCGCGACTCATGGCGCGTCCGGGCAGCAAAGTGATTTCGCCCAAATGCGCAAAAGCCTCGCGTACGCAGGGAATATTTTCGTCAGCAACGATTTTGTGCATGTATTTTTCCATTGATCAGTTTGCCCCAAATTACAGCGGAGTGCGAAACTTTAGTTTCGCCGTGCCGATTTAAAAAACCTTTGTTTTTCGCCACCGTCAAATTTATATTGAAAAACTTCTTTAAACAAGGATGAACTCACTTGACGCGTTTATTTTGTTGCATGATCAGCTTCATTGCCGTTCTCGAACCGCTGGATGCGCTGGCCGTTCAAAACCATTCCGCCGGGCCGCTTTATAAAATGCGCGAGACGGAAATCGACACGTTGATCCGGCAAACGAGCCGACGTCATCCCAATTTTCTCGAGCGCCTGCAAATTTATTCGGCGCGCGCGCTTGGCGCGCCCTATCGCTGGTTTCCGCTCGGCGAAGGCCCACAGGGAAAATACGACCGCGGCCCGCTCGTCGATTTCACGCATGTCGATTGTCTCACGTTCTGCGAGCAGATTCTGGCGATGACGCTGGCGGAGAATTATGCAGAAATGTTTCAGCGTCTGCAACACTTGCGGTATCGCCGCGGCGAGATCGACATTCGCAGCCGCAATCATTTTATGCTCGCCGACTGGCTGCCGAACAATTCGTGGCTGGTTGAAGATATCACGGCGACGCTGGACCCCGGCCTTTGCGTCGAGATGACGAAAACGATCAACCGGGTTGAAGCGTTGCAGAAAAAGGGCGTGTCGCTCAAAGAGCTCACGGCCATTCCATCGCCGCAAACGATGACGATCCAATATATTCCTGAGGCGAATTTGCCGGCGATAAAATCCAAATTGCGCGGCGGCGAAATCGCCGTCGTCATGCAAAGCCGTCCGGGCATTTTTGCGGCGCATCTCGGCTTTGTGCTATGCGACAGCACCGGACGCGTTTTCTTTCGCAATGCTTCCGCGCGGCGCGGCGTTAAAAAAGGCGTGGATGAAAATTTCGACGACCTCGTGAAATTTCTCAAACGCAATCCGAGCTGGGTGGGCGTGGTTTTTCTGCGCGTGCGGCCGGAGTTTATGAATCGACCGGAGCTCGTGGCGCGTGAAAAGCTGAAGCCGGTTGATACCAGCGCGATCAAGTAGCTCGCCGCAATCGGGTGTGTAGCGCAGTCATCCTGACTGCAGACAAGATGTCTGCGCTACTCATACATCACGGCGGGATTACAATTCGCTAAAAACTCTGCTTGACATTGGCCGAAAAGTTTTTAAATTAAAACTCGCGCCAACAGCCTTTGCCGCCCAAAGGACTTGTCATTCAGGATGAATCCCTGGCCTGCGGCAGGGCAGGCTTTTTGAATTCCATGATGCACGCAAATACAAAAAGGTTTCTTTCAGAATGACAATTTTGTTTTTGTCCCTATTGTTTGCGGCATGCGGATTCGCTCAAAGTTTCGATTTGAGGCGAGCCACCGACGGTTACCTGCGGCAATCCGGTTTTGATGTTTTGCATTACAATCTGCGCTTGAGCGTCGCCGACACCAATAACGTGATTCATGGGAAAGCCCTGCTCACCGTGCATCGTCGCGATACCCAGGACACCACGCTGGCGCTTGATTTTAAAAACATGACGATCACGGCGATACGGGTCGGCGCCCAAGCCGCCAGATTTCAGGCCGGGGGCGAGCAGGTTGAAGTGGATTTGCCGCGCGGAATCGACACGCTGATATTGGCGATTGAATACCGGGGCGAGCCGATGGACGGCTTGTATATTCAACCAAACAAATTCCAGCGCCGCACGATTTTTGCGGACAACTGGCCGGATCGCGCCCGCAACTGGTTTCCGGGCCTCGATCATCCGAACGACAAGGCCACGGTTGAATTTCACATTACCGCGCCGGAACGCTACACTGTTGTGGCCAACGGCCAACTGGAGCGCGAGCAACATAATCTGAATGGCACCAAAACGTGGAGCTGGCGCGAGCGTACGCCGATTCCGACTTACTGCATGGTGTTTGGCGCCGCGGAGTTTGCGGTGTTGCATCTCGGTGAAACGGAAAACGTGCCGGTAAGTTATTATGTTTTTCCGGGCGATGCGCCGGTCGCGGGAAAAAGTTTTGGCCGCACCGCGCAGATGCTGCAATTCTTCAGCGCGAATATCGGCGCTTATCCGTACGAGAAACTGGCGCTGGTGCAATCATCGACGCGTTTCGGCGGCATGGAAAATTCGAGCGCGATTTTTTTCGCGGAAAGCTTGCTCGGTTCGCCGCACGCGGAGGGAACGACCGCCCACGAAATCGCGCATCAGTGGTTTGGCGATTCCGTCACCGCCGCGGACTGGCACCATCTCTGGCTCAGCGAAGGTTTCGCGACGTATTTCGCGGCGTTGTTTTACGAGCATAGCGACGGCGCCGCCGCGTTTCGCGAAAAGATGCGCCGCCATCGTGAAAGTTATCTCGAATTTTCTCGCAAGAAATCGACGCCGATTCTCGATACGACGATCACGAATTATTTTGATTTGCTCAACGGCAACAATTATCCCAAAGCCGCGTGGGTGTTGCACATGCTGCGCAATCAAATCGGCGATGAAAATTTCTGGCGCGGCATTCGCGAGTATTATCAGGTTTATAAAAATGGCAACGCGCTGACGGATGATTTTCGCCGGATTATGGAGCGCGCCGGCGGTGAGTCGCTCGATTGGTTCTTCCACCAATGGCTGCGCCAGCCGGGCCATCCGGTGATCAAATACGATTGGCGCTGGCTGCCGAAAGAAAAAATGATCGCGCTGACGCTGCGGCAAACGCAGCCGGGGACATTTTTCCGCCTGCCGCTGGAAATCGAAATTGCCGGCAATAGCGGGAAAACGCGGCAAAAAATCCGGATGGAAAAACCGGAGGCGAAATTCCGTTTGCCGCAAAATAAAATGCCGAAACAAATCAGTCTCGATCCCGATGGAAAAATTTTAATGACGATTGTAAAATAAGATTTGTAGTCTTGCCCCCTTGTGGGGCATAGTTGGCATGCGAATTTAACGGCTCGGATAACGGCCCACCAGGGGCCGGGACTACAACAAAATGCAACAGTTCGTTTCACCAGCGGCTCGCGAGGGAGCAATGCAGCTCGTCGGACATATCAACGAAGATCAGGTGATGGCGTTGTATCTCGGCGAATTGACGCGCGACGAGGAGCAGCGCCTGCAGTATCACGTCTCCGATTGCCCGAATTGCCGGCGGGAGTTTTCGTTGTATCACGAAATTCTCGGCGGCGTGGAAACGCTGGTCCAACAAATGGGCGGGCGGCACGCCGAACTCTTGCGCGCGTCGATTAAAAACAAAATGCGCGCGAAACAGATTTATTATGAATTCATGCAACACCCGCTCACCGGGCCACTGCTGGTGGCCGTGACCAATCGGGGCGTGTGCATGATGCAATTCACCGACCGGTCGCCGTTCGAGATCGAGGAAATGTTGAAAAAGCGCCAGCCTGAGGCGTGGATCAAACGCGACCAGCTCATGACCGCCGCCATTCGGCAGGAGTTGCAGTCGTATTTGCAGCGCAAGCTCAGCCGGTTCACGATTCCGATTGACTGGCGTTTGGTGACGGGCGATTTTCAACAACAGGTTTTGAAAATCACGAGCCGAATTCCATACGGGCAGGTTTATACCTACGGTGAGATCGCGAAAAAAATCGGCAAGCCGAAAGCGAGTCAGGCGGTCGGACAGGCGCTGGGCGCGAATCCGATTCCTCTTTTGATTCCGTGCCATCGCGTGGTGGCGAGTGGCGGTAAAATCGGCGGCTTTTCGGGCCGGACGGGCGAAGCCGGGGTGAATCTCAAAAGGAAGTTATTGCAACTTGAAGGAGTGCGCTGGTCAAACAAAGGAGAGAAGCTGACAAGGCAACTTGAATTATTTGCCGGGGCGATTTAATGATGCGTCCAATTCACCGTCGTTTCATCTCACCCAATAAACTATCGGAGGAGGAGTTATGAAGCTTAACGCCCCCAATCAAACCTTCTGGCTGGTCGCCGTTGTGCTCGGCGTGCTCGGAATTCTCGGGAAATTAGCCATTATTCCGGCAGCCATCATCGCGGGCAATGCTTTCTGGCTGGTGACGATTGGCTTTGCCATTCTGGCGTTGACGACGATGTTTAAAGGCGCCTGACGGCAAGCAGTGCGGCGAGACTCTCGCAGCAGTTCGGGTTTGATTTTTCGCGCTACGAGAGTCACGTTATTTATTTGCTTTCTTCTTCGATCAAATACTCGCCCGCCATCGCCGTAAAACCATCCGCATTGGTAAACGCCACCATCGGCGGATTTTTCTTCGACGCTTTGATTTCCCCGCAACCCACCTCGCCTTTTTTATTCACCGCGACAAACTTGACATGGAAATCGATTTTAACGCCGCGTTTTTGATTGATCTCGACAATGCGTTTGCACGCTTCGAGACAGGCTTTGGTGGGAGGCATGCCTTGCCGCATCAATGAAACGACATAAAAACTGCCGCAGGTGCGAATCACTTCCTCGCCGCGCCCCGTCGCGCCCGCTGCGCCGACTTCGTTATCAACGTACAAGCCCGCGCCGATAATCGGCGAATCGCCGATACGGCCGGTCAATTTTCCAAAGAGGCCGCTGGTCGTGGTGATACCGGCGACGTCGCCCTTCGCGTCAATGCCGAAAACATTGATCGTGCCGGTGGGGCGGCCGTTGCGATCTTTGTAAATGCCATCCGCCGGCGGCAGCCAATCATCCTGATCGCTCAAATTTTCTTTCCATTTCAACCACACCAGCCGCGCTTTTTCCGTGAGCAGGTTTTCAATTTGGAAACCATGCGCAATCGCAAACTTTTGGGCTCCAGCCCCAACGAGCATCATGTGATCGGTGCGCTCCATCACCAGCCGCGCGACACTGCACGGGGTTTTGATGCCTTCGAGGCACGCGACCGAGCCGGGCTTGTGCGACGGGCCGTACATGCACGAGGCATCGAGCTGCACGACGCCCTCTTCATTCGGCAAGCCGCCGTAACCGACGCTCATGTCTTCCGGATCAAGCTCCGTGACGTTCGCGGATTTTTCGACGGCGTCCATGAGGCTGCCGCCATTGGAAAGAATTTCCCAACCAGGCGTGTTCACTTTGCGGCCCCAGTCTTCGCCGCGGCTGCACACGAGGATCGGCAGTTTCACGGCTTTTTGTTGCGTCTTGCCGGTGATAATGTTGGGGAAATTCAACGCGGGCAACGCCGCGGTGAATTGCAAAAAACGTCTTCTGGAAAAAGTTGTGGACATGGTTCCTCCTCGGTGGGTGTAATGTAAAATTAATTTAATATAAATTTAAGAGTTATTTAAGAGCAACATGGTTATGGCAAGAAGCATTGGGTGTCATCGTGTCCTCCCCTTTTTTGAAATTATCCATCTAATCGAAATCTATTAGCAGTGGATGCTATTAGAATGTCGGGGGCCACGACAATTAGAACGCTAATAGAATCTATGAAAAGAAACCTTCGGTGTTTTGGTGTTCACTTGTTTGATTTAAATGTTCTATTCTATCCAAAATCTATCCATAAAATTTTGGATAGATTTTGGATAGAGCAACGTGTGTTTCAAGTTTCATAGATCACTTACCGCACTTTTCAAAAAAACATGATAAAATTGCATTCACAACTTTTAGAAAACATATGCCTCACTGTCTTGTTTTCTCTTAACTTGTAGAAACACATATTTTATTAGCATCCTTTTAGCAGAGGGATGCTAATGGAATGCTAATAGAGTTCAGGAAAGGACATATCGAGCCCAACGCCGTCCGCCTTCGCGTTTTAACAAACCATTTCCTTGCATCTTCTTAAGCAAATGCGAAGCACGCTGCATGTCTACACGGAGCAAATCACGACACTTGGAATTGCTAATTGAACCATGCTCCCGCAGATACGCCAAAATTTTCTCTTCATTGCTCAGAGATGGCGGCATCACTTTTACTTCTGCCGGTACATTCAACGTGTAATGCGCCCATCGCCGTGTGCTGTGCTGCTTCGTTAAGCCGGATTGAACGAGTCCGCGCAATTCGCGATTGGCCGTGACCGAATCCACATGATTGAGCCGTTGATAATCGCTGTTGGTCATCTGCTCATTGTGGCGCAAATAAACCAGCGCCAGGCGCTGGTGATCGTTCAGCGGTTGGTTGGCAAATTGATTGAGCCAGGCAATGGCTTGCGGATTCATCAAAGTGTGGTTGCGAAACGTGACCCAGAAGGACGACCGTTTGTCCTGAAAACGCGGCGGTTCAAGGTTGGCTCTGCTCATGGCTTCGAGCATCGTGCGGACGCCGCTGCCGCGATTTTCCACGAGGTGCAGGTCTTCCATCAAACGCATCAGCACGCGATTGCGCGTGGATTGCTCCTCTTCGATGGCCTCGACAGAAACGTTTCCATACAAACCGCCGGGGCTTTGAATTTCCAAACGGTCGGCAAACAAGCGAATCTGAATGTAACTGCCACGCACGAAGTGACTGTAATCGCGATGTGCTATCGCGTTGACAATAGCCTCCCGCACGGCGCGTTCGGGATATTCGGGGATATCGCGCCGATACACGCCTTCGATCAGGCTGCTTTTACGGATGTTGGCCAGCACCTGATTGACGGCGCTGTCGACGATCTCCGGGATCGTTCCCTCAAACTTGCGATTATCTAAAAACCTTTCGCCGCGCGGCGTTTCTTCCGTTTCCGTCGTGCCGAAGTATTGCAGGAAAGTGATGACCATTTGCGGCTCGAACGATTGGGGATATTTGCCAAACATCAGCATGCCTGCCAGAGTCGGGCGCGCCACGCCGTCAACTTCGCGAACAATACGCAATTGCGCCAACACCTGATCAAAAGGCATGTTTAAATAATCGGCCTGCGGACGCGCGCGCCGCAACTGTGAGAGATAATCCTCCAACTTCATGCGATCCAAATCGTCAAGAATGGCGTCGCGAACAGGCTCTTCATCGAATGTCGGCTGCAGGCGGGCGCTGACATATCCGAAAATTTCATAGTCGGTCATTTGGCGGTTGGTGTTGCCGACGCGGATATAACAGCCTTTCTGCAAACCCGCGGGCCGGTAAAAACACGGCTTCTGTTCGGGAGGAAGATCGAATATTTCGGCGGCGACCACGGTTTTGCCGTTTATATCTTCAACGGTAAACTCAGGACGCAATGCAGGCTCCATCTCGGCGGCTGCCAAATGGCTGATTTCCTCTTGCAGCCGTTGCGCGTTTCCGACGCCGACAATCTCAAAATTTCGGCTCTCATCCAGCCCGAACAAGATCGCGCCGCCGTTACGATTGGCAAAAGCCGACAACGGTTCGTAGAGGCGCTGCGGCGTTCCACCTTGCGCCGCTTTCACTTCGATATCGTCCAACTCGCTTTGGAGTTGTTGAACGTCGGCAATCAACTCGAGCAGATCGTCTCGGGTCATGGTTTTATCTCTTTAAAGATGATATAGCTTTTGCAACATTGTGCGTTGTTCGCGCCGTGACATTTAGGGTCTTTTCAATTTTTTCGTCTTCATCGGAATCTGGCGCGCCGCCTGATTTTCCGCATAATCAAGAAACATGGTGACAATACGCTCGAGCCTTTGATCTCATTTTCGTTCAAATAATTTTTGGCAACGCTCACATCCGAATTGTAGAAATCCACCTCTCGCGAAACCGAGCGTTCGCCCTCATTTTGAACTATTCGAATTTTTCGAATAGTTGCCGGTTCCATCAATTCACCCGAAGCATAAATCTCTTTCAGATGGTAGTTGATGGTGTGGACTTCCACATCGAACAATTCGGCCATACGCCGCTGGCTGAGCCAGAAGGTTTCCTCCTGAAAAAATACTTCCACTTTCGCGACGCCGTCCGGTGTCGTGTAAAGGATGATTTCGCCTTCGCGCGTTTCTAAACTCTTGCGCTCACTTTTTTTGCGGCTCATAAAAGGCTCCGGCAGTCATTCAACGCGTTTTCTGCTTTTTGCCCGATTGCAATTGTTTTAATTTTTCCACCGCCGCCTCAAAATGTTTTTCCACTTCACTTGGCTCGGACAATTGGCGCTGGTGAAATTGTTCGTACTCCGTCTCCGCTTTCGCCACGGCAATCTCGTGGCTCATGCTGCCGGCATGGGTGAGAATCTCGCGTTCGCTCAGTTTCAGGAAATCGTCCAATTTCACAATCCAATCCCGCATGTACATCGGTTTGCGGTTTTGTGCTTGCAGCTCGGCAAATTCGAGATAGGCTGTGACGATGCGGTTCAGCGTCTCAAGCTCTTCGTGATTCAAATAATTCTTGGCGACAATGACGTCTGATTTGTGCGGCTTGTTGCCCGTCCAACTCGTCAAACCCATGTTCGGCTTCGAGGCATCGGCGCGTTGGGCAACGATCTCCGCTGCCGTGTGTCCGTGCGCGGCCCAGTGCATTTTGTTCTGCACGGTGGCAAAAAACTTTTGTGACATTTCGAGGTTGGGTTCGTAGTCGATGCTCGTCGCGTAAATATCGAGCGCTTTGCGCCAGAAAACTTTTTCCGACCCTGGCCTGCGGCAAGGCGGGCGAGCGAATATCCCGAATGCGCGCCAGCAACTCGTCAAAGTAGTTGCCGCCGCCAACCTGCTTGAGCCGCTCGTCGTCCAGTGTGAACCCTTTCACAATGTACTCGCGCAGCCGCTGCGTCGCCCACATGCGAAACTGCGTGCCGCGATGCGACTTGACACGGTAGCCGACGGAGATGATGACGTCGAGGTTGTAATGTCGCGTTTGGTAGTTTTTTCCGTCGCTGGCAGTTGTCAAGTAATCCTTGACAACTGAATCTTCGAGCAGTTCTCCCTCGGAAAAGATATTTTTGACGTGCAGACTAACATTCTGTTTCGTCGTCTGAAATAAATCGGCCATCTGATTCTGCGACAGCCAGACGGTTTCGCGCTCCAGCCGCACTTCGAGACGGGTCTCGCCGTCCTGGGTTTGATAAATGATCAACTGCGACGGGCTAGGATTTTCTTTTGACAGGAGTTTCATTGTGTTTTCTCCGTTTTCATGCCGCCATTTGCAGTTGAAGTTGCACTGACGCCGCCTTGATCAATGGCCGTTTAACTTTGTCATCCTGAAAATATTTCATCGCCCGATACGCTTGCAGCCGCTTCTTGAACATGCGCGCCAACATCGGAACTTTACTGTCGACGTAATCATAAATTCGAATTTCCGCCTTTCCCGGATGCGGCCGCAAAATTCGGCCGGCATATTGCTCCATTTTGCCTTTGAAAGAAATTGGCATGGCGAGAAATAATGTATCAAGTCGGTGATCATCAAAACCCTCGCCAACATAAGCGCCGGTGGCGAGAATGACGCGCGCTTCGTCTTCCGGAATGGCCTTGAGTTTTTGCTGAGTTTCACGGCGTACTTTTTCGTCCTTGCCGCCGTGCAAAACAATCAGATGCTTCACGTGCTTTGCCAATTCGACGTGCAACCATTCAATGTGATCCCGGCGTTCAGTCAGAACAATGGGAGACCGCCCCTCTTCCAAAACATTGATAACGTCAGTAATGATCAACTGATTACGGCCTTCGTTGACGGCGAGAGCGTGGAGGATTTCGTGATGCGGCGTTTCATGATGATTAGACAAGACAAAACCGGTTTCTCGACAAATGAGCCGGCGCTTGAATGAATGCATATTCTCATGCTGAGAATCAATTCGGCAGCGCGTCGGCCCGCATTGCATGGTGATGATTGGATCGTGGCCGTCGCGGCGATATGGTGTTGCCGTCAAGCCGGTCACATATCGCGCCCGTGCGTGCTTCAAAACTTGCTCGACGGAGAACGCCGGTATGTGGTGGCATTCATCGACGATGACGTGGCCATATTCACCAACCAGTGGATCGACTTCGCCTTTTCGCACTAAACTCTGCAGCATCGCCACGTCGATTCTGCCGGTTCGCGAATCTTTGCCGCCGCCGATACAACCAATTTGTTCGGGGGGAAGATTGAGAAATTCCACCAACCGGCTATGCCATTGCTCCAAAAGCGGTTTGCGATGCACCAAAACCAAAGTGGAAAGCCGGCGTTGCGCGAGGAGATAAATTCCCACAACGGTTTTGCCGCTCCCCGGCGGCGCGACAAATATTCCAATCTCATGCGGCGAGAGTTGTGTGATCGCATTTTGCTGTGCCGCGTTCAGTTTTCCATGAAATTCAACTTCGAGCGGAATACCCTGAAAGCGCTCGTCGCCAATCTCGATAGTGATCTCGAGCGGTTCGAGCAACATACGAAGCGGCTCCAAACATCCGCGCGGAACGGCCAAATGTTTGGGAAACTCTTCGGCGCACGAGATGATGCGAGGAATCTGAAATGTTGAGCGCCGCTGCCGTTGGGCTTTATAGAATTCGGGGTTCTGAAACGAGGCCGATCGTTTGATCTCGGCAAGAAGAGCGGAAGGCAGTCCGGCTTTTTCAACATAAAGTTGATTCGCCATCGTTGCAATGAGGTGAGAAGGAATTTTATTGCGAATATTGAGTAAAACATTATGACGTACAAGCGGGATTTGCCAGGGCGTGTTCTCCTCTTCAGAAGAAAAGGAGGCAACACCGGTGACACGATTGGTTTTTGTTGCTTCGTTCACGAGTGTTTGCACTTCGTGCAGGCGCATTTTCCGAATTGAGGCCAAATACTCCCATTGATCTGGCAAAGGCTGAAACTGCGCATCTAAAAATTCCGTGTTGCCTGATTTTCGCGCTTCTTTTTG
>Ga0247727_10011150_pt1 | contig 15748 bp, 13 predicted proteins | sample WisWelCaveWW1625_FD_202498 | JGI IMG/M metagenome (GOLD analysis project Ga0247727, IMG submission 202498) | Biofilm microbial communities from Wishing Well Cave, Virginia, United States - WW16-25 | ecosystem: Environmental > Aquatic > Deep subsurface > Groundwater > Cave microbial mat | place...
TCTCATCGAATTGAATCAAACCGGGGCGCTCTCGCTGGCCAGCGGGTTGGCAAAAGAAAAGCTGCTCAAAGAAATCGATCTATTGAAAGGCGCGCGCACGATTTCCGATGAATTGCAACTGGCGAAACCGTTTATCGATTATGAAATGAGCCGCCGCGCCGATCAGGACGACTCGCACGTCATGTTCAACTATCTGTTGACTATCGAGCCGAAGAGTGGGGGAAAAATCGAGCAGGAGGTGTTGATCAGCACCGCGCTCGAAAACGGCCACTGGAGAGTGAACAATTTCGAAAATTATCGGGGCAGCGCTCTTTAGCGTTGACATGAAGAGCGAAAGTATGTATGTTTCGCGTGGGTAAAAATTTCAGCATACTCAAGGAATCGGTCGTCACAAACTTTAAGGAGTAAAGATGAAAATGAATCAAAGGATTCGCCGCATAAGTCTTGGGCTTCTTGCCCTCGCCCTCGGTTTTTGTATTTTTGCAGATGAAAAACTTTTCGCGCAGGATGCTGCACAACACCAGCACGAGATGATGGCCGCAACCAAAGCCGTGGCGGTTTTGCATCCAACGGTTGGAAGCAATGCCAGGGGCATGGTGATGTTTACGAAAGAGGAGGGCGGCGTGCGCGTCGTTGCCGTTTTTGAAGGCGTTCCAGCCGGCGTGCATGGTTTTCACATTCATGAATTCGGCGATTGCAGCTCGGCAGACGGCACGGCAGCCGGCGGCCATTTCAATCCGCAGAGCATGGAGCACGCCGGGCCGATGGCCGAGAAGCGGCACGTCGGTGATCTTGGCAACATCACCGCCGACGATTCCGGCAAGGCGCAACTGAATTATGTTGACAAACACCTGGCGTTCTCCGGGCCGAATTCGATTCTCGGTCGCGGTTTGATTTTACACGCGCAGCCGGATGATTTGAAGACCCAACCCACCGGCGCAGCAGGAGCGCGTATTGCTTGCGGCGTGATTGGCGTTGCCAAGCCGTGAACGTCCACAATTAAAAGCAACAGTGCCCGAGAAGTGGGTCACAGAATCAAAAACCCCACAGAAAGTGATCAATTCTATTCTGTGGGATTTCTTTTTCTGTGGACCAAAAAAGACGCTAAGGTTTTGCATCATGTCACGACTTCGGTCGTGCTGTTCGGTGCTGGTTGTGATGATTGGCTTGGCGGTACCATTCTCGAAACGACATAGCCCGCAAGCGCGCAAATCACCGCGCCGATGATCACCGTCCACATTGCGCCGAATTTTTCGGCCATGATACCGGCTTGCAAGCTGCCAATCGGCATCAACCCGCCGAAGGCAACGGAATAAATTCCCATCGCGCGACCGCGCAAATGATCCGGCACGCGTCGTTGTAGCGCCGTGTTCGCGGTGATGTAAAACGTGATCAAGCCAAATCCAACCACCACGAGAAGCCCCATCGACAAATTGAGATTTCTTGAAATCGCAAAGCAGCACACCGAGATAACCAAAATCGTCAAGCCGCTGAATAGAATTCTTCGCGGCGCAATACGATTTCCAATTGCCGCAACAGCCAATGCGCTGAATAAAGCCCCTGTGCCCATCGCTGACATCAACTTGCCGAGCGTCAGCGCATCGCCTTTCAAAATTTCTCCTGCAAAAACCGGCAGCAAGACGGAGAATGACCAACCGAAAATCGTCACCATCGCCACGAGAATAAGCAGACCCAAAACCGCTTTCGTTTGTCTCACATAGGAAAAACTTTCACCGAGCGATTTCTTGATGCTGCTCGTCGCCGCCGAGCTGAATGAGCGTCGAGGCAAGCGCATCACCCATAATCCGGCGATCACCGCGAGATAAGAAATCCCGTTGAGGAAAAAACACCAGGCGATGCCGATCAGCGCAATGAGTATGCCGCCGATGGCCGGGCCTAAAAGTCGCGCGCTGTTGAACACCGCCGAATGCAGCGCAATGCCGTTGGCCAGATCATCTTTTCCCACCAACTCCACGACGAACGCCTGCCGCGTCGGCCACTCAAAAGCAGTGACGATGCCGAGGCCCAGCGCCAGCGCGCCGATCCAAGTGATGGTGATTAATTTTCCCCACACTAACGCGGCAAAAATAAATGCCAGAACCATGGCGAGGACTTGCGTCAAAATGAGCAGACCGCGTTTCGGCCAGCGGTCGGCCATCGCGCCTGCAAAAACCGAAAACAACATGAGCGGCATCGAACCGAGAAATCCGATCATCCCTAGCCAGAAGGAGGAACGCGTCAGCTCGTACACCAGCCAGGCTTGCGCGGTGCTTTGCATCCAACTGCCGATGAGAGAAATCGATTGGCCGAAAATATACAAACGGAAATTGCGGTGCCGCATGGCGCGAAACATCACGAAGCGGGGGGAGTGAGCTTTCGCGAGGGTTTGTTCTCTTGTCGAGGGGCGGCTGGTTTTTTCTGCGGATAGAGTTGACATTCGGTACGAAATCTTCGATCTGGTTTATTCAGAATTTTATGGGAAGCTATCCAATTTGTCATTCTCGCGCAAACTTTTTTTTGATTGCCGGCGACAGCGCGGCAACAATTTGATTGACTACAAGCCGAAATCTTTTTATCATGATCGTCAAATTAACTTCATCTCAACGGAGCTTTTGTGAGTTTTTCAAAACTTTTTGGAAAAGCGTTTCTTGCAATTACGCTTGCCGGGTACAATTGGCTTCTCGCCCAACAGCCGCGAACCAGCGTTGACAGCTTGTATTCACCAAGTCTTGACCGGTTGAAAAAATTCACCATCACTCTTCCGGACCATTATAGCCCACCGAAGCATTATCCAATTTTGTATTTGCTGCACGGTTGGGGCGGGGGCCACAAAGATTGGATGGCAAAGAGCGATATTAAACGTTTCGTTGACGATCTTCCAATGGTCGTCGTCATGCCCGATGCGGAGAATTCCTGGTATGTTGACTCGGCGACCGAGCCGCGGAATCGTTTTGAAACATATTTGATGAAAGACCTGCCCAGGGCGCTGAATGACAAATATTCCGTCGATACCACGAAGCAGGCGATCATCGGACTGTCGATGGGCGGATACGGCGCACTCGCGCTCGGCTTGCGGCATCCGAAGAAATTCAAATTCATCGGCAGCCTGAGCGGCTTGATCGCGGCGCCGCGCGAGACTGAGAACCGAAAATTGCACGAGGCTGAAAAGGCTATCTTGCCGAGTCTGCGCGCCGCCTTTGGAGAGTATGGAACTGAATTTCGCGCGGTCCATGACCCATTCAATCTCTCCAAAAACACTCGCGCTGATTTGCTGCCTTACATCTATCTGGTCATCGGCGTTCGCGACGGTTATCCAACACTCGTTCCGCGCCATCACGAATTCATTGATTCGCTGCGCGCGTATAATGCTGATTATGAATATCACGAAACGCCGGGCGAGCATAAGTGGTCGTTTTGGGATAAAGAAGTGCCGGGGATGTTGAAGAAAATGAGAAAGGTGATGAAGTTTTGAATTTGCGATCACAGAGCAAAAAAGTAATCAGTGATCAGTAAGCAGTGTCATTTGACAACACAGGGAAGGCGAACATGCCGAACTTGGAAGCGTTTGGATGGAATTCTTTTTTTGCAAACGGATTTGAACCGTTTGCCAAAGATGGTTTTGAAGCGGCGCGCGTTGCCATTCAGCACAAAAACAATTACGCGCTTTATACCGAGCACGGCGAGCTGCGCGGCGAGGTGACCGGCAAGATGCATCACCAAGCGCACGGGCCGCAAGATTTTCCGGCGGTCGGCGACTGGGTGGTCATTCGCAGCCGTCCGCAAGAAGGCGCCGCGACCATCCACGACATTCTGCCGCGCAAGAGCAAGTTCTCACGCAAAGCCGCCGGAGAGAAAACCGAAGAGCAGGTTGTTGCCGCGAACATCGACACGGTTTTTCTCGTCACCGGCTTGGATGGCAATTACAATCTTCAGCGCATCGAGCGCTATCTCGTGCTGGCGTGGGAAAGCGGCGCAGCGCCGGTGGTTATTTTGAACAAAGCCGATCTTTGCGATGATCTTGACGAAAAAGTTCAGGAAGTGGAAACCGTCGCGCTTGGAGTTCCGGTGTTGGCAATCAGCGCAGCGCAAGATGAAGGGCTGAACGCCCTACTGAATTATCTTGATAAAGGCAAGACCGGCGCGCTGCTCGGCTCCTCGGGAGTCGGCAAATCGACCATCATCAATCATCTGCTCGGCGAAAATATTTTGAAAACGCAAGAAGTGCGGGAAAGCGACAATCGCGGCAAGCACACCACCTCGCACCGTGAGCTGATTCTGCTCAACAACGGCAGCCTGCTGATGGACACCCCAGGGATGCGCGAGCTGCAACTGTGGAGCAGCGCTGAAAGCGTCGAAGAGGCGTTTGATGATATTGAAGCGCTCGCGGCGCAATGCCGATTCAATGACTGCCAGCACGATACCGAGCCTGATTGCGCCGTTCGTCAGGCTTTAGAGAACGGAACACTTGAAGAGCGGCGCTGGGCGAATTATCAAAAATTGAAAAAAGAAATTGCTTATCAATATCGAAAGGAAAATCAAGCCGCTGCATTGGCTGAAAAGGAAAGATGGAAAAAAATTCATGCAGAGCAGAAAAAAATCTATAAAAACCGCGGGCGGTGAGTTGGAAGCGAAAATCGATCTGATCAATCCAATCATAAAGAAAAGTTTCTATCATGTCCAAAAATGTAAGTGAAATCTTTTCGGGTCATGACCTCGACCGCATCGCCGCGGCGGTGAATGAAGCCGAGCGCAACACCGCCGGAGAGATCGTTCCTTATGTCGTCGACCGCAGTGATGACTACGATGAGGCGGTTTGGCGCGGCGGGTTTCTTTGCGCGATGATTGCCCTGAGTGCTTTTCTCGTTGCCAGATTATTCACCAACCAATGGCTTCCTTCGACGACTATAATTATTCTCATGACCTTTGCCGCGGCGAGCGTTGGGTTGTTTCTGGTTAAATTCATTCCTGCGCTCAATCTTTTTTTTGCAGGAAGCGACGACATCGAGATCCGAGTCTCTCAACGCGCGCGAGAAGCATTTCTTGCTAAAGAAATCTTCAAAACTCGCGACCGCACCGGTATTCTAATTTTTCTAAGCCTGTTTGAAAAAAGAGTAGTGGTGTTGGGCGATGCCGGTATCAATGTGAGAGTTGCAGAGTCAGATTGGAAAGAAATTGTGAAGCTCGTCGTCGATGGGATGCGCAATGGGAAACCGGCACAAGCTCTGATTGACGCGATCCAGCGATGCGGCAAATTGTTGCAGGCTCACGGCGTAGAGATTCAGCCGGATGATAAAGACGAGTTGGGTAATGCGCTGCGCATGGCAGGGAAGCAGTCATGAAGAAAAACTTTTTCATCGTGGAATTGTTGCTCGTGTCGGTGGCTTTGCCTTTTGCTCTGTTGGGCCAGTCGCTCGAAGTGCCCTTTCTTGCCGGACGCGTGAATGACACGGCGGGCATGCTTTCTTCGCAAACAGTCATCGAGCTTGAAGTGCTACTCAAGGCTCACGAAGATTCGACTTCGAATCAAGTTGCGGTTTTAACGATTCCATTTCTCGGCGGCGCTGATCTTGAAGAATACTCGATGAAGGTTGCAGAAACGTGGAAACTCGGTCAGGCGGATAAAGACAACGGCGTGTTACTGCTGATTGTTCGCGATGATCGCATGGTGCGTATCGAAGTCGGCAGCGGCCTCGAAGGCGATCTGCCGGACATCACCTGCGGCCACATCATTCGCAATCAAATCGTGCCGCGTTTTAAGGATGGAGATTATGATGGAGGCATTCGCGCCGGTGTTGAGTCTATACTTGCTGCCATTGCTGGCGCTTATGTTGCGGAAGATGAATCAAATGGACAGCAGATTCCGGATTTCCTTTCCGGGTTGATTTTCTTTTCATTCTTTCTTCTTATCGTCGGCGTGTTTACGATGGCTGCAACCTTTACAACCGGCTTCGCGGGCTGGTTTCTTTATTTGTTCCTGATGCCGTTTTGGATCGCATTTCCCTCGGCGAGTTTTGGAATTGTTGTCGGCAGCACGCTCTTCGGCCTTTATGCGCTTGGCATTGGCGCGATGAAGATATGGCTTTCGAAAAGCAAGAAAGGCCAGGAGATGTTGAAAAAATTTTCCAAAAAATGGCCGGCCGGCAGCGGCGGTTCGTTGCGTCACGGCGGCTCATCGAGCGGCTGGTCTTCCGGCGGTTCTTCGGGCGGAGGCTTTTCAGGAGGGGGCGGAAGTTTTTCCGGCGGCGGCGCGTCGGGAAAGTGGTGAGTATGTTGGCAATGCAAAATAGAAAAACAATCATCGCCGCCGAGATTATTTGACGAACTGGAAACTTACCCAACTTGTTTTAATTATTATGCACTGATTTCTTCCGGCTCCTTTGTCAAATTGCACGCCCCAAAATCCTCGCGTATCGATTTTTGCATTTCATTTTTGCCAACGCTGTTCGAGCGGGTTAGCTTCAACATTTTGCTTGGAATTATTTTATCACGATGGTATATTCCTCGGTCAAAAAATGGACGATGCTTATCATATGAAAACTTCCCGCGTTTTGTCAAATAGATTTACAATTTGTGCTGCCGCGCTTCTCTTCATTCACTGCGCCGGGCCTTCCGGTTCGGTTCGCCCTTCTAAAGATGCGACGACGAAAAGCAGCCCCAACGCGCAAGCCGAACGACTGGTGATTAGCGGGGCGGTGAACGAATTGCTTGAAAACTATCCGGCGGCGCTGCTTGCTTATCAAGAAGCGCTGCTGTACGACTCGACCTCGGTTTCGCTGCATAACGCCATTGCCGAAACTTACCTCGCAATGAATCGCCGCGAGGCGGCCCTGCAAGTCTTGCGGCGCGCCGTTCGTCTCGATCCGTCCAACCTCGAGTCGCGGCGCACTCTCGCATTGCTTTATCATCAACTCGGGCAGATTGACGCGGCGATTGCCACGTATGAAGATATTCTAAAAATCGCCCCCGAAGATATCGACGTGCTTTACAATTTGTCGATGATTTATCTTGCCCAACAGCAGCTTCTGAAAGCCGCGCAACACTTGCAGGAAATCGTCGATCTGGGGCGCGCGACGAGCCAAATCTGGCAGCGACTCGGATCGATTTACCTCAGCCAAAATAATTACACTGAAGCGCTCACGACTTTTGAATCTTACCTGAAAGAATTTCCCGAGGACGAAGCGGCTTTCATGGCCATCGCCGCCGTTCATGCGGCCAGGAAGGATACGACGGCATTGGTGGCGTGGTATGAAAAAACGTTGGAAGAAAATGAAGACTTCGATGACATTCGCGATGAGCTGACGAAGCTGTATCTCAAGACCGGCCAGCAGCCCAAGGCCATCGCTTTGTTCAGCCGCAGGCTCGAAAAAGATTCGACCGATGTCTCGGCGTTGCTTGGGCTTGGCCAGTTATATATGGAGTCGAACGACAGCACCGGGGCGATCGAGGCTTTCGAGCGGGCGGTGCGCATAGCGCCAAATGATCCGCGCGGCTATTACACGCTGGGGCAGCTTTCTTTTCAAGGCGCGCGCTGGGAGGCGACGCTGAAGTATTTGCAGAAAGCTGTTGAGTTGAACAGCCAGGTGCCGGGCGGATGGATGATGCTTGGCATCGCAAATTTTCAACTGCAGAAATTGCCCGAAGCGCGAAAGAGTTTTGAAAAAGCGCGTGAGCTGAATCCAAAAATTCCGAATGTCAATTTCTATCTGGGAGTTGTCTGCAACCAATTGCACGATTCCGAGAATGCCGTCAAATATTTGGAGACGGCGATCGAAGAAGACCCTGACGACACCGGCGCGATGGGCACGCTGGCCTCGGTTTACGACGAGCTTGGCCGCCACGCGGACTCCGACTCTTTGTATGAGCGCGCGTTGAGGCTCGATCCAGAGAATGCAACGCTGCTCAATAATTTTGCCTACAGCCTCTCCGAGCGCGGCATTCGTCTGGATGATGCGCTTCTCAAAGTGAAGAAGGCGCTTGAGAAAGAACCTCGCAACGGCGCTTTTCTCGACACCATCGGTTGGATTTACTATAAGTTGAATGACTATCAAAGCGCCCTGACCCACCTGCTTGACGCTGTTTCCGTCCGCGATACTTCCGCCGAAGTCATGGAACACCTCGGCGATGTTTACGAGAAGCTCGGTCAGCTCGACAACGCGCGCGTTTACTGGCAGAAGGCCTTGCTGCTCGAAGGTGATCGTAAGAGCGTGCAACAGAAGCTCGGGCAGTCATCCAATCAATGAAACGCACGCGAGTTTTATTTCGGCGCCTGTGCCATCGAACTTTCCTATTCGCAGGTCTGCTCATCCTGCCGGCTGCATTCATCTCTTGTTCATCTTCTTCAAGACTTGCCAAGCTTCACGACGCGAAAGCCGCAGAGGTTTATTCTCGCGTTGCTGACAATTACCGCCGTTTGCGATCTTTTAGCGGCAGCGGCAAAATCATCATCGAGACCCCGGAGCTCCAATATGCCGGCACCGTACACGTCGTTGCGCGCCCGCCGGATTCTTTGATCGTGAAAGTCGAAGCCGCCTTCGGCGTCGATGTCGGATTTTTCTTTGCCGATCATGATCGCTTTGCCTCTTATGCGCCGTTGGAGAATACTTATTATACCGGAAGAACCGGCGATGCGCCGGAGCTGCTCTTCTTTCACATCGAAGTGAGCTTCGAAGAAATCATGAGCGAAATGATCGGCGCGGTCGTGCCGCCGTTCGATAGCTCATTCGCCATGCAAGTTGACGGCGACGATCTTCGTTTCGACGGCAAGCGCGGCGACTACCACGTGACATACTGGATTGATGCAAAAAAATTCGTGGTCAAGCGCGGCGTGCTGATCGATGGAAAAAATAAAGTAGCGGGCAAACAGGAGTTTAGCCGTTTTCGCAAAAAGAGCGGTGTGTGGCTGCCGCAGTTGATTCGAGCGGAATCTCGTCCGGCTGGCGCGCAGCAGCGGCTGACGATTTTTTATGAGCGCATCGATCCCGGCAACAAGGTGACGCCGGCGATGTTTACCTTCAAAGTGCCGGCGAACGCAAAGCATATCGACCTTTCAGCAGAGGTCTCAAAGGATAGTGATGAACAGCGTTGAGTCGACCAGAGCCATAACAATGGTGCGACACTATTGAAACCTGAACTCTCCATCATCATTCCGCTCCTTGATGAAGCGGAATCGCTTCCCGAACTTCATTCCCGTCTCACCGACGTTCTGAACCAGCTTGGCCGGCCGGCTGAAGTAATTTTTATTGACGACGGCTCCACCGACGCTTCTGTCGAAACGCTTCTGAAGCTGCGCGAGCGTGATCCTCGAATTCGCATCGTCCAGTTTCGCCGCAATTATGGAAAGTCGGCGGCGCTGGCTGCTGGCTTTGCACGCGCCCAAGGCAACTGCATCGTCACCATCGACGCGGATTTGCAGGACGACCCGGCGGAGATTCCCCATCTGCTCAAAAAACTTGACGATGGTCATGATCTGGTCTCCGGATGGAAACGCCGTCGCCAGGATCGGTTTGTCAAGCGTGTCACTTCCAGAATCTTCAACCGCGTCACCAGCAAGCTCACCGGCGTACAGTTGCACGACATAAATTGCGGACTGAAAGCGTATCGCCGCGAAGTGACCGAGACCATTCGCGTCTACGGACAATTGCATCGTTATCTGCCGGTGCTCGCCCTGAAAGAAGGCTTCCGTCTCGGCGAAATCGAAGTAAAGCATCATCCGCGCAAGTACGGTCTCAGCAAGTTCGGCCTGTCGCGTTTTACCAGCGGCTTTCTCGATCTGATGACCGTGCTCTTTCTCACGCGCTACACGCGGCGGCCATTGCACTTGTTCGGCGTCGCCGGTTTGGTTGCTTTTGTGTCGGGCACGGCGATCAGTCTCTATCTTGCCTATCAGAGAATTTTTCTCACCGTCTATTTGAGCAATCGCCCTCTGTTGTTTTTGGGAATCTTGTTGGTCATCGTCGGTGTGCAGTTCTTTTCGATCGGGTTGATCGGCGAAATGATTGCCGCCTCCGCCGAAGCGAACAACTCTTCGCAAACTTACAGTATTAAAAAAGAAGTGGGGTTTGAGAAAATTGTTTCCGATTGACCTGAACCGATCGACATAAAGCGCAAATTCGACGCAGAAGAAATTTTAAAAACCTTTTCCCGCTAAACACGCGAAATACACAAAAAGAAGAATTCGTTTTCGCGTGTTTAGCGGGTAAGATGCACGATGTGTATTGCTATGAAAACTCTTTCGAAAGATTTGAAACCAGATTGTCGCCATTTTCGTGGCGATGTGCCTTGTGCGCCACACAAGCAGCACGGCGTTCATTGCGTTGACGAGCACGGCAACGATTGTCAGTACTATCAGCCAACTGACAAAAAAATTCTCATCGTCAAACTCGGCGCCACTGGCGATGTGATTCGGACGACGCCGCTTCTCAGAAAAATCAAAGCCGTCGAGCCACACGCTGAAATCTGGTGGTTGACACGCTCTCCCGAAGCTCTCCCCAATGATGTCGATTTTCCTCTTCCCTTCAATTTGGATAGTCTCACAATTTTGCGCGCCGTCGAATTTGATTACATTTACAATCTTGACAAGGATAAGGAAGCGTGCTCCATATGCGCCACACTCTCTGCGACATCGAAGCGCGGCTTCACGCTTAAGAATGGAAAAGCCGCTCCGCTTGATGCAAGTGCAGCGGATAAATATCTCACCGGCGTCTTTGACGATCTTAGCAAGGCAAACACAAAAAGCTATCAAGAAGAAATTTTTGAAATCTGCGGTTTTGACTTTTCCGGTGAAGAGTACATCCTGCCGGAGATCGATGAATACAACTGGAAAATTTCTCGAAAGAAAAAAGTCATAGGGTTGAACACCGGCTGCGGCGGGCGTTGGACCTCTCGTTTATGGCCGGATAAGTATTGGGTCGCACTCGCAAAAAAACTGAAGAACGCTGGATATACACCCTTGCTGTTGGGCGGAGAACAAGAGCATCGGAAAAATCTCCGGTTGGCGCAGCAAAGCAGCGCGCTTTATCTCGGCCATTTTTCGCTGCAAAAGTTCATGAGCGAGATGAATCAATGCGATCTTGTGGTCACGGCGGTGACGATGGCCATGCACTTCGCCATCGGGCTACACAAAAAGATTGTTTTGTTTAATAATATTTTTAATCGCCGCGAATTCGAGCTATACGGCAGAGGCGAAATTCTTGAGCCGGACTTTGATTGTGATTGTTATTACTCTCCGACCTGCCCGAATGAGTGCATGCAATACCTTTCCGTCGATAAAGTGTTTGCTGCCTGTTCCCGACTCTTGAGCAAGCCGTGACGCAAGATGAAAATTCTCATCGTTAGCACAGCTTATCCTCTGCGCGGCGGCATCGCGCATTACAATGCGCTTTTGGCGAAACATCTCAGCGTCCGCCACACGGTGGAAACGATCACCTTCAAGCGCCAATATCCAAACATATTTTTTCCCGGCAAGACCCAGGACGAAAATAGCCAGCAAACTCTACCTGGCGTGGAACCGGCGCCACAGTTGATCGATTCGATCAATCCCTTCAACTGGGTTCGAGTTGCGCGAGAAATTCGACGCCGTCAACCTGACCTGCTGATCTTCAAGTATTGGTTGCCATTTTTTGGACCGTGCTTCGGAACCATTGCCAGGCTCGCGAAGCGCGGCACGAACACCAAAGCGCTGTTCATCTGTGATAATATTATTCCGCACGAGCGGCGTGTCGGCGATGTCGTGTTCACGAAATTCGCTTTCAAACAAGCAGGCTACTTCATCGTTCAGTCGGACGCCGTAGAGAAGGAACTGCTAAAACATTTTCCCGGCGCAAAGTATCGCAAGGCGCCGCATCCGGTTTATGAAATCTTCGGCGCGCCGATGGAGAAGGCAGTCGCCAGGAAGCGGCTGGAGATATCTGCAAAGAACGTCATTTTGTATTTTGGTTACGTGCGTCCTTATAAAGGCATGATGGTACTGATCGAGGCGATGCGTCGCCTTCGCGAGTCAGCCTCGGAAATCGGTGAGACGCTCTTGCTCGTCGTTGGAGAATTCTATGACGACGAATCGAAATATCGCCAGCGCGTCCGCGATCTTGGTTTGGAATCCTGCGTTCGCTTCGTTGCCGACTATGTGCCGAACGAAGAGGTGGCTCAATACTTTTGTGCTGCCGACGTGGTAGTGCTGCCGTATTTATCGGCCACGCAAAGCGGCATCGCGCAAATCGCGTACAATTTTGACAAGCCGTTGATTGCGACTGATGTTGGAGGGCTTGCTGAAGTAGTGATCCACGAGAAAACCGGATTCGTCGTTCCGCCCAATGATGCAAATACTTTGGCAGAAGCAATGAGCAGGTTTTATCGGGAGAAGATGGAAGAAGAATTTTCTGCTAATGTGCGGATTGAAAAGAGAAAGTATTCGTGGGAAAATTTGGTGCGATGTATTGAGGAGCTTGCCGGAACATCGTAACTTGACCAGTCTGGAATCAAGCAATTAGTTACGGAAAAATTCCCAATGGATAGATGAGTAATTCGTAAAAAGTCGGAGACCGTCCGGGCCGTTACTTATTAAGATCAGAGAATTTGAAGTCATCCTCGGTTTTTATAAGCATACGGCCCGGACGGTGGCTTTTTACGAGAGACTCATAGATAAACCCAACGGATAAGCTTTTCAGTTGGGTTCATTTGTCGGTTGGGGAAAACCATCGTTTCAAAAATATTAATGATGAATCTCGCCCCAAACAAAAATGGTGACAAAACAAAACCGCTCGTCTGGATCATCATCGTCAATTGGAATGGCCGGGATGACACTCTCGCCTGTCTTGCATCATTAAAAAAAATAACCTACCGAAACTACAAAATCATTCCCATTGATAATGCCTCAACTGACGGCAGCGTCGCGGCCATTCGCCAAAAATTTCTGGAAGCCGAGATCATCGAGAATTCTGAAAACAGACGTTTTGCGATTGCCAACAATCAGGGCATCGAACGCGCGCTAGCTGCAGGCGCCGATCTTGTTTTGCTCTTGAATAACGACACTGAGGTGGCGCCGGACTTTTTGGATGAGATGGTTCATGCTGTCCGGTCGAGGCCGGAGATCGGCATGGCGGGGCCAAAGATTTTTTATTATCACGATCGCCAGCGCATCTGGTTTGCAGGAGGCGAAATAGATTTTTGGAAAGGCCGCACCGCGCATCGCGGTCTGCGAAGTATGGATGGTGATGAATGGAATGTGCCCGGCGAGGCCGACTACATCACCGGTTGCGCGTTGTTGGTCACACGCGACTGCATCGAGAAGATTGGCGTGCTTGATGAGAGTTATTATATTTACAGCGAAGATGCGGATTGGTGTGTACGGGCACGGCGCGCCGGTTTCAAATGTTGGTTTGTTCCATCCGCGCATGTCTGGCACAAAATCTCCGCCAGCTCCGGCGGCGGCTTGACCTCTTTCAAAGCTTACCACAAAGTGCGCAGCAATTTTCTTTTCTTCAAACGCTATGCGCGCTGGTGGCACTGGCTAACGATACCGTGGTGCGTGGCGGGAAGTACTCTCATTGAAACGGCGCGCTTGTTTTTTGATCGTCAAAGGCGCGCCGGCGTCATTGCCGCGCTGTGGCGCGCATTTGTGGATATAGTCAGACGAAAGAGGATTTCATCACCAGGCACGCGAGCTGAGAAAAAATAGAACGATAATTTTCTTTGCTCTAACGAATCCGTTTAATCCGTTAAAGCATCTTCCAAAATTCATCAACCCATGCAACTCACCAAACACCTGGACAAAGGCCTCTGGGCGATTGCCGACAAATCGCTGTTCGCAATTTACGGCGTCGGCTTCATGTTTTTGGTGATTCGCGTTTTGCCGAAAGAAGAGCTTGGCGTCTTCGTCCTGGTGCAGAATGTTTTTCTGATTCTCGGCCACCTGAGTGTGTGTCTCGGCCTGTCGCCGCTGGTAAAATTTATTCATGAAATCAAAGATCGCGGCGCGCTGATCGCCGCAGCGGTGTATCTGCAAATTGGTTTTATCACGGTCGCGCTTCTCGTGATGTGGCTGGTGCGCGAACCGATGGGCATGGCGCTGAAAAGCCCGGAGTTTGCAAAGCTGTTTTATTTCGTTCCCTTGCTTTTTGTGGCCGCCTTTGGTAAATTGCTCGCCGTTGAAATTTTACGCAGCCTGTTTCGCATCCGCGAGGTGTTCTGGTCGGATTTGGCCTACTTCGGCAGCAACCTTACTCTGATTTTTTTGTTGACGCGCTCCGGCGCTTTCGACTCGGCGCGCGATCAGTTGATGATTCAGGTCGCCAGCTTTGCGTTCTCTTCGGTGGTCAGCATCGGCTTGTGTTGGCGATTTGTCGAATGGAACTGGAAGCCATCACGCGATGTTGTGATACGCCTTTTTCATTTCGGGAAATTTCTTCTCGGCTCCGGCATCAACGGCCAGATATACGAGCGCACCGACGTCTTTGTGATTTCCGCCTTCGTCGGCCCGGCGGAAGTGGCGATTTATTACAGTGCCAAAGTCTTCTTGCGCGTTTACGATATGTACCGCCAAGCCGTGAACCTGCTCGCCTTGCCGGTGTTCTCGCGCTTGAAAGCTGAAGGAAGAATGCGCGACATCTGCATCGTTTTCGAAAAAGGTGTTTTCTTTTCGCAGGTGGCGCTGCTCGCCGTGATGGCCGTTCTGATTTTCGGCGCGAATATTTTCTACGATATTTTTTATCAAGAGCGGTATGCCGGAGGAGAGATTTTTTTGCGCGGCCTGTCGTTGATCGGCATTTTTCTCGCCTGGCTCGTTTTCAGCGATAGCGTGCTGTCGAGCGTCGACCGCCCGGACAAATCGTTTCGGGCGCGCGGCGCGGCAACGGCGCTGAGTCTGGTCTTGAACTATTTGTTGATCCGCAGCTTTGGCAGCTTGGGGGCAGTGGCAGCGTCGGTAATATCTACGGCATTCCTGGCGATCTTGATGACAGCGCAGGCGAAAGCGGAAATCGGTTTTACGTGGGCCGGCATTTGGCAACGCCATCGTGATGTCACCAATTTTCTTCGAAAAGATTTGCAAACATTGACACGCGACGTCTTCAGGGGTAATTAAACGAAGCGAGAAAGTTATCATATTCGGAGGAGGATGGCGGCGACATCATGACTAAAAAACCCCGCCCACATCGGCCCGCAACGAGAGGCACTGCTGCGCCTTCATCTGCGCAACAAGCCAACTGGTTTGCTCTTCATCCTGATCTCAGCGCGCTGATCGTTTATTCATTTCTGATTGCAATTTTTTTCTTCGATGTCTTGTTTTCCGCAAAGACTTTTCTCTCGCCCGACGCTCAGGGTCCTTCGGCGGTGACCGTGCCGTTGCAACAAGCGTTTCGCGAACATGATTATGTGCCGCTGTGGTCGCCGAATATTTTTTGCGGTGTGCCGAGCTTCGGCAGTTTGATGTACACGCCGCTGGTCTATCTCCCTGGGGCGATTTTTGAATTCATCACACGGGTCATTCCACTGCGGGTGATTATTTTTCACGTACTGCATTACTTGATCGCCGGAATGGGTGTTTATCTTCTGCTTCGCCGTCGAGGCGTTTCGTTCGGGCCGGCGTTGCTGAGCGGCATGGCGTTCATGTTCATGCCGTATCTTATTACAATGGAAGTTTTCGGCCACGGCTCGCAGATGATGACCACGGCGTATTTGCCTCTGGCATTCTGGGCGGTGGATCGGCTCTTCGAAAAACGCGATGTGCTCTCGCTCGGCCTCGCCGGTTTGATCA